>Ga0114966_10003008_pt1 | contig 14951 bp, 16 predicted proteins | sample M_130207_XF_Meta_FD_87029 | JGI IMG/M metagenome (GOLD analysis project Ga0114966, IMG submission 87029) | Freshwater microbial communities from Lake Montjoie, Canada to study carbon cycling - M_130207_XF_MetaG | ecosystem: Environmental > Aquatic > Freshwater > Lake | place: Lake Montjoie... | reverse complement strand
GTTTGTGGGGGTGGTGGGGGGGGGGGGGGGGGGGGAGGGGGAAATTTTTTTTTTTATGAGTGGGGGGGTGTTGAAGGGGGGGGGGGGGGGATTTGGGTAAAAATATCCGAAAATAATATTGCTCGGTACGGGGCTCGAACCCGTGACCTTGGGCTCATAAGACCCACGCTCTACCAACTGAGCTAATCGAGCTCTCATCGCCATTCATGTATGGTCGACTCAAGGTGCGTGCTGTGTGTCTGCGTGCGTGCTGTGAACTTACCCTTCACATGTTAACATGCAAATATCTCTTTAATATGGTTAGATATATATTATATAAATACTAATATAGTTAATTATATTTATAATAAGATTTACTAAGCAAGATCTTGTACAAGATCTTATATATTATTAGATATTATTTTTATTTTAATTCGTTTTATATTTATTTATTAGAGATTATTATTTATATTTATATTTAGTTTTATCTTTTATTTTATTTTATATATTAATTATAAAAATGGGTGGTTATTTTAGCAGTCTCAAAGTCGAAGAAACAAAAATAGTAGATGCCGTTGATCAAGACGACGTTCTCGTGTTGAGCGCAGACACAGTTGAGCGGATTGAAGGGGGCGAAGAAACAAAAGAGACAAAAGAAGAAGTCGGCATGAAAATTACTGAAATTCAACTTCAAGCTTCCGCGTCAAATTTGTCTTCTTCCGGATTTGAAATCTTTAAAAACGATGATATAGTCATTACAAAAAAATACAAGAAAAAAAATAAAAAAAACAAGGGAATAAAAAAATGAAAAAAAAGGGTTCTAAACAACTCTAAACAACTAAACAACCCTTATTTCCTAAATTGTTTCTTTATATTTTTAATTGCGTGCGGATTTTTCAAAATAAATTCATCCGCATTGCAACATTCCAGTGTATTGAAGTCGCGCACATTAAACGTCGAATTATACCCATTCGATATCGTGTATGGATGCGGTACAAAATGATTGTTTTCGGGCGACCATGCAGAACACAGAATTCCCTGACATGCACCATCTTTGTAATCTCTCCGACCTCGAAACCCTACAACAATTGCTCCATTTGTAAAATTATGACATTTGAATGTTGACCATAACTTCAACACAATTGTGGATTGCTGCTGCTGTTCTGGCTGCTCATCTTCTGTCGTCGCACGGATCATCTGGTTTTGTCGTCGTTCGATTACAATATAATCATCTCGATCTTTCACTCCATATTTTAATTCGATCCAAGGCTTGTTGATGTTGAGGTCGTCCATCTTAAATAAAAATAAATAAACGTTTAAATAATCAATTTTATTTTTATTTTACACATTTAATTATTGTTTTTCATTTTCTTTCATTTTCACGCGATGTTATTTATCTTCTATGAAAAACATAAATTGAATACTTTTTTTTTATAATTAAGATTGTAGTTTTATTCATTTATCCAGTTCCATCGTTGCATTTCTTGTATCCATCCAATGTCCAACACCAACACCAACAATTCCAACAATTCCAACACCGATCAGAATAATAATCATCCGAATAATCCGAATATCATGAATGTCATCAATGTCAATGTCAATAATTATTTCAAGTTGGGTTCATCTACGCGGCGCAATAGCGTTTTGGGTTGCATTGGTTATGAAGACGCAAATCCGACCATCGACGAAACTGAAAAGGTAACTCAGGCGGAGGCGGAGGCGGAGCGTGTGTGTTCTATTTGCTTGGAAAATGTAGACATTTCGAAAAACAATGTCACTACCGCATGCGGTCACACATTTTGTCTTTCTTGTTTGTTACACCATTTGAATCATGGAAACGCGTGTCCGCTTTGTCGCGCACCCATTGAAGAGGGGGCTAAAAAACCAATTCAGCCCTTGACACTTTCGGATGGAATTGTCTTGTTGAACAATTCATTCAATTATTTGAATGTTGAACAACAAATTCAAACGATTGTTAGTCGCGGCGGCGGCGATATGCAGGATGACTTGCTGGGTTTGTTTACCGAGTTTGGTTTTGACCTTTTATATGACACAGTCACTCAAATGCAAGGTGGCGAAGATCATATTGATCCCGAATGGCTTTATGAAATGTACGGATCTGATTCATCATCTGAATCGTCCGAATCGTCAGATTTGGATTCAGATGCTGATACTGATGCTGATTCTGATGTTGCTGATGTTGTCTCTATGAGATGGCTGTCGACGTTGTTTGACGTTGTTGTTGACGCCGACGTTGTTGTTGACGACGTTGTTGTTGACGACGTTGTTGTTGACGACGTTGACGCCAGCACCACAATCACCAATACACCCTTTCCTTTATACAGAATTATCACAACAACCCCCTTCGCTCCAAAAGAAAATAAAAAATATTCCAATTTGAATTTAATGACTCCTTCTTCAACCGATATTGTTCGGACTCTCTATGAGGATGACGAGGAGGTGGCTCCTGTGGTTTCTCTGGCTGATGAGAATTAATGAGACTTAATCCTCCTAAAAAGATTATAATAATAAAGTTTTTTTATAATCTTTTCAAATTTGTTGAGTTGTTGTAGATTTGTTGGATTATGCAATACCACCAGCCGGATTTGTAAATAGTTTCTGACCATCAATATTTATAATTTTACCCTGAATTGCACCGACATAAGATGGCGGCGGGGATTGGGATAAGTTTCCTCCATTAAAACTGCGCTGTCTATATCTTCTGTTCCCTCTGCTGCTGCCACTTTTACATTTACGCGACCGACGCGACCGATTCGACCGACGCAATCGCCGCAAACTCCCCGTGCTTTTACTTTTTTTCATTTCGAACCTGTGTGTATATAATAATAATATATATAATATATGTATACATTATTATTATAAAAATCAGTTTTTAAAATTCATTACATTATAAAACGTGTTTATGATATCCAAATAATAGTCCATTGACGCAGTTATAAAATCACCGTCGTAGTTTCTTTGCAATATGTGGTTTGTATCATAAATAATAAAAAGAGAAAACAAAAATAATCCGGCGCCGGATATGGCTCGAATGTGCAGGTCATAACTTTTTGTATACATTGCAACAAGCTGAACAATTATTAATATTAGTAACAAATATAGCAATCCTGAACCAAACGCGTATCCTACATTAATTCCAAAAAAAGAAAGAAGAGTTCCGGCGAGTGCCATTGTAATAAAAATGCAAATAGTTCCAACAATTGAAAAATTCACAAGGTCTTCATACTTTGTTTTGTTGAATACGGACAGCTGGATTCCGAATGAAATCGAAAAGGCGCTAAATAATACAAACTTGATTATGGGCGGCATTCTTACAAATGCTAAAATTAATATTATGCCAATTTGAAATGCAAAAAGGGTCCACGCGTTTTTATGAAATGCCGCATTCAATTGGCTTACCACTTTAGAATCCGATTTTGAAACGCTGTACGTAATTCCAAGCTGCGCAATTAAATGCGAAAATACTTGCAATAAAAATATGCGCTTGTCGCTTATTAATTTTATAAAATTAATAAAAGTCGTCGCTTTCGTTGTCGTTGACGTGCGCCGTCCTAACTGTCTCAACTGTTGTTGTTCTTGTTGTTGTCCCATTTATAAAAAATAAATAAAATATAATATATACCTATATAATATACTACTAAAAATATAATTATATTTATGGGAGGTGGTGCATTACCTGTTGCTTATAATAAGAAGAATAATAAGGTGTATTTATTGTTTGGAAAAGAAAACGAATACTTGAACAAGGACTCGCCGGGTTGGAGCGATTTTGGCGGCGGAGAAAAACCGGGAGAAAGCGCTTTAGATACCGCGTTGCGCGAAGGGTGCGAGGAATTAAACGGGTTCTTTGGATGCGAAGGAGCCATCAAACGCCTCGTAAAAGATAATTTAGTCACAAGCTTAAATCACGAAAGGTACACAACCTTCTTATTCGAAATCGATTATGATGAGAATTTGACGGTTTACTTTAATAACAACTATAAGTTTTTGAAAAGTCACGTGAATAATCTGGTGCGCCATTCTACAAACGGGTTGTTTGAAAAATCGGACATTAAGTGGATGACGTTTGATGACCTGCGGAAAGAAAGGGGCGCGTTTCGTTCGTATTATCGCAACGTCGTGGATGTTATACTGGAAAACGAAGGCGAGATAACAGCCAAGCTGCAAAAAAATAACAAAAAATATCACACTACAGCAAGGGAAACAAGGGCGACAACAAGGACAAGGACGCCAACAAGGACGCCGACAACAAGGACGCCGACAACAAGGACACCAACAACAAGGACGCCAACAAGGACGCCGACAACAAGGACGCCGACAACAAGGACGCCAACAACAAGGACGCCGACAACAAGGACGCCAACAACAAGGGCAACAACAAGGAAAATACATAAAAATCGTCGTTATAAATATTATAAATATTCAGACAATGATGCCGATGCCGATGCCGATGCCGATGCCGACGATGATGATCTGACGATTCCGCCAAAACACCACAAAAAGTCTAAAAAACGTCATGAAAAAAGAAAAACAGAATCCGTTTCTAAAAAGTGGTTTCAATGGTGAATTATTTATATGGGTATAAATTATTAGTTTCAACTAATACATTTGTGTTTTTATATAATGCGTAATATCTATTATTATGCGGATGCGGTTTATCTATTAATAAACACACATTTCCTATTGAAGATTTATAGTCGTGTATTTTATGATTTATATTAATATATTTATTTACTACTTTGTATAGTTCTTTACAATTATAATAATAATCATCTTCAATGGAAGTTCCAACGCGAAGCATATAGGATATCATCTCCTTCATTATAATGTTACCTTTTTCAACCATAATAAAACCATTGAAAATATCATTTACAGACCTATTATTTGTTACAAAAACCATATTATATTTGTAAAGAAAATATATGTTTGAATTCAATACACAATCAGCATCCATATATGTTCCGCCAGTGTCATATAGAATACAATAACGCCATAAATCTATTTTATGTGGCGTTTTTTTATACTTATCAAACAACTCTACATATTCATCCCCCCATTTTTCAGATAAATATTTTCTTATTTCAATTAATGTATAACACTTGTATTCGCAGTCATTTGGAATATTTGAAATCGTTTTATTTAATATAATATCAGGAATCTTTGATGAAGAAGGGTTTGATTTTCTGCACCACGATTGATAAAATAATTTAGGTATTACCGCGTGTTCAATACATAATTTTTTACCACCTCTTTCACTAGGTCCAATATTTACATTATTCATATTTATTTATTATACTTATTCATAGAGAAAATTATTGATGACGTGTAATTTATTTGTTTATTTATGAAATAAATAAATTACTAATTAATAAATTACTAAAATTACACATATAATAAAATGCGCTTTTCTGGATTGGTTTTCATACACCGCTTCAAACAAAAATATAGCGACGTGTGCAAGAATGGTCGACCTATGCGCTCAATATCGTCTTCGCCGTTTTTGAATTTATAATTTAAAAGGACGTAAATGCACAGCGAAGACAAGCTGTAAAGCCACGATGTTGTTGTTAGGTTCATAATGGGCAGGCGTTTTAATGCACTTTCAGCCAATTCTAGCGGTAAAAACGAGGACTGTTTGTTAACTTGCAGCGGAACATCCACTCGCAACTCGCGTTTGGCGCCGCCATCGCCGATATGTAACAGTTTTTCACCATTTATAAATACAAAATCAAATGTTGTCGTCGTCACCGAGTTATCGTTGTCCTCATTTTCAATGACAATAATATCTTCTAAACTAAAAAACGGAATTGCTCGACTATATTCGTGCATTATGTATTGCAGCAAGGTGCCAATGTCTGCCAGCAATTTTAGCACAAGCGTGTAAGTCATTCCATTCGTGTCATTATTTTTATCATTGATTTTTTCTATAAACTGTTTTAACGATTCTACTCGCGTCGCTTTAAATTTTAAAGTATCGTTTGTGTTTGTTATAATGCGCTTTACAGTTCCAAAATCTTTCAGCGCTCGTATTAATTCGGCGGATGATGGAATTTTTAACATATATGTTAATGATGTTTTCTCATCGCTGTTTGCGCTCCCCCTATCGTCCCCCTTATTATAAACAGCACAGTCTTCTACTTTATGAATCAACTTCATAATTTTCTTTTGTTATCTAGTATTATTATTTATATAATTTTATATATAATATAATTTATTATATTTATATATAAATAGATATAAATAGTAGGAATGCCATACGTTCTTAGAAAACAAAAAACCAGGGGGTTCAAAGTGTGCAAACGAGGAACACGTAAATGTTTTTCAAAACGCCCTCTCACTAAACGCATGGCAAAACGCCAAATGCGCGCGCTATACCTTCATGAAAGAGTTGGTGGTGTTGGTGGTTACAAAAAACGAAATGGTCGTAGTCGTCGCAGTCACAGACGAAATTTAATAGGTGGTGGAATATTACACAAATGTGTAATTGATGGCACAGAAATAACAATTTCAACCATGGGGGGAAATCAAAATTTAACTGTATCTATATCTTATTATGAAAATGATGATCATGGTAATTCATATCCTCAAAATCACTCGTTTGTTTTACCTCAAATATACACTGCAGAAAACTTTAAGAATAACATCCAATTACTTGCATATATAAATTCATTAAATGTGAATCAAGATGCAAATAGGAATCAAGATTTGAAAACAAAAATTATAAGGTGTTTAATGGAAGCAGGTCCGCCGCCGCCACCGCCATCATATGCATTGGCACCTCCGCCGCCGCCGCCATCATATGCATTGGCACCTCCGCCGCCACCGCCATCATATGCATTGGCACCTCCGCCGCCACCGCCATCATATGCATTGGCACCTCCGCCGCCGCCATCTCCAGTTCAATTAGCGCAACAGAAAGTTGAATCAGCTATACAAACATTTAATGATTTAAGCAAACTATATGCTCAGTATGAAGTAAATCTAAGGGATGCACAAATAAAACTATCTAAAGATAAAGAAAACGTAACTTTAAAAGAAATGGTAAAGGATCTAGATGAAAAATTTAATAAATGTTTCGAGGATATGAAAAAAGCACAGGCTCTTATTACAAGTGCAAAAAAAGAAGTAGAAATAGAAATAATAAAGGCACGAACGTGAAGAGTATAATTATTTTATTTATTGTTTAAATGTATTTCCAAAAATATGTTTCAAAATGAGCGTACCTATCATAATTATTAATATTATACAATCTATGAATTAAAGCATTCCACTCTTCAACCCAGACAGATTGTTTTTCCTGTTGTTTTTCACATTGTTTATATCTTTGTTTCTGTGAATCTTTATGTTCCTTGATTCCCAGAAATCTCACAATGTCAGTTTCACCGCATCCTGTGCGCCTCGACAAAATTTCGCTGCTGGAATAATAGGGCAATTCTTGAAATGATGACGATTCTAGTACCCACAGAAAAATTTTTGGGGCAGCGTATCCAAACTCGGCATAAACGCGCGCAGCCTCATTATACGCGCTGTTGAATTTACACATGCAGTCACACGTCTCACATCCTCCGACATTAAAATCGGCTTCGCGGTCTGCAAAAACTGCAAGCGTTAAAGGCGGAAGTGCCTTGAACTGTATCGGCGTAATTCCCGAAGCAATAATCGTTTGGAGAGCAGCGTTTAAACACGAGTAAATATCAAGGGCAAGGGCAAGGTTTTTATTTTGTTTATCGGTTTTCAATTTGTTTACATTGTTTACATTGTTTACATTGTTTACATTGTTTACATTGTTTAAATTGTTTACATTGTTTACATTTTTTACAAATGAATCTTCCAATTTGTACGTGTAAAGACTATTTTCTCCAGTTGTTCCCGTTGCTGTAATAAGCTGTTTTCCGATTATCGATTTTTCTGCAACCGCCAGCGCAAGCCCAATTGCTCTAACCGAAGAGCCCGCAAGCAAAGGAATCATGTATTTTAAATTGGTTTCGCCACCGGTCTCAAGCTGCGTAACGTAAGCGCCCCACTCCGCATTCTTGTTGCTCTCCAAACTGTATAAGCGATAACTAGCATCGCTAACGTGAGACTCAAGCTTGGCGCTTATTCCGCGCTTATGATTCAATAACTCGCACTTCCACGTTTTGTATCTGTCAGCACACGTCTCCCGATCTTTGTCTTGTTTGTCTTGTTTGTCTTGTTTGTCCGCGCGCACGTTTACGTTTAGCAAAGCATTGGCTTGCAAATCTTGCGTTTGCCGGGTCATGCGGTCAAAATTTATAGTTGCCCAATCTCGTTCGCACATCTTTATTTGCGGCGTTTCTAAATGCCTGTTGAAAAATGCAATCAATTTACGGTAATGAATCTTGCACTTTAGCACGGCTTTATCATACGATGCCGTGTCATTTGTTGATTTTTCGGGAAGCCACATTTTATAATAATCGCACGCTAGCCGCTCGTACAGGTTGCCGTATTTTTTCGACTTGTTTTCTCTCGGTATCCACTTTGATACGTATGAAATTGAGCTGTAGTCGTCGTAGTCGTTGCCGTCGTCATCGCTGTAAAATGCAAGAACATCTGCCGCAAGACGCGCATTTACCATTCCCACCATAAAATCTGTCATCTCCATATACGCTTGCATGTCGCGGTCATCTCGCACATTTATAACGCGGCGCATGTACGCCGCAAAACTCTTTACGTCTTTCCAAGAACCCAGCGGAAGAGGAGGAGGCGTTGCGGCATCATTGTTGTTATTCTTGTTATTCTTGTTAACAAATGATTCCAGTGCATATTTCGCCAACGGAGCATCCACGCGCGCCCACTCAAACAGCTGAATGTACGCCAATTCGCGCTCACCCCGCCCATCCACAATGTCCCGCGTGTGTGCAATTAACCGATATAGAATGCTTGCATGCCAGCTTGCTCTATGCTTACCATGTCTGCTCGGCTGGTTGTTAATGGTGTTGTACACCGTTCCCAATAATTCTCTATAATTCTGGCATATTTTGGCATAATTCATATAATTTATTTTTTCACACTTGCTTCGGTACATTTTTTTGTGCATATTTACAATATCCAATTTAAGTTTATTGAAAAGGTTTTCCGCCGCCGCCGATTCATTGTCATCGATCTTGTCGGTGCTCTCGCTGAATTCGTATTGCCGCATGTTGTCTTCTTATAATATATATAATATAATATAATATCTAAGTCGTTCTAATTAATTGTTTTTGCCACTTTTATTTCACCACCAATTATACATAATTATAATATATGATAATTATGATAATTATGATAATTATGTATAATTATGATAAATATAATAAATATAATAAATATAATACGATAATTATTACATATATATACACACTATATATAACATATACTTATACTTTACATGTCTAATTCTGACGACACAGATATCGACAGTTATAATGACGACGAATTGTTGCAAATTTTGGATTTGCAAGATCCAACTGTAGAACAAATACGGGATAAAGTGGGCGTCATGATGCGCCAGTATCCGCATATTTCCTTCTTTTTCGCACAAGTTGGCGAACGGCTGGAAGCGGAGTACGCAACCAGTGACGAGGCGATTCAATCAGTTGACGCGCAAGAGCAGGGTGATGAGGCAGACGTGTGGCTAAAAAATCAGTACTTGAAACAAGACGGTTCGACGCCGTTCAACACGTACACGTCCCGCGATAACAAGGTTCAAACGTTTGAAGACGACCAAAACAACCATGACCAGATGAAGCGAGAACGGCTGGGCGCCGTCGATGTGGTAAATGTGCCGGTTAGCCAAGGCACGCTAAATCCCATTTTGAAAAACGTCACTTCTCGCATAATTATGCTCGACAGCGCGTACAGGCAAAATATTATTCCGTACGATTCGCTCGTTGCGGCATCTACAGACTACGCGCTCGACTTGTCGGACACACTCAATAATACACTCAGCATAAAGCTGTCCTCCGTCCAAATTCCGTATACGTGGTATAACATTGCCGATTATCTTGGAAATTCTTGCTTCGGATACATTCTTGGCGATTCTCCCTATCACGAATTTAAAGACGATTTAAATTTTAATGATGACGTGTTTCACCTTCCTAATAATCAATATTCTAGCGCGAGCGACATTTCGGACGCGCTTGGCAACGTCGTTTCTGACCCGCCACCGCATTTGTCATTCGAATTAACCGACAAGAACGGGTCAGCGGCTACCGGAAACTATTTCAAAATTACAAATGGCGGTCCTAATAGCATTCGCCTCGTTTTTTACAATGGAAAAAATCCAAACATGAATTGCTCCGCAACGGGTTGCCGGGCTCCTTGCAAGCTTGATAATAATTTGGGCTGGATATTGGGTTTTAGAAATATAACGAATCAAGCCATCGTGTATGACATTTTTCCGGGTAATTTTATAGTATCAAACGTTCCATACGCAAACGTGGGTCCCAGCTATTTTTTGCTGGTTCTTGACGACTTTAATCAAAATCATTTGAATCAGGGTCTCGTTAATATTGACGACACAGACACAACTTTGAACGCGCCGTCCTACATTAATACCGACATTAGTTTTTCTTGCTTTACTTCCGATTCCGGATACAACTCGCCGTATCCGGTCTACATTCCAAATGCGCCGACTCGTTTAACGCAGGCGCGGCTCTATTCTGCAAATCAAATACTCGAAAATCGAAAAAATACCACGAGCTATCGCACACCCGGTCCAACAACTACCGACGTTTTAGCCGTCATTCCGCTCAAAGTCGGCGGACTTTCGTTTGGAGAGAAATACATAGAATTTGGAAGCTCGCTTCTGCAAAATGAGCGCGTCTATTTTGGTCCGGTTAATATTTCTCGCATGCGCGTCACGCTCCGCGACGATAAAGGCAACGTCGTCAATTTAAACGGTGCCGATTGGTCTTTCTCTCTCATATCAACGCACTTGTATGAATTCTAGTTATAAATAATTTGTTGACTCATTTTTATAAATTGATTTTTTTTTACTTTACATTATATTGTTATATCCCCAGTTATCCCAGTTATTATCCATACCATCCCATCGTCATCATGCCCGCCGTAACTCGCTCTTCTTCTAGAAGAAATGGTTCCTTACATTCAGCTATATTACAAAATAATTCAAATAATTCAAACGAAGATGGCGTTGTAGCTTCCGCTCCTTCTTCGGTTGAAAAAGGACTGGGATATTGTTGCGTTTGTTGCGAAGACATTCAGTGTGACAAGGGTCGCTTTGTGTTGGATTGCGGACACACTTTCCACGGACAATGCATCCTTCGTTCATTCAAACACAATAATCGGTGTCCATTGTGCAGGTCGGAAGTCAGCGAATCCAGACAAGAACTCAACAACGGAAATTTTCTCCCTTCATCTTTGCGAATTAATTCATCGATCATTCATACAACTGCCGACATCTTCATGCGCGATCTTGGAAATATCACGATCGCCAATGTTATTCACCGCATGCTTCTCATGTCTTCTGATGACCCAGACATGAGAAGTATTCAATTCCCATATATTAAAAGAATTCTTGTTCAATTTGTCTCCATGTTTATTGGACGAATCGCATTTTCTATTCGAAACGATGAAGAACCCGACGTTCAAGATCCCATTCCAATTGATATTATAAACGATGAAAACCCTCATCGCGAAGAAGACGATTATGATGCCGCGCTTGGAAACCCGGCAATCGATGCAGCAATAGCATACGAATCCATCATATCATCCGATTTGAATTATGATATAAGGCAGCCAGAAAATGTCACCGCTATTCTTCTTCGAAGAGCGACCGCCCTTGCAGAACTCGGTTCACAAAGAGCCGATCTTGGATCCAGGCGCGCGGCTAGAATTGATGCGCGGCGCCAACAAATGCAGTTGGTGCAACAACATTTGAGAAATGAAATATTGCGGCGTCAAGAGCAAGAACAAGAAGCGCAACAAGACAATAGAAGTGATAGCGAGACTGTTGTTCTCGACAATTCCGAAAATCCATGGGGATCAGAGTTTTAGTCAATAACTCAATAACTCATATTATGTATATATTATATTATGTATATTATGTATATATATTATAAAAATTATAATGTCGACAAATGAGACAAATGATATCAGCAAGATCACTATCAGCATTGTTTTAATCATAAAAAATGGCGAGGAGTACATGCGCTATCTTGATGAAATATTTGGAAATCAACAGGAGCAGAAGTATGATTATATGTTTTATATATATGAAAATAATTCTACTGATAAAACCAAGATGGAAATTGAAAACTTTTTTTTAAAACGACCGGATAAATGTAAATATTTAATGGAGAATGTATCGCATAATTTAAATTTATCTGGAATATCGATAGAACGCGGAACTTATATGGCAAAACTCAGAAATAAATTAAAAGATTTTCACGGAACGCTGGATTCAACATATACAATTATCATAGATTGCGACGTTTTATTTTCGCACGACATTATAGACGAAGCATTAAACGTTTTCAAAACACACCCAAACGTTGCAGCAGTTACCGCATTTGATGTTTGTTGGTATCAATACGTAAATCATAATTCCATTCACTATTATGATACGCTGGCTTTAATTACAGAGAATAATTATCGTAATACTCAATGCATATTTTCATCATGCATAAGCTGTAGAAAAGATAGAGCGTTGAACAAAATATGCGATGAAAAAATCTTACTTTCAAATAACAAAATAATAAATGTCAATTCAGCATTTGGGGGGTTCTTGTTAATAAAAACAGATATATACAATCAGGTGAAATGGGAAAATAATGACGTGTGTGAGCATCATTCATTCTGCAAAAACATAAAAAAATTCGGAAACATTGTTATAAATTCGAATATAAACGTTATAACAACTGTTCCAGCAATTAGAAATTATAATGCAATTCAATTATCGCTGGTTCAATTCAATTCTAAATCGGATTCTGTAACGCAAAATGCTGCTGCTTATTTAAATAAAAAAATAATTCATAAAAAAATAATTCAAAAAAAAAGAATTCATAAAAAGATCCATTTAAATATTATTTATAATTAAAATTGAATATTGTTTTTGTTTGTTTTTTATTGTATACTTACTCTCCTCATGTTGTCAATATCGCCACAATCTCCATCATCATCTCCTCTGTCATTCCTCGAACATAAAAATCCTCACGCTAGAGACATCCGCATTACATTTGACGCAGGTCCCCACGTTTATACAATTGATAATGACCCTTCCGTAAAATACACGTCTGTAACAACATGGAATCACACCCATTTTGAACCGTTTGACGCCGACAAAATCATTAAGCGCATGATGTCTGGGAAAAAATGGTCCGAAAGCAAATACTACGGCATGACGCGTGACGGAATAAAGGCAATCTGGGATAAGACTCGAGATGATGCTGCCGCCGCAGGAACAGAAATGCATTATAACATTGAGCGCGTTTACAACGGGTGCAGCTTGGAAGATGCTGACAATGGCTCGCAAGAATTTCAATATTTTAGATCCTTTCATGCGGACCATTGCGGGCGCGTTGAGCCGTTTCGAACCGAATGGATGATTTTTTACGAGGAACATCGCTTGTCTGGATCCATCGATATGGTGTTTAAAAATTTGGACGATGGGTCATACTCCATTTACGACTGGAAAAGAAGTCGCGAAATAAAGAAAACGGCATTTGGCGGCGCTTTTGCAAAAACGCCGGAAATTGAACATTTACCCGATTCGAATTTTTGGCACTATTCGCTCCAGCTCAATACATATAAAACAATCCTGGAACGAAAATATGACATGGTCATTCGCGACATGTTTCTGGTTTGTTTGCATCCAGAGAATGCAAATAAATCGTACATCAAAATTAAAGTTCCGGATTTGTCAGACGAAATGAATGCATTATTGCCGGGTTGTTAGATTATAGATTATATTATAATATATTACTATATAATAGGTAGCAGTTTGTTTAGTAAAAAAAAATGGCATCCTCAAAAACAATGAAATTGAAAATGAAACATAAGGGCAGGTCGTCGTCGTCATCGTCATCGTCGCAATCATCGTCGTATAGTCATTCTAAAATTATTTCCACGTTTCTAATAATGTTGAACATGGTGAAATTGTATCATTGGAAAACGTATAGTTTTTCTACTCACAAGGCAACAGATGAATTATACGCCGATATGAATTCAAATGTGGATACGTTTGTCGAAATTCTTCTTGGAAAAGATGGTTCGCGTGTAAACTTGACAAGCACAAAATCAATTCCGCTTTACGATTTCAATTCCATTGGACCGCTCAAACAGAAAATTGCTGCATTCAAGTTGTACCTTGAAAATATGACAAAGTGCCCGTCGCTTATGAACGAGTCCGACCTTTTGAACATTAGAGACGAATTACTCGGAAATCTCAATAAATTTACTTATTTATTGACACTTAAATAAAATTTCAAATATGAAATTGTTTATTTATTTTTTATTTGAAATTTTTTTTTATTTACTATTCATTAACATTGCGTAACTGCTGAAACTTATAAATCCAAGAGCTTGCATCATCATGATAACATACGGAAGCAACACCAGGAACCAAGACACAGAACTGAATCCTTTTGTGCACAACCATCCTAAAATACACGTCCAAACAAGTGCAAACAGGAAATTCACAAGTACAAGAAAAAATGGAGTAGAAAATAATTGAATAATTGAATAAATGACAGCAATTGTCAAATATATTTTTGCAGGAGTGCAATATTGTTTAAACGCGTTCATTTATATTTATATATATTTAATGTGAAAAAAATATATGTAAAATGAGTATTATCTATTATTTTGTATTATTATTAATTTTTAAAACCACGAAAACCACCCTCCCTTCTTATTGCCGTTTTTATTCTGCGAATCCTGCGAATCACTGCTTTCAACCTTTTCAAATGCCTCTTGCTGCTCTTGCTGCT
>Ga0114966_10003007_pt1 | contig 14955 bp, 11 predicted proteins | sample M_130207_XF_Meta_FD_87029 | JGI IMG/M metagenome (GOLD analysis project Ga0114966, IMG submission 87029) | Freshwater microbial communities from Lake Montjoie, Canada to study carbon cycling - M_130207_XF_MetaG | ecosystem: Environmental > Aquatic > Freshwater > Lake | place: Lake Montjoie... | reverse complement strand
GCATGATCGGCGGCCTGCACCACTGGTGGCCGAAGATCTTTGGTCGTATGTACGACGAGCGCTTGGGAACAATTGCGTGCTGGATCATCTTCATCGGCTTCAATGTGACCTTCTTCACCCAGTTCATGCTCGGCTCGCAGGGCATGCCGCGCCGCTACTACGACTATCAGCCAGAATTCCAGGTCTATCACGTGATTTCCACCATTGGTAGTTACATCATGGCTGTCGGGTTCACCCTGACCGCCATCACACTGTTTGGAAGTCTTGTCAACGGCAAGAAGGCTCCGGCCAACCCATGGGGTGGTCGAAGCTTGGAATGGCAATGCGCCAGTCCGCCGCCCTTTGACAACTTCGCCAAGGCACCGCGCGTTGGTGATTGCTACGACTTCACCGTGGTGCACTGGGATCCAAAGATCGGTGGTTACCGAGTTGATGAATCCAACGATCCCGAAGTGAATCCCGCCGCGCAGGGCACGAAGGCTGCGCACTGACGAGGGCTTTGCCCTTCGTCCCGAACGAACTCCCCCGGAGCATCATGTGAGTCAGACAACCGCAAACGAGCACACTACCCAAGCAGATCACGCCCACGGCCATGATGAGCATGCGCACGGGCACGATCCGCATTTGGCACACCACTTTGACAGCATGGCGCAGCAGTTTGACAGCGCCAAGTTGGGCATCTGGCTGTTCCTTGCTACAGAAATCCTCTTCTTTGGCGGCCTGTTCGTGGCCTATGCCATCTTGCGGATGCGTAATCCCGAGGTCTTCAGTTACGCAAGTCACTACCTCGACACCATCATGGGCGGAATCAACACATGCGTGCTGATTCTTTCCAGTTTGACCATGGCCCTTGCAGTTCGCTGTGCGCAGACAAACCGGCGCGGTGGGCTCATCGTGTGCCTCGTGCTGACATTCATGGGCGCGATTGGCTTCTTGGTCATCAAGTACTTTGAGTACACCCACAAGTTCCATGACAACCTGGTGTGGGGCTCTTCGTTCTACGTGCCTCCGCATGACGCTGAAGGTCACGCCGAGGCAATGGAACTGAAGACCGCTCCGACGGCGGTAACAGCCATCACGGTGAAAGATCCGACGCTCTTTGCCATTCCCGATCTTGCTGCGAAGCCTGCGGTTGATGTCTCGGCAGTGAAGTCTGCCTCCGTTGGCCCGGTTGGTATGGCGCGCGCTTCAGGCGCACCCGCTCCTGAGCACGCCGTTGCTCTCGCCCCTGGCAAGTCTGAGGAAGCGCATCCAGGGACGCACTTGGAAGACGCCAAGATGCCGCCGAACACGCATCTCTTCTTTGCCATCTATTACTGCATGACCGGTCTGCACGGAGTTCACGTAGTGGCAGGTATGGGCCTCATTGGTTGGCTCATCTGGCGCTCGGTACGCGGTGATTTCTCAAGCAAGAACTTTACGGCGGTCGACACCGGCGGCCTGTACTGGCACATCGTCGACTTGATCTGGATCTTCCTCTTCCCGCTGTTCTATCTCATCCATTGAGTTGGACGGAATAAAGCTATGTCACACCAAGCCACACATCACGCTGGTTCACACGCCGCCGAAGTCCACCCAGAAGTGGGCCACGTCGTTCCCGTCAAGTACCTCGTCGGCGCCGGCGCTGCGCTGCTCGTTCTCACCGTGATTACCGTAGCAGTGCGCTACATCGATCTTGGCGAGGCGAACCTGATGCTTGCGCTCGCGATCGCTGTAGTGAAGGCGACCATCGTTGCGCTGATCTTCATGCACTTGCGCTGGGACCGTCCGTTCAATTTGCTGGTGCTTATCGGGTCGATCGCCTTCGTGGGAATCATGCTGGCATTCTCAGCAATGGACGTCCATCAGAACGCGCCCACCATCTTCAATGGAAATGCACCGGAAGCAGAGAGCGTGATGCAAGCCAACGCTCCGGGTGCACCTGTTGCGCAGATTCGTTCCACCAACGGCGGTGTTGGCAGCTCGGATTGACGCCCGCGCCGCGGCGCACATTCGCTGCCGAGGTGCCTCATGGCCATCAAGACTGCAAACTTCATTGACCCCTTCGACAGTGCGCAGGAGCGCGGCGTTGCAGGGGTCTTTGGCATGTGGGTCTTCATTGCCGTCGTGGCGATGATCTTCTTGGCATGCATCCTGGGGTATCTGGTGGTGCGCTTTGATCAGCCCCCGGGACGCGAGTGGATGCCGGAAGGAACGCCCGGCTTGCCGCCTGCTCTCCTGCTTTCTACTGCTGTACTGCTGATATCGAGTTACACCATGCAAATGGCTGTTCGTGCGGCGCGGTTCAATCGGCAGACGCAACTTCGTTACGCGATGGGGGCGACGCTCGGCTTGGCGTTGCTCTTTCTAGCGGTGCAGGCCTTGGCATGGAAGGAATTGTGGACTCGGCACGTCACCATCGAAAGTGGCCTGTATGCCTGGACTTTTTATGTACTGACTGGAGTTCATGCGTTGCACGTCATCGGCGGAATCCCCCCGATGGTGCAAGTGTTTCGCCGCAGCATGGAAGGGCGTTACACGCCAACAAACTTCACAGGCGTAGTGCTTTGCGCCATGTATTGGCACGCATTGGACGTGATCTGGATCGTGCTTTACGCGACGCTGTGGATCTGCTCGGCGCTCGCCGTCTGAGCGGGGCTTACCACTTCGCTTCGTGCGCAAACCAGAGTTGCGGGATCACCAATGCGGGTTTGCCGTCAGTCGCGCGCACGATCGCTGCAAGTGGTGATGGCTGCACAGTTGCCTCAAAGTTTCGACCACCGACGTCGATCGCTACTCGTCCAGATTTGTCAGCGCGTGTTGCTAACTCAGCAAGCGAATACACCGCGCGGGCGTCTCCTTGGCGCACTTCGATGACCGCAGTCTTTCGCGATCGCGGGTCGCCCTTGGCAGCCTCGGCCATCGCAATCGCGGCGCTCGTTGGCTCGCGGAGTGCCGCCACCAAGCCACTGACTGGGTAGTCGACGCGCGGTGAGAGGTAATAGCGCGCGTAACTGAATTCCTTGTATCGATTCGCCTGTGCGGGATCGCCCATGATCACCGTGGTGTCGGGCCAGACGGCGGTCCACATTCGCCATGAAGTGATGTTTGCATCGGGGAGCGGAATCAGTTGCGCGTCATGGGCTGCGGCGGGACCAGCAATCGCGCGCATGCCCAGTTGGCTCCAGAGTGACGCACCGGCGGTGCTCGCACTCGGAGTTGCGCTGCCATCGGCTCCGGCTGTGCGGTCATACATCACAAGATTGCTGTTGTAGAGCAGACCGCTGACATGGAAGGTCCGCTCTGCGCCGTCGATGCGGCGGTCAAACACAACGAGGCTATCTGTCAGCGGGCTGTAACTCACGGCAATTGGCACACCGCCAAGCGTGTCATTGATCACTTCATGCGCGTTGAGCACATCAAGCGGATATGCGCGCGCTTCGCCGTTCACCACCACTCCTGCCACGCGATCGTTGCTGACTACATATCGAGTTCGATGCTCTTCGTTCCAGCGCAACATGTCTGCACCGCGCATCACTGCGGGCGCGTCGAGTGATGGAAGAAAGTCACGCGGGCTACCGCTGCCAACCAACACGCCGCGATCGGCGTGGAGCGGATCGAGCGTGAATCCATATGCGGCAGGATCATTACCACTACCGGTTGGTCGGTCGCCGGTGAATACTCCACTCATGGCCCATGCCAAGAAACCACAGGTGATCGCAACGAACGCCAAGAGAATCCATCCACCACCGCGCAGCGTGAGCGTTGGGAATCCAAGCGGATGTGGCGCGTTCACTGTGCAGGTACCTCAAGTATGACTGCGCCGTCCACTGGCGTTCCAGTAGTGACCACGCTGCCGCGATCAATGACCATTGCCCCCAGAATCACCGGCAAGTAAATGAGACTTGCGAAGAAGAGCCGACGCGCGCGCGCATCGCTGCGTTCAAGCATGAAACGAAGGGACAGCCATGAAATCCAGAGGCCCGCAGCGATGGCGACGGCCGCGTAGCCGAAGCCAGCAACGCCCGACATCGTCCCGAGCAATGACACCGGAATGAGCATGATGCTCGAGAGTAGACACGCTTGACCAGTGGCGGTTCCGTCCGGGTCACGCGATGGCAACATCACGAATCCGCCCGCTATGTAATCCGCGCGATAGAGCCACGCAAGTGCCAAGAAATGCGGAATCTGCCAGACGAAGAGCACAGCAAACAGCGCCCATGCGCCGGGTGAAATACTTCCTGTGGCTGCGGTCCATCCAATCACCGGTGGAATGGCGCCAGTGACAGCGCCAACCAATGTATTGAGTGTGGTGCGCGGCTTGAGCGGCGTGTAGAGCAGCACGTAAAGCAAGATGTTGACGCAGGCGAAGGCCGCTGCCATGACGGTGGTGCCCATGGCAAGCACCGTGCATCCCGCATAGCCAAGTAGGACTGCAACTACGAAGACGGTGGTTCGTCGCGCGTGTCCCGCGGGCAGCGGGCGCTTGGCGGTTCGACGCATCAGACCATCGCGTCGCATCTCGGCAACTTGGTTGAGCATCGCTGCGCTTGCTGCCGCGAGCGCTGTGCCGAGGCATGTCCAGAGGAGGCGCATCCACCAGCCCTGTGGATCGGCTGGCGCCACTACGAACCCAACGGCGGCGGTGAGCAGTACGAGGAGGCTGAGCCGTGCTTTGGACAGCTGGCTCCAAATTGCCGCGTGGCTGGGTGTCAGCGCGGCACTGGCGACATCCATGCCCGGAATTACCGGTTGTTGATCTCCCGGGGTGGCGGGTACGGGTGCTGGCGTGATTGATACTGGCATCGGGTTCGATCTGCGGTGGGTCGAGGTGAATAGCATAGGTCTCCCACTTGAACGGAGCCTCACGATGCACATGTTGATTGCGATTCAGGATTCCGCGACCGCCACCGTACTTGCCGCGCCCGTGGTGGCGCCGGTGCCCGCTGCTGCTGCCGCGCCGCTCAGTATCGCCGTACTGGTGTTATTGATGGTTGTAGGTAGTGGATTCGTGATCGGATGGTCGCGTTGGGTCCGACCGATGAACTTAGCGATTGGCTTCGTGGTCACCGTTGCGATGTGGACGCTGAGTTACGTTGCGCTCTTGCAGCCAGGATTTATGGCGGGAGAGGCATTGTTTGTGGGAGCTCTGGCGTGCGTATTGTTCGGCGGGTTCATGGCGGGGCGGTTTGCCCCTGGACAAGCGAGCGGCTTATCCGTTGGTTTGGTTTCCGCAACTATCAACATGATGGTGCTCGGCGCATTTCTTCGCGACGAGCAGGGCGGATCGCCGGTGCGACCAGCCGCGTATGTCATCGGCCTCTTTGCAGCGAGCGCGCTGCTCGGTTCAATCGGCGAGCGCATTGGCAGCGCGCGGTCATCCGCACGGCGGCTACCACCGCCAGTCACGCTCATGGGCATTGTTGCAACAGCCAACATTCTGGTGATGATCGTCATTGGGGGACTCGTCACTGGTTACGAAGCCGGACTCGCGGTACCGGATTGGCCGAACAGCTTCGGTCACAACATGCTGCTCTATCCGGTCAGTGAAATGAAGGGCGGCATCTTCTACGAGCACGCCCATCGCCTCTTTGGAATGCTCGTTGGGGCCACCGTGCTTGCTTATGCCACCACGGTTTGGCGTAGCGGTTCTAGTAAGTATGCGCGGATCGCCGTAACTGTTCTCTTGGCACTGGTTGTCACGCAGGGAATTCTGGGCGGATTGCGAGTGACTGGAACCGTGACTTCAAGCATGAATGCTGCGGATCTTTCACCGAGCATCTTGCTCGCCATTGTGCATGGCATGCTTGGCCAGTTTGTATTTACACTGGCACTGATCTCAGGATTTATGGTCAGCGGTGCATGGGCGCGAGTGCGCGTGGTGGTGCAGGGCGTGTCAGCCATGCGGCTTCTCAGTGCGTTTGCATTGCTCGCAGTCACTACGCAATTGTTCCTTGGCGCAGCGATGCGGCACTTGCAAATTCCGCCTACGGGGATTGATGGCGCTCAACTTCCAAAGTGGGCACTCCATGGTCACGTCACTGTGGCGGTGATTGCATTTACCTTGGTGCTGCTCGCCGGCATGCGCTGCGGCCGCGCTGTTGAAGCACCGCCCTTGCGTCGAGTTGGAAAGGCAGCACTGCACACGGTGGGATTGCAGGTCGCCCTCGGTATTGCTGCCCTCGTAGCAGTACTGATGCGAAGGGGAGAGGCCGTTCCCATTTGGGAAGTTGCAACAACCACCGCACACCAAGCACTTGGCGCTGTCCTCCTTGCAGAGGTCGCCACTATGGCGGTATTGGCAAGACGAACAATTACTGCGACTGCGTAACTGGCTTCAGTACTTCTTCGAGAGCCAAGAGCGCATAGACCGTGACGAGTTCCGGCTGACCTTCTTGCCAGCGGTCGGCGCTGTTCAACCAGCTGCCGTCCGCGCGCTGGGATGCCAACACAGCATCGGTCAGGTCGTTGCGCCAATTGCGGGAACTTGTGCTGATTTCCTGTGATTCTGCCGGGTTCGCCGGGTCGTGCGCCTTCGCAACATCACTTGTCACGGTGACGCTGATTGCGCCCGATGCATTGAGCGCGCGTGCGGCCGCGTGTAAGTAGTAGTACAAGCCCTGCGAGCCAAGCCCAGGGTTCTCTGTGAATGTCCAATGTGATCGAATCCAATCGAACGCGGCGGTGACGCGCGGGTCATTGGGTGCAAGCCCTGCGTACAACATGCTCTTAAAGCCGGCGTAAGTCATGCTTCCGTAACTGCGAAGCGCGCGTGTTTCCGGGGGCATCTTCTCGCCGTATCGGCCCTCGCCGGCGACGTCACTTGCAAAGCTCTCGCCGCCATTCGCTGCGGTGTACGCGAATCCGCCATCGCCGCTCCCGTGTTGCGCCCATGACGCGTCGTTGCTCTTGACATTTTGTGTGCGCTCCACGAATATCAAGGCGCGTTGTACGGCGGGATCATCGGTCGACACTCCGGCGTCATGCAAAGCGTCCAGCATGAGTTGTGTATTGGAAAGATCGGGCCGTCCGTGACTTCCGTATCCCGATCCGCCGAACCAATCCGCATTGGGGCTGATCCCTTGCGACTGATCCCATTGATTCTTCACGAGCCACGTGCGCACGGTTTCCATCTCGAGCGCCAGCGTGGGGTCCTGTTGCGCGGCGAGGCCCATCAACACCATGCTCGCCACATAGTTTGCAAGTCCGCCTCCAAGGTCCGGCTGAAATGCACCGCCAGAGTGTGTTCCGGCAGTGACAAATGCCAGTGCTCGCCGCGCGGTTACATCTGTGTTTGCCGTGAATCCAGCTTGCGCGAACGCTTTCAGCGCCAATGCTGTTACTGCGTTTGGAACTGCCGTTGATGGCGTGCTTTGGTCGGTTGCTTTCGCAACGGTACTTTCCATCCATCCGCCATTGGCGCCCTGCGCGGCGCGCATGAATGCAAGACCTTTACTCACTGCAATCTTTGCTGCGGCGAATCGTGCAGCGTCCATGGGAACGTCTTCAGCGCGATCTGCAATACGAAGGATCACTGGAAGCGGCTGAATGACTCGCGACGGAACATTCGGCGCACTCAACGTTGTGATCTTTGCAGCATTGACGCGCGCGTCAGCTTGAACAGATGCCGGCGCGAGCACGACAGCGCGCACGGTTGCGGGGAGTTCTCTCGGTGGAGCTTGGGTGACGGGCTTGGCTTGCAGCGGTGGTATCGGGCGCTCGATCTTTAGGTAGATGAGGAAATCCGATTCACGCGCAGTACCAACAGCAGGTTGACCAGTTGGCACTGGCTTCTTTGGATCCGGACCAACACCAGCAAAGCGCAATGGCGTCAGAACCATTCCGGCGGAATCCGGTTTCGCCGTGACGGCCACGTGCACGAGAAGGCCATCTTCGGCGCCAGACTTTTGATCAATGAGCTTTGCATCAATACGCGGATCGCTGCTCGTCACCGAATCAATGCGAACCCCGTTAGCGTGCTTAATCTCTACTTCGAACGCCTTGGTCTCTCCGGGAGCCATGACGCCCACGTTCTCGCGGTATTGCGCAAAGCCAAAATTCGCGCTTATTTTCGTGCATTCGTGGCGGACGCGCATGTCAATGAGGCGCGCATCTGCGCGATCGGTTTCGATGACTAAATACTTCGGAACGCGCTCGCAGGGTAGGGCGGAGAAGTCATAGTGCACGTGGTAACTCTCGCGCGGGCCTTGCTCAGTTGGCTTGTAGTCAATGAAGGACGGGGTGTCGCCTCCGACAGACATAATGCGGAACGGCTTACCGTCAATCGACTCCACGGTAATTTCACCAGTGACATTGGCCTTGTTGTCAAACGCATTGATGAACGGATCGCGGCGCGGCTTTCCATCGGCGCCCACACTCTGCTGAATAGCCCGAACCGGGTAGCTCACCTCTGCCTTGATACTCAGTTCGATAAGCCCAGGGACGCCATCAAACATCAGCACCACTTGTGCAGATTTCTCGCCGGTTGCGCCACTGGTTCGCATAGAGAGCGGAACCTTGAGTGTGCCGCCCGCAGGAATTTCTTTGCCAAGCATGTCGACGGTGGTGCACGTGCAACTCGGCGCGCTGCGAATGCATTTCACCGGACGATCAAGTGTGTTGAGAAGAGTTGCCTCGAACTTAACATCTGTCTGCGGCGCAACGAATCCTGCATCAAGTGATGCGGGCATTGCTTTGACTGGGCACAGTGCCATTTGCTCGGCGACCTGTCGTGCGCGATCAGCCATCTGCTGTTGCTGCGGCGCTGCGTAGGCGAGTGGCGCGCAGGCGATCGCAACGGCGGTGACTGCGCAGGAAAGTAGTCCGGGAATTGTGGGGTAGGAGTTCAGTTTCATGGTGTTTCCGTCTGTGCACTATAGGTCCGCGCCTCTTACACTCGAACACCATGCGCGCTATTGAAGTCCTCCGTCAAGGAACCCCTGTCGCCCCCAATGTCCGCTTTACCGGCGGTCGATCGGAGTGCGTTCCCGCTCCGGGTGAACTGCGTGTGCGCACGGAGGCTTCCGCGCTGAATCATCTTGACCTATGGGTGGGCCGTGGCCTTCCAGGCATCGACGTGAATTGGCCCACGGTTGGCGGATCTGATGGCGTTGGAATTGTCGACACAGTTGGCGCCGGTGTTGATGCCGCATGGGTTGGAAAGCGCGTCATCCTGAATGCAGCGGTGGTGCGGGCGGAGTCGCCACGGCCTGGACATGCGCCTTCCGGCGAGGACATCTTCATGATCGGTGAGCATTGCCCCGGTACCCATGCGGAGTACTTCGTTGCGCCGGCAACCAATGTCTTGGCAATCGGCGATATTGATCCGGTCCAGGCGGCCGCGTTCGGTCTGACGCATCTCACAGCATGGCGCATGTTGGTGACGCGCGCGCGACTGCAGGCTGGCATGACGGTGCTCATTCCGGGTATCGGTGGAGGCGTGGCACTTGCCGCGCTTGGAATTGCTCGACACTTTGGTTGCACCACCATCGTCACGAGTCGTCACGCTGCGAAACTTGAACGTGCGAAGACACTCGGCGCCAACGTCACGATCCTTGATACGGGCGCCGACTGGTCGCGAGAAGTACGCAAGGCAACCGCTGGCCGCGGTGTTGACATCGTTGCGGAAAGCGTTGGCAAGGCCGTGCATTTGGCGTGCATCAAGAGTTTGGCCCGCGGTGGCACATTGGTGACGTGCGGCTGCACGACGGGCCCAGATGGGACCACGGATTTGGCACGGATCTTCTGGAACCAACTTTCAATCATCGGGTCCACGATGGGTTCAATGGATGAATTCCGCGGCGTGATTGCGCTGCTGCAGAGCGGCGCGCTGCGGGCAACTGTCGATGAGGTCTTTCAGCCGACGGCCGCAGAAGCCGCCTATGCCCGCCTGGAGGCCGGCGAGCAGTTCGGAAAGCTCGTATTTCAGTGGTGAGCACCGAAAGAATCCCGCCGATAACACTAATTTGCTCTTGATTTCGCTTGCTGATTGCGGTGTGATCTCTTCCAATGTTCAACGTTTCCGCAGCTGCCGCCCAATTCATCGCTCCGATTGTTTCTTCGACAGAGTCCTCAGAAGGTAGCACCGCGGTGCTTCCAGAGGTCGCTCCGCCGCAGCGTAAGCAAATGCCAGGTTGGGCCGTACTGCTCCACAATGACGATGTGAACGACTTCTCGCTCGTCACGCGCTCAGTGGTGGAGTTTGCACGTTTGTCAGTCAGTGACGCCGTGGAGCGAACTGTGGAGGCGCATGAGTCCGGCGTTGCACTGCTGATGGTCACGCATCGCGAGCGTGCCGAGCTCATCCAAGAGCAATTTCAAACCCGCGGACTGACAGTTACGATCGAGCCTGCGGTCTAGTGCTCGGCGTATGATTCTTAGGTCATTCGGAACGGTTCTCGTTCCGCTCCTCCTCAGGATCCTGCCTCGATATGCGACCTGCACTCATTGTCACCATCGCCGTCACTTTGGTTGTTGCCTTGGTGGCGCTGTTCGCTGGAAAGGACATCTGGGCCTGGATGCACTTTGGCGGCCCAGAAGCCACCTCAGTACGCATGGAACCGGCCGCAGTGGGGGTATTGGTGGAGACGGTTTCCGCCCCGGGAATCGTGGAGCCAAAGCGCAAGGTCGATGTGTCTGCCGAAGTGTCTGCGCGCATCGTGGAATTGCCGCACCGTGAAGGCGAGCGGGTTCGCGCCGGCGATCTCATCATGCGTCTCGACGACCGCGATCTCAAGGCCGCGCTGCAGAGCGTTGAAGCCCGCCGCGATGGCGAGCGTTACCGCCTTGAAGCAGAGCGATCACGCATCGTTGGCACGCAGAACACGCTCGAGAACGCCCGCGCCACAGCACAACGCCAAGAGTCACTCTTTCGCGCGGGTGACATTAGTCGCCAGGCCTATGAGGACGCGGTCACGCGTGCTGCTGATCTTGACGCAACCTTTCAAGCGCAGAAGAACACCATCGTCCAACTTGAGAAGAGCCTGGCCGCAGCCGAGGCGCAGATTGAACAGCAGCGCGAAGCGCTCCGCAAGACAGTTGTTGTGGCAGCGATTGACGGCATCATCACGCAGCTCAATGCCGAGGTCGGCGAGTTAGTGGTGGTGGGCACGATGAACAATCCGGGTACCAAGATTCTCACCATCTCAGATCTGAGCAAGATGAAGCTCACCGCGAAAGTCAGTGAATCAGATATCCCGCGCGTGGCCAAGGGTCAGCCGGGCGAGGTTCGAATCAACGGATACAAAAAGCGTGTCTTTGGTGGCACGGTCGAGGAAGTGGCTCTCAGCCGCACCAGTGACAAAGATGGCACGGGCTTTTTCAAGACGGCAGTACTTCTTGAACTCAATGGCGAGCAGATATTCAGTGGGCTTGGCGGCAATGTTGATATTTCGATCGCACGTCACAGTGGCCTCAATGTTCCGAGCCAAGCGGTCGTTGATCGCAAGGTCGAAGATCTGCCAGAGGCCTTGAAGTCCAGTGCATTGATCGCACCAGGCTCAAAGAATTTGAGCATTGTGTACCGCGTGATCGATGGCAAGGCCGTCGCTACGCCGGTGGCGACTGGCCCATCGAATCTCACAAACACGATCATTGTGGACGGGGTGAAAGAAGGCGAGATTATTGTGGTTGGGCCATACAAGTCTCTTGAACGCTTGAAGGACGGCGATGCCGTCAAGGCGGAAGAGTCGGAGTGGGGCGGTGGCGGTGCAGGCGGCGGTGCAGGCGGCGGCGGTGGTCGTGGCGGTCGCGGGATGCGCATGCGCTTCTGATCGGCGCTCGCGGCAGTCATGTCCGCCAGACTTGTGAATAGAAAAAGATATGAGTGATTCGATCATCCAACTTCGCGGAATTGCCAAGGTCTATCGCGTAGGCGTCGAGACCATTCACGCGCTGCGCGGGGTTGATCTTGATATTGGGCGCAATGAGATGGTGGCGATCATGGGCAGTTCTGGCTCGGGGAAGAGCACCTTGATGAATATGCTTGGCTGCCTCGATCGCCCGACAAGCGGCGAGTACACGCTCGGTGGGCGCCTTGTAAGTGCTATGAAGCCTGACGAATTGGCGCTCATTCGCAACGAAGAAATTGGCTTTGTCTTCCAGAGCTTTGAGTTGCTCGCTCGGCAGACCGCTTTAGAGAACGTGGAACTTCCATTGATGTACTCCGCTTCCGCAGGCGGGTTCCGTGCGCGACGCGAACGCGCTCTCTCTGCACTGCAACGTGTCGGACTCGGCGACCGTGTTGATCACCGTCCCAACCAGCTCTCGGGCGGACAGAAGCAGCGCGTGGCGATCGCCCGCGCGATTCTCAACAACCCCAAGATCCTGATGGCCGATGAGCCAACAGGAAATCTCGATTCTGCGACAACGGCAGAAATCCTTGCGCTGTTTACGCGTATTTACCGCGAGGGACAGACGATCATCATCGTGACGCACGAGAACGATGTCGCAGCGCATTGCCGCCGGGTTGTGCGCTTGCGCGACGGTCGCATCCTCAGTGACTTGTCAGCGGAAGAAGACTTTGAAGTCAGCCCCTACGTTGAGGAGGCACGCGAAACGCAGCGTCGCCGCGCTGCTGCTGAAGAGGCGGCGGCATGACGAACGCAAAGTCTAAGTCTCGGAGCAAAGCATCAGGCGAAGGGCGCGGCCTCACCATCTTCTTCTTCATGAAGGCGATTGGGATGGCGCTGAGCCAAATCTGGGCAAACAAGACGCGCTCATTCCTGACTGCGCTCGGCATCATCGTCGGTGTTGCCAGTGTCACCGCCGTCATCGCGGCGCTCACCGGGCTGAAGGCCAAGGTGCTTTCAGAATTTGAGAGCGTTGGTGCTGCGCGGCTGTATGTCTTTCCAAATCGGCCAGACAATGTTCCACGCGCTAAGTTTCCGTGGGAGAAGTGTCGCCTCAAGACCAGTGAAGCGCAGGCGATCATGGATCAGTGCCCTTCGATCAAGGGAATTTCCCCGATCGTTGATCTGCCCATGAGTGTTGAGAGTGACACCGAGCTGATCGATGGCATGACTGTGAACGGAATCTGGCCCGCGTGGCATGACGCGGTGGGGCGCAAAGTGATGCGCGGTCGGCCATTCAGTCAGATTGACATTGATACGGCACGGCAAGTGGCTCTACTGAACGAAGCCGCTGTCGCCGAACTCAAGATTGATGCCGACGGCAGCGGAGGTCTCGGTGAGCACATACTTCTTGGCGGACGCCGGTTCCTAGTGATTGGTGTTGTGGAAACCACTCAGGCGAAGATGCTTGGCATGAACTCCAGCGAAGCGGAGATCTTTATTCCATTCAGCGTCGCAGAGAAGTTGCTCGACGGTTGGTACTTCATGCAGTTTGCCGCCATTGCCACGAGCCCAGAGACCGCCGAGGAAGCGAAGGCGGAAGTTGAATATGTCATGCGCCGTCAACGTGGCCTGCAGCCGGAAGACCCAGACACTTTCCGGGTTGCCGCACTCGATCAGTACATCAACCAGTTCAAGAGTCTGGCCTCAGGCGTGACTGCGATTGCCGGGGGAATCGTTGGTATTTCGTTGCTGGTTGGCGGCATCGGCATCATGAACATCATGTTGGTATCGGTGAGCGAACGCACCCGCGAGATTGGACTGCGCAAAGCAGTTGGTGCTACGTCTGCAGCCATCCTTCTGCAATTTCTACTAGAGGCAGTGACGCTCACGGTGCTTGGCGGAATCGTTGGATTGGTGATCGGAAAATTGATGGCGGTGAGCCTGACATTTATCCCAGGCGCCAATTTGGAGCAGGCGGATGTACCAGCATGGGCCGTGATCCTGTCCATCGTCTTCAGTGCGGGCGTTGGAGTTGCCTTCGGAATGTTCCCCGCATACAAGGCATCGCGGCTCGACCCAATCGAGGCTCTGCGCCACGAGTGACCCCATGCGTCGATTCCTTCCCGCCATCTTCACCACGCTCTCGGTCTTGGCCGCTGGCTGCCAGAACGACTTGTTTCGTGCCGAAGAGACGCCATTCACTGCACCCGACGATGCGCTGAAGGCGATCGAGCCGGTTGATCTGTCGTCTGCTACGTACGGTCCGCCGGTTCCAGCTGAAGATGCGGTAGCGCTCGCAACGGCCGGCGGTTTCCGCTCTACCCGCTATGAACGCACCCGCACACTCTCCATCGCCGAGGTACGGGCGTTAGCACTTGCCAACAATCTGGATTTGCGTGTTCAGTTGGTGGCTCCCGACATTGCCAAGGCAAGTATCACGCAGGAAGAGGCCAAGTTCAATAGCCTCTTCTATGCCGATTACAGTCGTAACGGTAGTAATTTGCTGACGCAGTTGCAGAACAGTGAGGGGCTCTTCTCCGACCAAGTGAAGGTGGGTGTAGCAGTTCCACTCGCCACCGGCGGAGTGGTGAAATTTCAACCGCAGTACACGCAATCGGGGCAGCTGATCAGCGGCACCGAGGACACGGATCAGGGTGGAGTTCTCATGTCCATCAGCCAGCCACTTCTGCGCAACGCTGGTGTTGCAGTGGCAACCGCATCGATTCGCGTATCTAAACTCGAGGGTCAAATCACTGACTCTCGGACAAAGCTTGAAGCCATTCGCATTCTCGCCAACGCAGACAAGGCGTACTGGAACCAGTACCGCACCTTCCGTGAGTTAGAAGTGCGTAAACAGCAATATGACCTTGCAATCGCGCAGCTTGATCGCGCGCAGCGCCGCGTTGACAATGGCGACGCGCCGCAAGTGGAAGTGTTGCGAGCGCAGAGTGGCGTTGGGGCAACATTGGAAAATCTGATCTTGGCTGATGCAGCGCTACGAAATCGACAACGCGATCTGAAACGAATCATGAATGACCCGGACATGCCCATGTCCGACGGGTGCGCGTTGATTCCAGCGACCCAGCCGAATCCGCTTGGCTTGCAGTTGGATGCCAATGTCCTTGCTGATGGCGCGGTGCGCAATCGCATGGAAATGTTGGAGCTGGAATTGCAGTTGGCGGTG
>Ga0114966_10003006_pt1 | contig 14956 bp, 16 predicted proteins | sample M_130207_XF_Meta_FD_87029 | JGI IMG/M metagenome (GOLD analysis project Ga0114966, IMG submission 87029) | Freshwater microbial communities from Lake Montjoie, Canada to study carbon cycling - M_130207_XF_MetaG | ecosystem: Environmental > Aquatic > Freshwater > Lake | place: Lake Montjoie... | reverse complement strand
CGCAGTGCCGCCGGGCAGGGCGTCCGTCCTCCGGGCGCCGTCGCCGTTCAGCGAAGGTCGCGTACCAGGGTCGCCGAGGGTTCGGTTTTGCCGGCCGCCGCCACCGAGAGTTCCTCGACGAATCGGGTGCGGCGCCCCTCGAAGAGGCGCAGGCGCCGGGTCGCCGTCGTCAGGGAGTTGCGCAGCGATTCGAGGCGCGCCTCGGTTTCACGGAGGGCGATCTCGCATTCGGTCGCCGAGGTGGCGGTGTCGGGGGCCGGGAGGGCGGGGATGCCCGGGGCCTCCGTGAACTCGAGGTGCGCATGCGACGTCGTCGCCCGCTCGGGGACGAACGCCCGCCAGCGCGCGGTCGTACGCCGTGCGCGCTCGCGGCGCGCGGCGGCTTCGGGCGTGCGCCCGGCGTCCTCCGCGGCGAGGCGCGCACGCAGTTCGGTCCGCCGCTCTTCGAGCTTGCGCCGTGCGCTCTCCATGGAGTCGACCTCTAGGCCTAGCCGGCGCAGGTCCTCGTCCAGATCGCCGGCCGCCATCGCGAGGACGACGAGCGCGGTCGAAGCGACGTCGGCGTTGCCGAGCAGCGGGTAGGCGGATGCGACCTCGCGCTGTGCGCGCTCGCGCAGCAGCGGGAAGGTGAACCCGGCCGCGATGCCGGCGGGCAGGGGGCCTCCCAGCCGGCCGAGCCGCGCCAGGCTCGCGCTGGAAAGGCTGCGTCGCGCCCAGTCGAGTCGATCCGAAACCGCTCGCGGGAGCGGGACCGGGGTGGGCGTCGGCGCGGCCCCCGGCGCATCGGGTGCGATCGCGGTCCCGCGGACCGTCATCTCTCCGGTCCACGCCGGACTTGCGAAGGCGAGCATCGCCGCGAGCGGGAGCAATCTTGCGAGCAGGCGTTTCATGCGCGTCGGATTTGCGCGAAGTCGCCGCCGGGCCCGGGCAACGAGGCGCTCAAAGGCTCGCGTAGACCGCGTCGACGAGTGCGGTCGCGCGCGGGTCCATCAGGATGTGCGGGCCCATGCGGTTCATCACGTAGGCGAAGCCGATGCGCCGCTCGGGATCGGCGAATGCGAGCGAGCCGCCCGCGCCCGGGTGGCCGAAGGTGCGCGCGCTCGGTCCCATGGTCGCGCCCTTCACGCCGCGCTGCGAAAGCATGAAGCCCTGCCCGAAGCGCGTCGGAACGCGCAGGACGAGGTCCTCTCCCTGCGACTGCTCGGCGTGGCAGCGGGCGATCGCGTCGTCCGAGAGCAGGTGCACGCCGTCCTGGCTTCCGCCGCGCGCGAGCACGCCGTAGAGGCGCGCGAGCGCGCGCGCCGTGCCGTGGCCGTTCGCGCCGGGGATCTCCGCGCGCCGCCATTCGGCGTGGTTCACGCCGAGCGCGAGCGACGACGGATTCAGGAAGGCCATCGCGGTGACGCCCTTGGGATCCGAGAGGATCACCTCCATCAGGCTCGCGCCGTCGGGCGAAGGTTCGGCCGAGAGTTGGCTCATCTCGGCGATCCGGCCGTGCTCGTGGTCGTCGGTGCCGATGTGGAAGTCGACGCCGAGCGGCTTGCCGATCTCGTCGTGGAAGTACCGGCCGACGCTCTTGCCCGAGACCCGGCGGATCACCTCGCCGACCAGCCAGCCGAAGGTGACCGCCTGGTAGCCGTGGCGTGTGCCGGGCGTCCACCACGGCTCCTGCGCCGCGAGTGCGGCGGTCATCGCGCCCCAGGAGTAGAGCGCCTCGCCGGGCAGCGGCTCGCGCACGGCGGGCAGTCCGGAGCGGTGCGACAGCAGCCAGCGCACCGGTATCTCCGCCTTGCCCGCCTGCGCGAACTCCGGCCAGTAGCGCGCCACCGGTGCATCGAGTTCGAGGCGGCCTTCGTCGATCAGGCGGTGCGCACAGATCGCCGTCACGCCCTTGGTGGTCGAGTAGACGTTCACCATCGTGTCGCGATCCCACGGGGTCGTTCGCGCCTGGTCGGCAAAGCCGCCCCAGAGGTCGACGATCGGGTCGCCGTCGAGGGTCACGGCGACCGCGGCGCCGACCTCGCGCCCCGAGGCGACTTGCTCCTCGAAGACGCGCCGGACGGCATCGAAGCGTGGTTCGCAGGCGCCTTGCGCGCCGGGGTTCGCGGTGGTGTTCATGGTCGCTTCCTTTCGCGGATCGGTGACACGGGTGCGCCGGGTCGCGCCGGCGTCGGTTCAGCCTTCAGCAGAAGTCCGGGCCGCCGTCCACGTCGAAGTGGTCGGCTGCGCCGGTCCGGCCCCGGTCCGGTGCCGCGCCGCGACCGGACATCGGAAGCCCCTGAAGCCAGAGTGCGAGGAAGGCCCAGAGGAGGGGCTCGACCGTGAACTTGAAGCGCTGGTTCTCGCCCAGGTCGGCCGAGTTCGAGATGACGGCGACATAGAGCAGGTTCGCGGCGGCGAACAGCAGGGTCGCGTCCGAAGGCCGCGCGGTTCCCCCGAGTGACCGCCGCGCCGCTCCGATGCTGCACGCCGGCAGCGCGACGAAGAAGGCGAGCAGGAAGAGCAGGCTCGTCCGGCCAAGTCTCTCGGGCAGCGTCCAGAGCACGAACCGATCGTAGATGCGCCGCCACGCCTCCATGGCGGGGACCTTCCAGGCCGCGAAGAGCGGGTAGTTCTCGGTCGGTTCGAAGAAGAGCGTCCAGCCGTGGCGCCACGCCGAGAGCAGCGCGCGCGGGTGGTGCCAGGCGAGGACGACGGAGTCGCGTCGCAACTGTCGCGCGATCGCGACGTAGGCGGCGTTGTTGAAATTGTTCATGCCGAAGATCTTCTGCTTGGCGTCCACCGCGGGGTGGCCGCGTGCCGGGAGGTCCGTCCACTCCGCGGGATACTCCGACAATTCGCCGAACGGCCGCACCAGCACGAGTGGCGAGACGACGCCCTCGCGCACGAGCGCGAGCTTCTCGTCCGTGGTCACGTCGACGCCGGCGACGCGCATGACGTGCATCCCGGCCCACGAACTCGTGCCGAAGAAGCCGAAGACCTCTGCGTTCTTGGCGCACCAGGCGACCGGCATGAGCAGCATGGCCATGAGCACGGCCCAGGCCGCACCCCTGCCTCGCAGTTCGCGCGATGCGGCCATCGGAAGCAGCGCGATCGCGACGAGCCAGGCCGGCTGGAAGGTGGACCGCAAGAGGCAGAGCAGCGTCGGCCACAGGAGCGCGACCGCGAAGCGCCCCGGGGTCGGTCGCTCGAGCAGCTGAGAGAAGCCGAGACACGCGAGGACCAGGAGGAGCGCCTCGAAGAGCGTGTAGTAGAGCCAGCACTCGCAGTAGAGCAGGGCCGGGCTCGCGAGGAAGAGGATGCTCGTCGCGAGCGCCCATCCCCGGCGCACGCCGAGCCGTCGCAGGAGCGCGTGGAGGGCGAGTACCAAGGCGAGGCTCGCCGCCCGGAACACGAGCCCGAATCCGAGGCCGAAGTCGGTGAAGGACTTCAGGCCGACACCGAGGAAGAAGTTGAAGAGAGGCGGTTGCGCATGGAGCCACCAGAGGCTCCGCAGCAGGTCGTCGCGCAGTAGCACGGGGTCGACGAACTGTACGCACCAGCTGAGCGCGGAAGGGTCGAAGTGCAGTCCGACGACCCGGTCCACGAAGAGGCGCGAGGCGACGAAGAGAGCGGCGAGCAGGGCTGCGTCGAATCTTTCTGCGGGTTCGTGGCGCATCTCGTCTTCGTCCGGGGCCCGGCAACGGGAGCGTCGCTCCGCCCCCGGCCCCGGGTCAAGCGCCGGGCGCGGTCAGTCCCGGTCGCGGACCAGCGCCGCGACGATCGCGTCGAGCGCCGCGTCGGCCCGGGCACGCATCTCGTCGTCGTTCGCGTCCTGGATCGGATGCGGCACGAAGACGCGCGCGACCGACGGGAAGCCGAGCGCGCGCGACTGGATCTCCGCCGCATCGACGAACACGCTCGACGCGACGAAAACCGCCGGCACGCCTCTGGACTCCAAAGCTAGGCAGTCGTGCACACTGCACGACACACAGGACCCTCAATCGGCGAGCGCTTCGATGACCGCGGCGCAGCTGCGCGCGATCTCGAGGCGCAAGTCCTCCGGGGCGGGCTTCGTGAAGGTCGGCTTGCGGAAGCGCAGGACCTCGATCGACGGGAATCGCTCGCGCAGGCGCTCTTCGAGGCGAGCGAGGAAGACGTCACCGCGCGGCTTGGCGATGTCGAGCAGCCCGATCGGGCCCTGCAGCTCGCGGGGCCGCGGTGCGCGCGCGCGCTCGAGCGGCACGCGCTCGTCGGTCGGGTCGAGGAGCCTCGTTGGCATGGCCGAAGTCGTGACACCGCGCGCGCCGCATGGCAAGGCCCTGCGCTGGCATCCCGGATTGCCGGGGATGGTGTGCCCGGATACCGTGCGAGCGGCGGAGCCGGTCCGCCCTCGGTCTCCCATCATCGGACCGCGTAGTCCTCCCAGCGCACCTCGCGGGTCGCATCCGCGTAGTCGCGGGTGTGCGATCCCCAGTTCTGGGTGATCTCGCCGCGCTCGTTCTTGTACCAGGATCGGCAATGCGGATCGGCCCAGGTGGTCCTGGCGAGCGCCGCCTGGAGTTCGGCGTTGAAGCGCGCCTGTGCCGCGTCGGTGGGTTCGATCGCGGCGAGCCCGCGGTCGCGCATCGCCCGCAGCGCCTGCACCGCGTACTCGACCTGGCGCTCGAGCATGAAGGTGATCGAGTTGTGCCCGAGGTTCGTGTTCGGGCCGTAGAGGACGAAGAGGTTCGGAAAATGCGCGACCGTGATGCCGAGGTAGGCGCTCGGCGACTCCGCCCAGGCGTCGCGCAGCCGGAGCCCGCCCCGACCCACGACGTCGATCGACCACTGCCAGCCGGTCGTCTCGAAGCCGGTCGCCCAGACGATCACGTCGAAGGGCTGCCGCGCGCCGTCGGCGGTCTCGATTCCCCCGGGCAGGATGCGGGCGATGCGCTCGGTGATCAACTCGACGTTCGGGCGCAGGAGTGCTGGGAAGTAGTCGTCGGAGATGAGGATGCGCTTGCAGCCCACCGGGTAGTCCGGCGTCAGCTTTGCGCGAAGCGCGGGGTCGGGCACCTGTTCCGCGAGGTGGTTCAGCGCGATGCGGGTGTAGGCGGCGCGTCCCTCGTCCGTCCAGCTGAACGCCTGCCAGAACAGGTGGTCCGCGTTCTGGTAGACGAGGTCGCGGGCCATCATCGCGACGTGCGGCGCCGTGAGGGCGAGCGACTTCTCCTCGTCGGTGATCGGGCGGTCGAGCCGCGGGATCACCCAGTTGGGCGTGCGCTGGAAAACCGCGACGCGAGCGGCGACCTTCGCGACCTCCGGGATGATCTGGACCGCGCTCGCGGCCGACCCGACCACCGCTACGCGCTTGCCGGCGAGATCGACCGAGTGGTCCCAGCGCGCAGAGTGGAACGACGGCCCGGTGAAGTCTCCACGGCCGGGGATGTCGGGAACCTGCGGGCGGTTCAACTGGCCGAGCGCGGCGACGAGCGCGCTCGCCTCGATCGTCCGTCCCGCGCTCGTCTCGATCCTCCAGGTCGCCCGGGTGTCGTCCCAGGTCGCCCGCGTCGTCTCCTCGCCCAGGTGCAGGTGAGGCCGCAGGCCGAAGCGATCGGTGACGTCCTCGGCGTAGCGCCGGATCTCGTCGTGGCGCGGGTAGACGTGGCTCCAGGCAAGGCTCGGCGCGAACGAGAACTGGTAGAGCGACACCGGCACGTCGCAGCAGCAGCCCGGGTAGGTGTTGTCGCGCCAGGTGCCGCCGACGCTGGCCGCCTTCTCGAGGATGGCCAGGTCCTCGAAGCCGGCTTCGAGCAGCTTCGCCCCCGCGCACAGGCCGCCGAGTCCGGCGCCGACGACGGCGACCGATCGCTTGTCCGACATGATCGCTTCCTCCCCGCGTAGACCGGTGCCGCGACGGCGGCGACGGCCGCGGATCTTGGCGCGTCGTGGCGTACCCGGCAAGCCGGCGCAGGTCTGCACCCGCCCGGGCGGCTCAGTCGATCCGCCGGGTCACGATCTCCGAGCCCATCGGCCCCTGTACCCAGCCGCCGATGACCGCTGCGAACTTCCCCGCCGGGCCACCCGCGACGACGACGTGGATCTTTGCGGGATCGCGGAACTTGGACACCCGGACCTCGGACGGGTTACGCCCGCCGGCGAGCTTCGCCGGGAGGCCTTCGCGGCAGTCGTCGTCGGCGAGCAACTCGGAGAGCGGCCGCGCGGTCACTTCCTGGATGCGGCGCCGCAGGTCGTCCTTCGTCCAGCCGTCGCGCGCGATGGTGTCGACGTGTTCCGGCGGCAGCACGAGGAATACGTCGCCGTAGCCGCCCCAGCGCGGGTGGGCGACGCTCTGCATGGCGAGTCCGAGCGACGTCGCGAGACCCGAGGCGGTGCGGCTCGCCTGGTCGACGATCGCGCGCGGCGCCTCGGCCGCAAACAGGGTGACGGTGGAATCCTCGCGGGCGAAGCCGCGCTCGACGTGCAGCGGCTCCAGGGACTCGCCTCCTCGTTCTCTGCGATGCAGTAGGTGAACTTGCCGGGCTGGCCGAGCGTCGCCCGGTCCACCTCGCCCGGCCGCCCGCCGCCGACGTTGCGCACGACGAGGTTCAGGGCGCGCCCGATCGTCGCATTCGCCCGGTGGCCCTGCCCGAAGACGTTGATGCCGGAGTTGAGACCGATCCGCGCGCGGATCGGGCCGTTCACGACGAGCAGGGGGGCGGCGAAGTAGGTCGTCGCGAGCACGCCGTGCATGTTGAAGGCGTCGCTGCAGGCGGCCTCGACCGCCGCGAGTACGACCGGCAGGTAGTCGGGCCGGCAGCCGGCCATGACCGCGTTGATCGCGACCTTCTCGACGGTCGCGGGTGCGAGGTTCGGCGGCACGAGTGCCACGACCTCCCGCGGATCGCGCCGGGTGCCGCCGAGCATGCGCAGGACACGCTCCTCGGTCGGGTGCACGACCGGCAGCCCGTCGGTCACGCCGCGCGCGAAGAGCGCCTCGTCGGGATCCTCGTCGTCGCCGATTTCGATCGCACGCGCCTCGAGCCGCGCGCGTCCCTCCTCGACCTCGCGTGCACGCACGACCGACGGGTCGAGCGTGCGCGAGGCACAGCCGGGCCGGAACTCCGGCAGGCGGAAGGCGCCGATGGCTCGTTCGACCTCGGTCGTGTCCGCGCCGCAGAGCTCCGCCGCGCGCCGGGCGAGGGCCGCGAACTCGCCGAGATGCAGGGCCTCGGTGCGGCAGACGATCGCGCCCGAGGCGTCGGCCAGAACGAGCGTGGGTACGATCTCGACTCCGAGCGCGAACGAGACCGCCAGGTCGCGGTCGAGCGCCTGCGGGAAGCACAGCCCGTACTCGCCGATCGCGTCGAGCGTGTCGTCGTCGCCGCTCTGCGAAACGCCGATCGTCTCGAGCCCGCGCGCGTGCAGCGAGCGCGACAACCGCTCGACCGCCGGCAGGACGAGGGCGCAGGTCTCGCAGTCGCGCTTCCAGACCACGACGAGCCGCGGCGCGGGCGTCCCCGGTCGCAACTCGACCGCCTCGCCCTGGAGGGTCCCGAGTGCGACCACCGGCAGCGAGGTCGGTGTCATCGTGTCACGCCAGGCGTCGCCGCGGCGGACGCCCGGCCCGGGACCGACGGAAGCGCCCCGGGGTTCACTTCGGAAGCCCGAGCACCCTGTCGGCGACGATGTTGCGCTGCACCTCCGAGGTGCCGGCGGCGATCGTGCGGCCACGCGAATACAGCATCAGGTGCGGCCAGCGACCGTCGTCCACCGCGTGCGGCGAACCGGGCATGAGCAGGCCGGCCGGGCCGAGTGCCTCGAGCATGACCTCGAACTGGCGCTGGTACATCTCGCTCCAGAAGAGCTTCTCGATCGAGCCCTCGGGCCCGGGCGCATGGCCGCGCAGCTGGCGCGTGAGGCCCCGGTAGGCGGTGAGCCGGATGATCTCGCCTTCGAGGTGGAGCTGGGCGAGTTTCTGGCGCAGGACCGGGTCGGACGCCGCGCGCTCCCGGATCCGCGGCAGCATGTCGGCGAAGGCGACGCGCGACTGCAGCTGGCGCTGGAAGGTGAGCGTCGCGCGCTCGTGCATGAGGCAGGTGATCGCGATGTTCCAGCCGCCGTCGATCTCGCCCACCACGTTGCGGCGCGGAATGCGGACGTTCTCGAAGAAGACCTCGTTGAAGTCGTCGTCGCCGCTGATCTGCCGCAGCGGTCGCACGGTGACGCCGGGGGCCTGCATGTCGGCGACGAGGAAGGTGATGCCGCGGTGCTTGGGCGCCGTCGGGTTCGTGCGCACGAGCAGCATGCACCAGCGGGCATAGTGCCCCCAGCTGGTCCAGACCTTCTGGCCGTTCACGACGAAGTCGTCGCCGTCGAGCACCGCGGTGGTGCGCAGCGCCGCGAGATCGGAACCCGCTCCCGGCTCCGAGAATCCCTGGCACCAGATCTCCTCGGAGGTGAGGATCGGGCGCAGGTGGCGCGCCTTCTGCTCCTCGGTGCCGTGCCGGATGAGCACGGGGCCCGCCATCGTGAGCCCGGCGAGGTTCACCGGCAGCGGCGCCTTCGCCCGGGCGGTCTCCTCGATGTAGATAATCTGCTCGATCAGGCTCGCGCCGCGGCCGCCATACTCCTTCGGCCAGGACAGGCCGGCGTAGCCGGCCTCGACCAGCTTGCTCTGGAAGTCGCGGTCGAGCGCGAGCATCTCCGCGTCGGCCCCGGGCTGTGGACAGGCGGGGGTACCCCAGCCCAGCGGCAGGGCGCGCGCGAGGAAGTCGCGCAGTTCGGCGCGGAAGCGCTCCTGTTCCGGCGTGTAGGAGAAGTCCATGGCGGCGACCTCGAGGGCGAGCGGCGCAGCGATCGCGCCGGCCCTGCCTCTAATCCACGGCGGGTCCGGGGGCGAGAGCCGGCCCGGGCACCCCTGTCTCCGCCCGGGGATGAGGGGTTCATGCCGGGGCATCCGGCCAAGGCGAGGAGGGCCGGTGCGAGCGGCGGCAGAGTCGCTCGCACCGCCGAGCCGGAGCCGGGTGCTCCCGCCACGCGCCGATCGCCTTCCACGCGAGCGCGCGCCGCCGGTACGCGGCCTCCGCTCTTTGACCCCTTCGCGGGCGGTTGTTATCGGTGGGGCGTTTCAGGTCGCATAGCTCAGTTGGTTAGAGCGCTTGCCTCACACGCAAGAGGTCCGGTGTTCGAGTCACCGTGCGACCACTTTCGCTTCCCGCGGCTTCGTGGCCGCGACCCCGGGCCTGCGAGTGCCGGGTAGCCGCCCGGCGCGCCGGCCGGCGGATCAGTCCCCCGAGCCGGCGACTCCTTCGGGTCGCGGCGCGTCCTCGTGATCCCCTTCGGCGGATGCGATCGCGGCGCGGTCGGTCACGCCCGGGGTTCCGAGTTCGACGCCGGCCGGCAGCGCGACATGCAGGTCGTCGCAGTGGTCGACGGCCACCCTGCCGTTGCGCAGGGCGAGCGAGAGCACATGCCCGCCCGTCCTGCGGTCGTCACTCAGGAAGTGCAGGTGATAGCCCGGAACCTCCAAGCCCGCCGTGGCATCCGGGAATCGGAATCCCAGCAGTGTTCCGCGTGCCTGCGGCACGTGCCAGGTCGTCTGGTGAGCAACCACCTCGACGAGGGGCGGGTAGGGTGGCGTCTGGCGAGCGACGCTCCGCAGGCCGATGTCGTCGAATTCGCCGTCGACGCGAACGGCGATCACGGTCGCATCCGGCGCCACGAGTTCGTCGATCAGCGCGGTCAGCTCCTTCCAGGCCAGGGGCCGGTCGATCTCCCGGGTCACGCTCGGCGCGAACTTGCAGACCACGGCAAAGGGCGTGCGCGTGGCCGGCGATACCTCGCGCAGCACGGTGTCATGGCCGGCGACCCACGCCTGCCCGTCGAGGATCATCAGCTCGCCGTCGAGCTGCTGGACGGTGCCGACACCCAGGTCGCCCAACCGCATGAAATCCGCGAGCGCGATCTCCGAGTCGTAGTTCCCTCGCAGGAGCGCATCGATCGTGCCGGCTTGCACGAGCTGGTGCTCGCGCACCGGATCGTGCGCGAGGCCGGCCCGCGTCAACACACGGAGGTGCAGGGCCCCGATGAGCCGATCGTCGATGATGTCGCGTGCCACCGGCGCCGGGCCCTAGCAGCCGGGCGGATGGGCGGCGAGCCGGGCCGGGCGATCGCATTGGCACCTGGGCGAACCTGAAGGAGAAAAAGCGATGAGCGACACTCCGCGAACTGATCTCACACCCGCCGAGCGCGTGGATGACATCCCGCGCACAGTGCGTGCCCTGAGAGAGGCGGTCCAGGAGGCGCTCCGGCGCCACAAGCTCGCCGGCAATCCCGTCGCGGTCTGGCGGAACGCTCGTGTGGAGTGGATCCAGCCGGAGGACATCCCCGATCAGCCCGAATCGCCGGGAAGGGCGTAGTCCATGGCCATCACCAACCAGGATCGCGTCGGCAAGGCGATGGAGCTGCTCCGCGCTGGGCTCGCGCCCTTCGTCGAGCGCGAGTTCAAGAGCCAGCACAAGGCGCAGGCCGCCTAGGCGGCGCGCCGCTACTTCGGCGACGACCGCACCGTCGGCAAGAAGCCGGTCGCCGAGTGGGACGTGGCGGCGCTACTCAAGCTGATGTGGGAGGCGTGGAACGAGCTGATCGGCAAGACGCTCGGCCGCGCGCCCACCTGGTCGGATTGTCCGACGCGAAGGTGGTGGTCACCCTTGAGATCGAGGCGCACCTCCCGAGCGGAGCAAGCGAGCAGACGGTGCGCGTCGTGACCGAGAACGGCAAGACCCTGAAGTTCAAGACACAAGCCTTCGAGAGCGAGTGACGGGAGCGAGTTCGCCGGAGCCCGTTGCTTCGCCCGGGGTCCGGGTGGTAGCGCGAGCGCGGGAAACCCGATGATCCGCAGCCTTTGGCGCTATCGCAGCTTCATCCTCGGCATGGCGCGCCGGGAGTTCCAAGCCCGTTACAGCGGCTCGGTTCTCGGCAGCCTCTGGGCGGTCCTGAACCCGCTCACGATGGTTTTCATCTACACGGTCGTCTTCGGCCACGTCATGAAGAGCCGGGTACCCGGGGTGGACGACGCGCTCGGCTACGGGATCTTCCTCTCCGCCGGCCTGTTCACCTGGGCGACCTTCACCGAGGTCTTCCAGCGCTCGGTGTCGGTCTTCGTCGAGCAGGCAAACCTCATCAAGAAGATGAGCTTCCCGCGGGCGAGCCTGCCGGCGATCGTCGTCGCCTCCTCGGCGATGCACTTCGCGATCGTCTTCGCGATCCTGGTCGCCATGCTGCTGCTCGCGCGACGCTTCCCGGGCGGCGCGATCCTGTGCTTCCTGCCGCTGGTCGCGCTGCAACTCGCGATCGCGGTCGGCCTCGGCGTCGGGCTCGGCGTGATGAACGTGTTCTTCCGCGACGTCGCGCAGATCGTCGGCATCGGCCTCCAGCTATGGTTCTGGTTCACGCCGATCATCTACCCGGTCGAGGCGCTCGGCGAGAAGGCGCGCGCGCTCGTCGCCTGGAACCCGATGACCGGGATCGCGCGCGGCTACCAGGACATCGTGCTGCGCGGGCGCTGCCCCGACCCGGCCTCCCTTCTCCCCCAGTGCCTTTTCGCGATCCTCGCCCTCGGCTTCGCCTGGCTCGTCCTGCGGCGCTGGGGCGGCGAGATGGCGGATGAACTCTAGGCGCCCGATGCTCCCCGGCGCGATCGACGTCCGCGGTCTCGGCAAGGCCTTCAAGCTCTACGGCTCGCGGACCGACAAGCTCGTCGAGTGGCTCACCGGCGGCCTCGAGCAGCGCCACCGCGCCGCGTGGGCGCTGCGCGAGGTGAACTTCTCGGTCGCGCCGGGCGAGGCTCTCGGCATCATCGGGATGAACGGGGCGGGCAAGAGCACCCTGCTGCGCATCCTCACCGGGACGACCCTGCCGACCGAGGGCGCCTTCGAAGCCGGCGGCCGGATCGCGGCTTTGCTCGAACTCGGACTCGGCATGCACCCCGAGTTCGACGGCTGGCAGAACGCGAGCCTTTCCTGCCAGCTGATGGGCCTCGACCGCGAGGAGATCGCGCGCTGCCTGCCCTGGATCCGCGGGTTCTCCGAACTCGGCGAACACATGGACCGCCCGGTGCGGACCTACTCGACGGGCATGCAGGTGCGGCTCGCCTTCAGCGTCGCAACCTGCGTCCGTCCCGACATCCTGATCGTCGACGAGGCGCTGTCGGTCGGCGACACCTACTTCCAGCACAAGTCGATGAGCCGCATCCGCTCCTTCCGCGAAGAGGGCACGACGCTGCTCTTCGTCACGCACGACCCCGGCGCGGTGAAGGCGCTGTGCGACCGCGCGATCCTCCTCGACGCCGGCCGCGTTCTCCGCGACGGCCCGCCCGACGCGGTCTTCGACTGGTACAACGCGATGATCGCGAAGAAGGAGGCCGGCACCCTCATCGAGCAGTTCGAGAGCGATGACGGTCGCCAGACGCGCTCGGGCAACCGCGAGGCCCGGATCTCCTCGGTCGAACTCGCGGGCGTCGACGGCCGCTCGCGCCGCGCGTTCCGGATCGGCGAGACCGCGAGCATCCGTTGCTCGTTCAGCGTCGGGCGCGCGATGGATCGGCCGACGGTCGGCTTCATGATCCGCGACCGGCTCGGCAACGACGTCTTCGGGACGAACACCTGGGCGCTCGGGGTGCCGCGTCGCCGTCTCCGGGAGGACGATTCGGACGGCGCGACGTTCACGCTGCCCCTTCACCTCGGCGTCGGCACCTACTCGATCACCTTCGCGCTCCACACCCGCCACGCCCACGTCGAGTCGAACTACGACTGGTGGGATCGCGCGATCGTCTTCCAGGTCGTGAAGGGCGAGGGGCCGGACTTCACCGGCTTGGTCTCGCTGCCGGTCGCGGTCGAGATGGAACCGCCCCGGATCCTCTTCGCATCCGGCGACGAGCCGGATCCTGCGGGTGACCCGGGGTCCGATCCGCGAGCGGGTTCGTGATCTCGGTCGCGATCGTCTCCTGGAACAGTGCGCGCTGGCTGCCCTCGTGCCTCGACTCGCTCGCCTCGCAGTCGGCACCACCGCTCGACGTCGTGGTCCTCGACAACGCCTCGACCGACGACAGCGCGCGGCTCGCGTCGAGCCATCACGCGGTGAGCCGCGTCGAGCGATCCTCCGCCAACACCGGCTTTGCCGGCGGCCAGAACCGCGCGATCCGCGCCACGCGCGGCGACTGGGTGCTCACGCTGAACCCCGACGTGGTCCTCGCCCCGGACTTCCTCGCCCGGCTAGGCGCGCGCGCGGCCGCGCTCGATGCGCCGTCGAGCAGCGAAGCGCGACCGGTCGAGACGACGCCCGCGACCCGCGGTGCTCCGGCCGCACCCGCCGAGGCACCCGCGCCCGCCTGCGGCGCGGGCCGCATCGGCACGCTCTGCGGGAAGTTGCGCCGCCTCTCCCCGGACCTGCAGCGCCCCGACCCGCCGGTCCTCGACTCGACCGGCATCGTCTTCGGTCGCGACTTCCGCCATCTCGATCGCGGTTCGGGCGAGCCCGACTGCGGGCAGTGGGACCGCGAGGAGGAAGTCTTCGGCGCGACCGCCGCGGCGGCCCTCTATCGCCGCGCGATGATCGAGGACGTCTCGATCGACGGCGAGTTCTTCGACGAGGCCTTCTTCGCGTACCGCGAGGACGCCGACCTCGCCTGGCGTGCGCAACTCCTCGGCTGGGGCTGCCTTTACCTGCCGACGGCCGTCGGCTACCACGTGCGGTCGGTGCTGCCGGAGCGGAGGAGCGAGGTCCCGGCGGCGCTGAACCGCCACTCGGTGAAGAACCGTTTCCTCATGCGGATCAAGAACGCCGATGCCGCGGTCTGGCGGCGCTGCGGGGCGCGCGGCCTGCTGCGCGACGCGGCGGTCGTCGGTGGATGTCTCACCACCGAGTGGTCGTCGCTCCCGGCCTTCGCCGACGTGCTGCGCCTGTGGCCGCGGGCGGCGAGACAGCGGCGCGAGATCCAGGCCCGGCGTCGCCGCGACGGCGCGGCGATCGCGCGGTGGTTCGCGTGAGCGAGCCCGCGACTGCGGGCCCGCGGGCCCGCTTCGGACAGCGCCAGGCGCACCTGCACGCCTTCTCCATCGCCTGGCAACTCGCGCGGCTCGACCTCCTGCGCCGCTACACGTCGACCATGCTCGGCATCCTGTGGGCAGTACTCTCGCCGCTCTGCATGGCCGCGATCATCGGCACCGTGTTCGGCAAGCTCTTCCGGGTCGAACTGCAGACGTTCCTGCCTTATCTCTTCCTGAACCTCACGCTCTGGGCCTTCTTCGTGTCGTGTCTCGACGGCGGCGCGATCTCGTTCATCGCGGCCGAGGGCTACATCAAGCAGATCGCGCGAGTGCCGCTGCTCGCCTACCCGCTGCGCATGGTGATGGCGGCGTTCGTCACGCTCCTGCTCGGACTGCTCGCGGTGGTCCTGGTGATCCTCATCTTCGGAGGTCGCCCGTCGATCGGCTGGCTCTGGGCGATCCCCGGACTCGGGGCTTGGTTCCTCTTCGGGATCGCGCTCGCGTCCCTCTCCGGCATGGCGAACACCTGGATGCGCGACCTGAGCTACATCCAGGCGGTCGCCATCCAGGCGCTCTTCTACGCGACCCCGATCATGTTTCCGTCGAGCCTGCTCGTCGCGCACGGACTCCAGCCGCTGCTCACCTGGAACCCGCTCTATCACCTGCTCATGATCGTGCAGGTGCCGCTGCTCTTCGGCGACCGTCCGCCGATCGAGCACTACGTCGCGGTCGTACTCACCCTCGTGGTGCTGCTCGGTCTCGCGCTCGCCGGCCTGCACGGCGTACGGCGGCGCCTGGTGTTCTGGCTGTGAGGCGGCGATGATCGAACTCCGCGAGGTGACGCTCACGTTCCCGCCGCCGCGCGCGCGCAGCATCCGCGAGCGCTTGAACGGCCTGCGCCGTCGCGACGGCTCGGTCGAGGACGACCGCGCGGTGACGGCGCTGCG
>Ga0114966_10003005_pt1 | contig 14956 bp, 19 predicted proteins | sample M_130207_XF_Meta_FD_87029 | JGI IMG/M metagenome (GOLD analysis project Ga0114966, IMG submission 87029) | Freshwater microbial communities from Lake Montjoie, Canada to study carbon cycling - M_130207_XF_MetaG | ecosystem: Environmental > Aquatic > Freshwater > Lake | place: Lake Montjoie... | reverse complement strand
GCGGGAGGGGTCCCAACTGGTGCAAATAGACCAATCCAATTCTTCACATCAAAACCAGGTAGTGTTTCACTAATACTAGGCAGATCTGGCATCGATGGGTCTCTAGTAGCACCCGTTACTGCTAAGCCACGCAATTTATCACTTTTCACATACGGAAGAATGGTGGGCATGGTCGCAAACATCACCTGCGTTTGCCCTCCAATTAAATCAGTAATGGCCAATGCATTTCCTTTGTAAGGAATATGAATCATATCCACTTTAGCTGTGAGGATAAAGAGTTCGCCTGCTAAGTGACTAGCCGTACCAATTCCACCAGAACCATAAGCTACCTTACCTGGATTTGCCTTTAAATAAGCAATCAGCTCGCTAACGTTTTTGACTGGAAGACTTGGATTGACCGCTAATAAACCCTCAGCATCCAGTACGAAAACTACTGGTACAAAATCCTTCATGGGGTCATAAGGCATACTTTTGACAAGATACGGATTTACTGCATGCGTACCAATACTTCCCATGATGAGGGTATATCCATCCGCAGGAGATTTAGCTACAAAATCAGCTCCAATATTTCCGCCACCACCAGTCTTATTCTCAACAATGACAGGCTGGCCATAAGCCTCGCTTAAACCCTGAGCAATGATCCTCGAAAAACCATCTGCTATACCGCCAGTAGCAAATGGGGAGATGATCTTAATTTGGCGATTTGGATAAGTCTCCGCTTGAGCAAAAGCACATTGCTGACTCAATATGGCGATGCCAAGAATAAAAGATAGTGCAATTTTTTTCATATTAAAGCTCTCGAGATTTTTTAGTAGACGGCGCAGCAGATAAGCCCTGCACTTGATATTATTGAATTAAAGCTGCCACTAAACCAGTAGTAATAAATTCCTCTACACAAGTACTTAAAAATTCAATCACTTCTATATGAGACTTTTGAGTAGCAATTGTCTGCTGAATGCCGGTGAACTGACTATCAAGTATGTATGGGCCTGCAGGTGAAATGGAATTCACAAAATCCTATTCAATAAAGATTAGCAATTACTTAGAGTTGGACTGTTTCACCTTCGGTCATGGGAATAATTTTGATCTTACTTCCCTTCATGGCTTCCTGGAACTCTGCCAAAGTACCTTTTGTCATTGGATTAGAGTTGTAATGCATTGGGATAACCATTTTTGGCTTCACCCAAGTGCGCAATGCATAAGCAGCATCATCTGGCCCCATTGTGAAATTACCACCAATCGGAATCATCACGAGATCTGGCTTGTAATATTCGCCGATAAATTTCATATCACCGAATAAGCCTGTATCCCCCATGTGCCAAATCTTAAAGCCATTTTCAAGCTCAATAATGTAGCCCATAGCTTCGCCAGCATGATGGGCCTCCATTTTTTCAGTGACAGGATTTTTATGAACTAATAGTGATGAATGCTCAGCTTTTACTGCTGTCACTTTAATGCCAGGTAAAGGAGTAATAATTCCACTCTTATTAAAGCGATGGCCTAGATCTGCGGGTAACAGTCCTAGAAAAATGAGTGGAGTCACCATATCAGCAGGCCCGTATAGCTTTGTGTTGTTCATCTTAGCCAATGCAGGAGCATCACCAATATGATCAACGTGTGCATGCGTTACCAGCAACAAATCAATCGGGCCAATCGCTGCTAAATCATTCTTGTATTGAAAGGGGGTCTTTGGGCCGCCAGTAATCCAGGGATCAATCAAAATAATCTTGCCGCCTGGTGTCTTAATCCGAAAACCGGCCTGGCCAAGCCATAAGATGTCTGTCTTACCCTGCACACCGCTAGCAGCAGAAGTCTGGGCAGTAGATAGTCCAGCACTTAATAGCAAAGCTAGTGAAACCAAGAAAGTAGAAATTGAACTTCTCATTGAAATGCTACACATACGCCGTCTCCCAATTACTTTTTCTATTAATAGAGAAACTATAGCCCAAAATCAGAATGGGGTTCATATTAAATCTAGCCCTACCAAAGAAAAAGCCCCGCAGAAGCGGGGCTCGAGACGCTAGCTTTGCAGCACTAAGGAATCATGACGATAGCGCCAGAGACCTTTCTACCTTCAGCAGCACGATGGGCATCAGCAGCTTGCTCCAAAGGAAACTTTGCGCCAATTTGTACCTTAACGTAACCCTTGGCAATCGCATCAAACACAGCCTTTGCATTCTCTTGAAGCAATGCATGCGTAGCGTTATGAGGAAATACAGAAGGTCTTGTTAAAAACAGGCAGCCCTTCTTATTCAAAATCTCTGGCTGAATTTCAGGGGCAGAGCCTGAGGCAGCGCCAAATAAAGCTAAGGTTCCAAAAGGCGCGACGCAGTCTAATGAACCCATGAAGGTTGTTTTAGCAACAGAGTCATAAACTACATTCGCTTTTTTCCCACCAGTTGCTTTCAAGAATTCTTCAACCCAATTTGGCTGCGAGTAATCCACTACTGCATCGCATCCAGCGGCTTTAGCTACAGCTACCTTAGCTTGTGAGCCAACGCTACCAACAACAAAGGCACCAAGTGCTTTTGCCCAGCCAGCCAAAATTTGGCCAACACCGCCAGCAGCGGCATGTACTAAAACAATATCACCCGCTTTTACTTTATAGGTTTTTTGAATAAGGTACTGAGCAGTCATTGCTTTAAAGAAGACGGCTGCTGCAACTTCGTCAGAAACATTGCTTGGCACAGGTACTAACTTATCGGCAGCAACGTTACGGGCGCTTGCATATGCCCCAATGCCAGCATTCATATACATCACACGATCGCCTACCTTAAGACCTACCACACCATCACCTAAAACCTCAACCACTCCTACAGCCTCATGTCCTAGGCCTGTAGGTAGATCGAGCGGGTAATATCCTGAGCGCTGATAGATATCAATGAAGTTAAAACCAATAGCAGTCTGATGAATTTGCACCTCACCTTTACCAGGGGGTGGTAATTCTTTATCAATCACCTGAATGACATCGGCAGTACCTAATTCGGAAAGACTTACTACTCGAGCTTTAATCACGTGATACCTTATTTTTTATTGTTAAATAGTAAAAATATCATACAGTAAGAGCATCTTCTTCAACCACAGCCCAAGTACTGTCCCCTAACTTCTTTACCGCCATAGAATAAGTCCACGTATCTGGAATACCGCAACTCCAGTCTTTCGGTCCATTCTGAATAAGCAGGTTGACTGCATTTCTGCTGTCGTAATACAGGTGATAAATTTTTCCATGAATTGGATTAAAACCAAATTTCGCACTATGCACCATCTCAGTAGCATCAAGCCTTGCCTGCAGAGCCCGTGCTTGCTTCATTAAAACCTCTGCCTGCTCCATGATGCGCTCATACTCTTGCTTTGCATTTTGGCGCGCGACATTCACTGCCTTATCTTTTTCTTCAACTACCTTAATAGGCGCAAATACAGGGGCCCCAACCTCCATTGGATATTCAATCCCAGCATGCCTAGCTGGATCGGTATCTTCTATTCTCATTAAAACCCCTGCATCCTAAATTGATAACTTACTTAATCAAGCCACAAGCAATGCGGGGACCTGAATTACCAGCTGGCTGAGACTTATAGTCATCAGGATCACGGTGCACTACAACCGAACGACCCACAATTCCAGTGGGGCCTGTATTGACAGCAAAACCATGCATTGTTGCCGTATAAGTAGCATTGCCATTTGCATCTGACTTAATGTTCGGCATATCGCCAGCATGATTCATACCGCTATTGGGCATACCATGAGCTTTGGTATCCGGATTGAAGTGGCCTGCAGCGCTAGTAGCATCAGGCGCAGAGCAATCTCCTTTTTCATGAACATGAAAGCCTTGCTCTGCATTAGGTTTTAATCCAGAAAATTTTCCGTTAACTAAAACATTACTGCCTTGCCAGGTAAAAGTCACTTCACCTTTTGCATTAGATCCAGATCTAGAATCTAAAGTCGCGCTCGCTTTTTGACCTGTACCCTGCTCCATAGATTGGCAAGCCACCAAGGTCAAAAGTCCTGCTACTGATAAACCAATCGCTACCTTCTTTAATTTTGTGTTCATACTAGTCTCCATAGGTTTTAAAGTTTTCTAGGTGCGCTATAAACGCCTGAAATGTCACCTTAAAGAAAGTGTGACACAAAATCGGGGCGCCTGCTTAGCGCTTATAAAAGCTCAGGGTAACCTCCCCAAGCTCTATGCCAAACTTGCTCATTTTGGCCTTATTGAGCATGACTTTAGGGGTAACGAGGTACATCCAATCGTTAAATTGCACATGGTAAATAGTGCCGTCTACTGGCAAAGCTAGGGTGTAGGTCCAATTCAGAGCATTGCCTGCCAAATCACCTTGCGCAATACCTATAACATCATCTGCCCTGCCAATATATTTTCCTGGGGATTGTTCAATCAAAGTCCAAATACGTCTTTGCTTAGTCCCATCGGAATAATCAAAGCTCTCATCTAGAGTGCCGACTTTCTTACCATCAACCACTTTCCAATCTGCTTTGATGAGCACTGTAAATCGCTTCTTTACCTCGCCACTGCGGTCTGTAAAGATTCCATAGGCATCAATCGTTCCTGAAAAGTACTCACTGAGATCTAATGCAGGTTTCTCATTTGCATACTGCTGAACCTGTGGGCCTGAACAGGCAAGTAAAAATAGTGCGCATGCCATTGTTACAAAAAACTTCAAAGGAAAATATTTATTCACTTAACAAGCCTCATTAAAAAGTGGTGGTGGACAACCTTGACCCAGTAATTCATTTCGTAACTTTGGTACGCTCGTTTTAGAGTCTAGCCAAATACTAAAGAAAGCCTTTGAAAATTCTACGCCTGGAATTTGAGCGATACGTTTACCATCATGATAAAAAATGGTTCCTTGTTTTGGCGCATAGACGGCAGTCAAAGCCTGGCCAGGCTCAATATTGGGAAAGATCTTGGCAAGCTCTTTACCCCATAGCGCTGCCTGTGCATCTGGAACACCCATTTTTTTCATCTCTTCAGCACTGCTATTGGCGATAGCAACACCGGTAAATGATTTTTGATATCGGATATCAATTGCAAACTCCTGAGAAGATGGCGTTCCCGCGCGATAAAAAGAGGCATCGTAAATATGAAAACCCCACCAATTTAATCTACCGCTACCCTGAAGCAGCGCAGGATTTAACGCGCTATTAATATAAGTGAGATCTCGAGCAAAGCCATTGGAAGCGAATGCAGTAATAAAAGCACAAAAAGTCAAAAGGATCTTAAATATTCTCATGTCCCGTTCCTTGAGGATGTTGCCTTAACTAAGCGCAGGGCTATTGGTCCAAATAATCTAGAAATAGCATGACGATTTTTAGCAAAGAATCGGTAAGCAATCTGCAATATGGCTTGTAATGATTTTCTAGAGAATATCCATGCTAAGAATGGTAGATTAGCCCTACGATATGCCTCTGGAAAAACAGTCACACCCTGTATTAAAACGCCACTGTCATACTGCCCATACATCGCCGCTAAGGCCTCGTCACAGGAAATGCCGATCTTGGCAGGATCAAAGCACTCAGAATTAATATCCACAAAATCTAATAGCCCATCCTGGTTTCTTCTGGATAAAAATAGAATCTCGGCTTGACACAAAGGGCAAGCACCATCGTAAAAGAGAGTCAGTTTTTCTAATGTATTCATGGCTCAGCAAGTTTAAGCCTTATTGAATAAACTGGCTGGTACCCACACTATCGAAAGATGCTATGCAAAAGGAAGTTGCCCTAAACGTATTTGGAGAGCCCCTCATCCCCTGTTCCTTTGAGCCACTTACTGGCTACTTTAGGGATGGCTGCTGCAAAACTAATGAAGAAGACGTTGGTAGTCACTTAGTTTGCGCTGTGGTGACAAAAGAATTTTTACAATTTAGTCTTGAAAAAGGTAATGACCTCATTACTCCCAGGCCTGAGTACCAATTTCCCGGACTAGTTGCCGGAGATCAATGGTGTCTCTGCATTACTCGCTGGGTAGAAGCGCTCAATGCACACTGCACTCCTTTAATCAAACTAGAGAGTACTCATATCAATGCACTAGATACAGTAGCCCTAGATATTTTGCGCAAATATTCGAGCGAAGTTTGAAGGCTTATTGATGAATGAGAGGTTAGATTCTGCTGGCTTAGTAGTGATATAGGCAAAAACACATGCGGCAAGGATTAACAATACCCCGGCCCATAAAAACCAAGCTTTAGAATTCTTTTTCAAACTAGCTCCTCTATTTTTATTGATCGAATCTATTTTGCCTTGAAATGCTGCAGATTGCTCCATTTTAGGGATAAAACTGAAGGGAGTCCGAACTATCAGCCTGAGACAAAAATTAAATCTTTCCTATAAAATTTGCAAAAATCATTATGAAGCGAAAAGATATGAAAACACTACTAAACTCAAAACCTAAACATATTTGGTACTTAGCTATTGGGGTCTTTGTCGCTGCAGTACTTATTACCTATTTCACAATTCCAAAGCTTCCTGATACTCTCAAAATTGCAGCGGGCCAACCCGGAAGCTATTTTTATGAAACTGCTGAAATCTATAAAAAATATTTAGCCAAGCAAGGTATTGAACTTGAAATTATTCAATCTAAAGGTGCTGCAGAAAGCCTTACTCTACTGAGTGAAAATAAAGTAGATCTTGCCCTTGCCCATGGTGGGCTTACTACCAAAAAAGAATCTCCAGATTTAATTTCTCTTGGCAGCATTTCCTATGAGCCTCTGTGGGTATTCCAAAGAAAAAACACTAAGATGGTCACCGATATTTCACAACTGAAAGGCATGAAAGTTGCTACTGGTGAGAAGGGTACAGGTGTAGAGGTCATTGCCAGTAATATTTTTAAAGCAGAAGGTGTCAATGAAAGTAACACCACTATCTTACATATGGGGATGAAAGAGGCTGCAGAAAGTCTTATTCAGGGGAATATAGATGCTGCAGTCTTTATGGATCCGCCTGAGAACGATAGAATCCGTGAATTTTTTAGTAGTAGCGCAATTAACGAAGTAAGTCTCAAGGACTCAGAAGCGCTTAGACGGCGCTTTCGCTATTTGCACGTGATTAAAATTCCACCGTCAGGAATCGACCTGGCATTAGAGCAGCCTCACTCTGAATTATTAACCATTGCTGCAACAGCATATTTAGCTGCTAATAAAAAATTGGATGCTGCACTTCAATACTTACTACTCAGTGTCATAGATGAAGTACATCATGACCCCACACTAATTAGTGATGAGAATGAATTTCCATCAGACAAGGATATTGACCTACCTCTTAGTCAGGACGCAGATATCTATTACAAAAAAGGTAAGCCATTTTTACAGCAATATTTACCATTTCAAATAGCAAGCCTTCTTGAGCGCCTGATCAAAGTCTTGCTACCGTTGTTATTACTGGGCGCTCCAATCTTTGCATATGCTCCTGCTGCATATGACTGGCATTTTCGTCAGAAACTAGCTAGACGCTATAAATCGCTAGTAGAAATAGAAAGGCAACTGGCTAATAATCACTCCAATAAATCTGTAACTGAATTTGAGGCTATGCTTGCTGATGTTGAGAAAAAACTCAATGATGAAAAAATTCCCAGCAGTTTCACTAATCAGATTTTTATACTCCGAGAGCACATTGAGCTAGTGCAAAGAAAAATACAAAGAAAAATGCGGGGCTAACCTTAATAAACCAAAAATATCAAGTTCATTTAAACTAAACACTCTAATTATGGCAAGCTGAGGGAATGTAAATGAGTTTGATTGATAAGCTACAGTGGCGTTACGCTACTAAAAAGATGGACCCGGCAAAAGTTGTACCCCAAGATAAAGTTGATCAGATTCTTGAGGCCATTCGTTTGACAGCTAGCTCTAGCGGATTACTGCCTTATGAAGTGTTAGTGATTACTAATAAAGAAATCCGTGAAAAAATAAAACCGATTGCGAATGGCCAATCTCAAATCGTTGATTGCTCGCATTTACTCGTCTTTGCTGCTTGGGACAACTACACCGCAGAGCGTATTAATTATGCATTTGATATGACCGAAAAGATCCGTAACTTTACTAGTGAAGTAGGCACGGCTTATCGCCAGATGCTTCTCAAGGTCTATCCAGCAAGAGATGTAGAAATCAATTTCACGCATGCTGCGAAACAAGTGTATATCGGCCTTGGTACTGCATTGATTGCTGCCGCTGAAGAGCAAGTTGACAGCACCCCCATGGAAGGATTTGATCCACAAGCGCTCGATGCAATTTTGAACCTCAAAGAAAAAGGTTTGCGCAGCGTTGTCATGCTGCCCTTAGGTTATAGAAAAACAGATGAAGATTGGTTGCTAAACCTCAAAAAAGTTAGGCGAGGCAAAGAAAACTTTATTCGCTGGATCAAGTAAATCAATATGATCTTACTGAGGTTTAACACCAGCATTTTTCATAGCAACTTTCCATCTTTCAATATCATTTAACAAGAACTTAGATGCGTAACTAGGGTTAGCAATCGCAGGGCTAGCCACAGAGCCATCCATTTCGCCAAAGCGACGCGCTAAGTTAGGATCTTTCAGCGCATTATTCAATGCCTTTGTTAATCGATCAATCACCGGCTTGGGGGTATCTTTAGGTGCATATAAAGCATGCCATACCGATAACTGGAAACCAGGCATACCAGATTGACTGAACGTAGGTGTTGAAGGCAAAGAGCTGATACGATCCTTGCTAGCTACAGCAAGTGCTTTGATACTTCCAGCACGAATATGCTGCAATGTACTAGCTGGTTGATCACAAATGACATCTACCTGCCCCGCTAACAAGTCATTGAGCGCTGGACCAGTTCCCTTATAAGAAACTGATAGCCAAGATGCTCCCAAGGTCGATTTCATGAGCACTTCGCATAAATTGGTTGTAGCGCCTATACCTGCATTTGCAAAATTAACTTTATCAGGATTGGCTCTTACATAATCAATAAAACCCTGCAGTGACTCTGCCGGGAAATCTTTTCTAGCAACCAGCACCATTGGAACATCAGTCACAATACCAATAGGAATAAAATCAGTGGCTGGGTCATAAGGCAATTTTGCATATAGGGCTGGTGCAGATGCTTGAGCCATATTATGAAAAAGTAAGGTATATCCATCTGGACTGGCTTTAGCAGCCTTAGCAGCGCCAATAGTTCCACCAGCACCGCCAGAGTTTTCAACAATGACAGTCTGCCCTAAGTCTTTAGACATGGACTGCGCCAAAATTCTGCCCAATACATCTGTAGAGCCACCAGGCGGAAATGGCACGATGATGGAGATCTGCTTTTCAGGGTACGCAGCAAATGCTAGAGATGCTGACAAGCAACTGATCACTAAAAAAAGTTTGTAGAGGAATTTCATAAATTTCCGATCAAATTATTGGAGGATTAGAGGGCCTGAGATCTTACATAATCATACATAGCCGTATGGTCTGCGCCTTTACCAAGCTTCTCATCCGCCTCTTTGGCAGTGAGGACGCATTGCTTTGCTAAGTTTGCATAACAATTCATATTCTCAATAAAGCTCAGTGCAATTTGCACATCTTTGCGCATTAAAGCCAAGGAGAAGCCAGAATTAAAAGCATCATTCAGCATAAAATTTTCAACTTTGTTTTCAGTCGTATTATTCCGACCAGTTGAAGCATTAAATACCTTGTTTACTATATGAGGATCTAAACCGAATTTATTTGCTGCATTTAGAGCCTCAGAGGCAGCAATCAATCCAGCAGCAGATACATAATTATTTAAAGCCTTGACTGCATGTGCTGCACCTGCATCGCCAACATGCACAATGCTCTTACCCATGCATTCAAGCAAAGGCTGAACCTCATCAAAGTGCTCTTTTTTTCCACCAACAATAATTGCTAGAGATCCATCAACCGCCTTTTTAACTCCCCCAGATACTGGTGCATCAACGAACTTGATACCCAGCTTCTCTAATTGATGATTGTTTTCTTTAGATGAGATTGGGCTCGATGAACTCATATCTATCAAATAACTATTTTTACTTAGCTTGCTAGCAATACCTTCAGACCCATTACTTCCCCACAAGACAGCATCGATGATTGAGCTATCAGGCAGCATCAGTATGGTTATATTAGCGTCTTCTATTGCTTGCTCAGGAGTAGATACAAACTGAAATCCTTGGTCATCTGAAAACTTCGCTGCAACTTCTTTACTCAGATCAAATCCAGCAATCTGATATCCAGCCTTTAGGAGATTCTTGGCCATTGGGACCCCCATCAGTCCCAAGCCTATAAAAGCAATCTTTGTATCTGACGACTTCATTAGATGCCCATTTCCTTAAATACTTCTTTAGCTACACGGAAACTATCAATGGCAGCCGGGACGCCGCAATAAATCGCAACCTGTAAAAATACCTCTTGAATCTCTTCTTTTGTTAAGCCGTTATTAATAGCTCCTCTGACATGCAACTTCAACTCATGCGGGCGATTAAGCGCTGCAATCATTGCGAGATTTAAAAAGCTACGCGTTTTTCTCTCTAAGCCTGGACGATTCCAAATCTCATTCCAACAATACTCAGTCACCAACTCTTGCATTGGCATATTGAAATCATCTGCATTTTTGAGTGAAGTCTCAACATACTCAGCACCAAGTACTTCTTTACGGGTTTTTAAACCTTTTTCAAACATTTCGCGATTCATAGCTTCTCCTAGTGATTTATTATTTTTTGATTAAATGTGATCCATTAGTTGGCAGATTTTTTATCAGAAAATCATATTACCTCTTTTTCTTCAAGCTACTCAGCTTAAACTAAATTAGCTAACCCTACCCAGATTTCACTCTGAGGGCGTATTGGCATAAAACTAATGGAAGATACCAATATTCTTAAAGTAGAAATACCCATTATTCTGAATCAATAATAACGAATAGAAACTCAATAAAAATACTAGGGAGAGTGATTATGAAAACTATATTTGGAAAGTTAGCTGTTGCAATATCCGGAGTAACAATCGCAAGCACGGCATATTGTGGCACTTATGTTTATATCTCGAACATTGAAGATGCTGATATAGCTGCTTATGAACTAATGACTGGGCCAAGTCCACACTTAAATTCGATTGGACGCTTTCCTGCTGGAAAATTCGCAATGCCTATGGCAGTGACACCCGATGGCAAAAATTTATATGCCTCCGTGCGTTCTAAGCCTTTTTCTTTATACATGTATCAAATTGATCAGACTAATGGACAACTAAAATGGACTGGTTCAGTTCCATTAGCGGATAGCATGGTTGCTGTATCTACTGATAAAACTGGTAAATGGTTATTAGCAACCTCTTTTGGCGGTCATAACAATAGCGTGAACCAAATACAAGCAAATGGCTATGTCAATCCCGTTCCAGCGGAAGCATTTCCAAGTGGAGGTAAAAATCCCCACGCAATCATATTTGATCAGTCTAATAAGTTTGTATATGTACCCCAGCTTGGTACAGATGAAATCAAAATTCATACCTTCAATGCATCTCAAGCTAAACCTCTCTCAGAGACATCAAGCTCGGTCTCTCTTCAAAAACAACAAGGTCCAAGACATATTGTTATTTCAGCTGATAATCAATTTGCCTATGTCATTACGGAGATGACTGGTGAGGTAGTGGTCTTCTCTAGAGATATCAAATCAGGAGCATTGACTCAAATTCAGGCTGCATCTAGCCTTCCAAGCGATAGTAAATTAGTGCCTGGCAGACCAAGACCTCCGACTGGCTCACCAGAGGCGACTGCCTTTGATGACTCCAATATGATTTTCTGTGCCGAAATCAAATTGACTCCTAACGGTAAATTTCTATACACATCAGAGAGAACTAAGAGTACATTAAGCGGCTTCCAAGTTGATCCCCAAACAGGCAAAGTAAAGTATCTGTTTACGATCCCTACAGAAGAAATGCCAAGAGGATTTAATGTTGACCCTAGCGGCCAATTTTTAGTTGCCTCCGGCCAAAAGTCTGACAAGGTATCTCTCTACTCTATCAATCAAGCGAATGGTGAATTAAATCTGATTGAAAGAGTTGCTGGCGGTAAAGGAGCTAACTGGGTCACCTTCGTTAAAACGAAGTGAAATGATTCTTCTCAACACTAAAGCCACCCTTGGGTGGCTTTTTTATTTGCAAACCATTCATCGGTGAGTCCTTAGGAATGGGAACTAGGCCATAAGATCACTGTATTCATTTTTTCAGCGTGCTTAAAAACTGCTTGATTGCTTTATTTTGAACTTCATTCTCATTCGGCGTCACCCCAGCCCCTGAAAGATGCCCCATGGGTGCGACTTCATTGATCGCAACATATTTCACACGAGGTATATATTTTGCTGACTCCTTGGCATCAGATTCTGGATTTAGCAAATCCCCAGTCCCCGCAAGAATCAGTGTATTTGCTTTGATAGACTTCAATGCAGCAATCGTATCGCCATTAAAGCCCTTTGTTTGCCCAATGTCATGACGGTCATAAGCGCGAGATTGCCAAATCCAATCATTTGCATCCATCCGCTTCCAAGAAGCATCCTGAAGCTTATTGATGAAGTTAATTTCTGCCTCAGGCGTATTGAACTGTTGATTTTGATAGGAGGGTGTTCTAACAATAACCCCACTTAACCATCCCGACCAGAGACGCATTCCTTTTTCAACAGGCTTGTCATATTTACCGCCCTGGTAAGCCGAGTCAGTCATGATGCTTTGTCTGAGCATCTCCAGTATCCCGGTAGTCCATGCATGGGTTTTAGCCAAAGGAATAATTGGTACGACTGCCTGCATAGCATTAGGATAAGAAACGGCCCATTGCAAAGCTTGCATGCCGCCCATGGAAGCGCCTATCACTGCCACTAGTTTGGTAATCCCAAAATGCTCAGTAACCAGTCGATATTGGCTATTCACCATATCGCGGATATTGAATTCAGGAAAACTCACATTTGCTTGTGTTTGGCTATTTGATGGAGAGGTCGTCAATCCATTGCCAATGGCATCTGTACAAATCACAAAATACTTATTTGTATCGAGAGCTTTGCCAGGACCAATCAGGTAATCAATACGGTGATGATTTCCGCCAATCGCAGTAACCATCAGAATGGCATTGGATTTATCAGCATTCAGAATGCCTTGCGTTGTGAAGGAAATTTTGAAATTTTCAATGGTTGATCCATTTTCAAGAGGAAGGTTGCCCTCTGAATAAGTTTGATGAGGTGGATCTGTATCTTTATGAGCGTACGAACTTACCGAGAAAATGGTTAATGTCAAACATACAGCAAGAAAATGTAATTTTGTCTTCATAAGTCCTCTGTTGAATCCTATTCCAAGAATGAAAAATTAGAATTTCCTTGGTGTCAAGGTCGTAATATTTCGCATTATTGAGTTATTTTTTTATTTAAGTATAGGCTAATGTTTAATATACCCCATGCTATTTCAGATGATGGTTTCTATCCTCATTGGCCTTGCTCTATACCGAACAACTATTGTAGTAAGAACCAAGTTGTACTGCTATATGCGGGATCTTAGTTGTAAAACAGAGTCATTTAAAATTTGAGGGATCTGGGCAGCTAGAGCATGGGGACTTAAAAACTGTAGGCTATTCAAGAAGCCTAGGTAACCGACCTCGTTTCTCAGAGCCATAGATTTATCTGGATAAAGGTCCTGCCACTCCTTACTGAGTTGATATGTCAGATCTAAACCCATTTTAGGTAATGTACTAGAGAGTACATCAGCCTCAACTAACAGCATTGCTAAACAATCTTGATGATCTGGGTTCATCAGAGCAGCCCGATCTAATTGTTTTTGATAAAAGGCATGGTCAGTAGCCAAGATCCATGGACTAACCACCTCCAATATTGGCTCATACAAACTCTGCTCAGTTGATGAGTCTAAAAAATGCTGCCGGAGGAGATGCAAACTATTTTGCTCAATTTCATAAGGGGTCTGATTAATTAATCCTGGATGCCCTAAATCATGGGCAATTGCTGCATAGAGTAACAACCAGCTCTCTTCTAGAGAGACATGCCAGGGATTCTTTATACGCTGTATCTCAGGCGATGTTTGTTGCTGCAATAGTAAATAAGAGATCATAAAACAAACGTCTTTGAAGTGCCTGCGCGAGTGATAGGCAGGCTCAGTATGAGTCAGTGCGAAGCGATCAATTTCAGCGGCAAGTTCATTACAGAGATTTTTAAAGGGATTGCCGAGAAAATCCTGGCTCGTCCAGAATGAAGTTTCAAGTAGCGCTCGAATGAAGGACTGAAAATCCCCATTCCTACTATCAACCAGGTCTAAAGTAGCCTCCAAGAACTGAGCGGAATGTGGAAGTCTCTTGGGATCCAAAAGATCATTCATTGCACTTCTGATATCTAATAAACCATTTTGCATGTTATTGAATATATACCAGATCACTGAATCTATCGAAGTAACTAATAAATAAGCTGCCTTCTGAACAATGAGGCGCTCAGTAAAAGCAAATCATTACCTAAGCAGCTTAAATCTACTCTACTAATCAGGCTTTAGCTCATCAGAATCTTGTTCTTGGCTCTGATCGACGGCTGAGTGCAAATTTAAACTCGGTGCTGCCATTTTTTCGCCATCCCAAACCTGACCACACCAACACTCACCTGCAGAATTAATAATACAAACACCAGATCCACAACAACGCTTATCAGGGGCCTTCATAATGAGGCCTTTATTAGTTGATGAAAAATTTCGTATATAGCATCTTGTTCAGGCAGCGGCGCCCTCATCCTCAGGCTATTTGTCATAATCACTCGCAAATTGGTGGTTTGTATCCCGATGATGAGCTTCATCATTGCGAACCGCAATCACAACATCGCGTAGGCTTGCATCGGGTGCAAGTTTCCAGTAATCAATCGCTATTTTTGGAGCAGGCACATTAGGGATGCGTCCCTCATCAATTTCTTTCAGATATTCGGTATAAGAATAGACTGCCTCTTCCTCAAAATAGCCTACGATGCGATGG
>Ga0114966_10003004_pt1 | contig 14957 bp, 14 predicted proteins | sample M_130207_XF_Meta_FD_87029 | JGI IMG/M metagenome (GOLD analysis project Ga0114966, IMG submission 87029) | Freshwater microbial communities from Lake Montjoie, Canada to study carbon cycling - M_130207_XF_MetaG | ecosystem: Environmental > Aquatic > Freshwater > Lake | place: Lake Montjoie... | reverse complement strand
GTTCGTAAAACCGGGCGGAGTGCGTTTTTAACGTCGAATCAGGGCGTTGATATGGCGTTTACGCGTTGAAGGCGACCTGCCTTTAGCGTATAATTGCAACATTGAAGCGGGACGGGTCTCATGACCTGTCCCGCTTTCCATATCTACTCCCGGGAGTTCGACTTGTCGCATCGTGAACCAGCCATCCTTGTCCTTAAAGATGGCACGGTTTTTCGCGGCACATCGATCGGCGCGGCCGGCCTGTCGGCGGGTGAAGTCGTGTTCAACACGGCGATGACCGGTTACCAGGAAATCCTCACCGATCCCTCGTACTGCCGCCAGATCGTCACCCTTACGTATCCGCATATCGGCAACACCGGCACCAATCCCGAAGACGTCGAGTCGGACAAGGTTTACGCGGCTGGCCTCGTGATTCGCGATCTGCCGCTGGTTGCCAGCAACTGGCGCAGCACGCAGGACCTCCCGTCATATCTGCGCGAGCAAAACGTGGTCGCGATCGCCGACATCGACACGCGCAAGCTGACGCGCATTCTGCGCGAAAAGGGCGCGCAGGAAGGCTGCGTGATGGCGGGCAAGATTGATGAGAAGGCCGCGCTCAAAGCGGCACGCACATTTCCCGGCTTGGCGGGCATGGATCTCGCCAAAGTCGTGAGCTGCACCAAACCCTATGCGTGGACGGAATCGACGTGGAAGCTCGGCCACGGTTACGGGCAGCAGACCGCGCCGAAGTTTCATGTGGTCGCCTACGACTACGGCATCAAACGCAATATTCTGCGCATGCTGGCGGCGCGCGGCTGCAAGCTCACGGTGCTGCCCGCGCAAAGTTCGGCGCAGGATGCGCTCGCGTTGAAGCCCGACGGCATATTTTTGTCGAACGGCCCCGGCGATCCCGAACCTTGCGATTACGCGATACGCGCGATCGGCGAACTGGTTGCGAAGGGCGTCCCGGTATTCGGCATTTGTCTCGGCCACCAGCTGCTTGGTCTCGCCAGCGGTGCGAAGACGCTGAAAATGAAATTCGGCCATCACGGCGCCAACCACCCGGTGCAGGATCTCGACAGCGGGCGCGTGATGATCACGAGCCAGAACCACGGTTTTGCGGTCGATGCGGCGACACTGCCGTCCAACGTGCGTGTCACGCATAAATCTTTGTTCGACGGCACGCTGCAGGGTTTTGCGCGCACCGACCGGCCGGCGTTCTGTTTCCAGGGACACCCGGAGGCGAGCCCGGGACCGCACGATGTGGGATATTTATTTGATCGTTTCGTGAAATTGATGGAACAACCAAGTGCTTAGCCGCAAAGACGCGAAGGCGCAAAGATGACACGAAGATTTTTCCTTCAGTTTTCCTTTGCGTCTTTGCGCCTCTGCGGCTGATTTAACATGCCTAAAAGAACGGACATCAAAAGCATCCTGATCATCGGCGCCGGCCCGATCGTCATCGGCCAGGCGTGCGAGTTCGATTATTCCGGCGCGCAGGCCTGCAAGGCTCTGCGCGAAGAGGGTTATCGCGTGGTGCTCGTCAATTCGAATCCGGCGACGATCATGACCGACCCCAACATGGCGGACGCGACTTACATCGAGCCGGTCACCTGGCAGATGGTCGAAAAAGTCATCGCGATCGAACGGCCCGACGCATTGCTGCCGACGATGGGTGGGCAGACAGCGTTGAATTGCGCGCTCGATCTTGCAAAGCACGGTGTGCTCGATAAGTACAACGTCGAAATGATAGGCGCGAAAAAAGAAGCGATCGACAAGGCCGAGGACCGCGAAAAGTTCAAGGTCGCGATGGCCAAGATCGGACTGGCAAGCGCGCGTTCGGCGATTGCGCACAGCCTCGAAGAAGCGTTGCAGGTGCAGGCAATGGTGGGCTTTCCGACCGTTATCCGGCCGTCATTCACGCTGGGCGGCGCGGGCGGCGGCATCGCCTACAACAGGGAAGAGTTCGTCGCCATCGTCGAACGCGGTCTGGATGCGAGCCCGACCAAGGAAGTGCTGATCGAAGAATCCGTGCTCGGCTGGAAAGAGTACGAGATGGAGGTGGTGCGCGACTGCAAGGACAACTGCATTATCATCTGCTCGATCGAAAACCTCGACCCGATGGGCGTGCATACCGGTGATTCGATCACGGTGGCGCCGGCGCAGACGCTGACCGACAAGGAATACCAGATCATGCGCGACGCGTCGATCGCGTGCCTGCGCGAAATCGGCGTCGATACCGGCGGCTCCAATGTGCAGTTCGCGGTCAATCCCGACGACGGCCGCCTCTTAATCATCGAAATGAATCCGCGCGTGTCGCGCTCAAGCGCGCTGGCGTCGAAAGCGACGGGCTTTCCGATCGCCAAGATCGCGGCCAAGCTGGCGGTCGGCTACACGCTCGACGAATTGCGCAACGACATCACCGGGGGTGCTACGCCCGCGTCGTTCGAGCCGACCATCGATTACGTCGTCACCAAGGTGCCGCGTTTCGCATTCGAGAAATTCCCGCAAGCGAACGACCGCCTGACGACGCAGATGAAGTCGGTGGGTGAAGTGATGGCGATAGGCCGCACTTTCCAGGAATCATTCCAGAAAGCCCTGCGCGGGCTCGAAGTCGGCGCCGACGGCCTCAATCAGAAAACGACCGACCGCGAGACCATCGAAAAAGAACTCGGCGAGCCGGGGCCTGAGCGCATCTGGTATGTTGGCGACGCGTTCGAGAACGGGTTTACGCTCGAAGAGGTTTATCAGCTCACCAAAATAGACCGCTGGTTCCTGGTGCAGATCAAGGAAATCGTCGATCTCGAAATGGAACTCGACGACCGGAAAATCGGCGACCTCGGCGCCGAAGAATTGCGCGGGTTGAAGCGCAAAGGTTTCTCCGATCGCCGCCTGGCCTACCTCATGAAGTCGACCGAAACCGAGATGCGGAATCATCGTCACGCGCTCGGCATACGCCCGGTCTACAAGCGTGTCGACACCTGCGCGGCGGAATTCGCCACCAACACCGCGTATATGTATTCGACCTACGAGGAAGAGTGCGAGGCGCAACCGACCGACCGCAAGAAGGTGATCGTGCTGGGCGGCGGGCCGAATCGCATCGGGCAGGGCATCGAATTCGACTATTGCTGCGTGCATGCAGCACTCGCGCTGCGCGAAGACGGTTTCGAGACCATCATGGTCAATTGCAACCCGGAGACGGTATCGACCGACTACGATGCGTCCGACCGGCTGTATTTCGAGCCGCTGACGCTCGAAGATGTGCTTGAAATCGTGCACGTCGAAAAGCCGTACGGCGTAATCGTGCAGTACGGAGGGCAAACGCCGCTGAAACTCGCGCGCGATCTCGAAGCCAATGGCGTGCCCATCATTGGCACCTCGCCAGACTCTATCGACATTGCGGAAGACCGCGAGCGTTTCCAGAAACTGATTCACAAGCTGAAATTGAAGCAACCGCCGAACCGCACTGCGCGCAGTGCGCAGAAAGCTTTGGCGCTCGCGGCAGAGATCGGCTATCCACTGGTGGTGCGCCCGTCGTATGTGCTGGGCGGGCGGGCGATGGAGATTGTCCACGAGCAGAGCGACCTCGAGCGCTATATGCGCGAAGCGGTAAAAGTTTCGAACGATTCGCCGGTGCTGCTCGACCGCTTTCTGAACGACGCGACCGAGGTCGACGTCGATGCGATCTGCGACGGCAAGGCGGTGCTGATCGGCGGCATCATGGAGCACATCGAGCAGGCCGGCGTGCACTCCGGCGATTCGGCGTGCTCGCTGCCGCCCTTCAGCCTGACGCCGGAACTCCAGGACGAATTGCGCAAGCAAACCGTCGCCATGGCGCACGCGTTGAAAGTCGTCGGGCTGATGAACGTGCAGTTCGCGATCCAGAACGGCGTCATCTACGTGCTCGAAGTCAATCCGCGCGCGTCGCGCACCGTGCCTTTCGTGTCGAAAGCGACCGGCTTGGCGCTGGCCAAGATCGCGGCGCGCTGCATGATCGGTACCTCACTGGCGGCGCAAAACAGCACGCAGGAAGTGGTGCCGCCGTATTATTCGGTCAAGGAAGCGGTATTCCCCTTCATCAAGTTCCCGGGTGCGGACACCATACTTGGTCCGGAAATGAAATCGACCGGTGAAGTGATGGGGGTTGGCGCGAGCTTCGGCGAAGCTTTCGTGAAATCGCAACTGGCGGCCGGCGACCGCCTGCCGGAATCCGGCAAGGTTTTCGTCAGTGTGCGCGACGCCGACAAGCCGGCGGCGGTGGCGATTGCGCGCGATCTCGTGGCGCTGGGTTTCCAGCTTGTCGCGACACGCGGCACCGCTGCGGCGCTGGCGGCGGACGGACTGGCGGTGATGCCGCTCAACAAGGTCGCGGAGGGGCGTCCGCACGTGGTCGACATGATCAAGAACGGCGATATAGTGCTGATCGTGAATACCGTCGAGGAGTCGCGGACCGCGGTACGCGACTCCTACGTGATTCGCCGCGCGGCGCTGCAGGCGCGGATCACCCTTTACACGACTCTTGCCGGCGCGCGCGCCGCCTGCACGGGTATGCAACAATCGCGTGAAATGACGGCCTACGACGTGCAGGGCTTGCACCGCCGTATTCTGGCAACCGCGCCGGCCGCTTAAAAACAAGGCAGGTAGTTATGAGCAAAACTCCATTGACGGTGGTTGGCGCCGATAAACTGCGCGCCGAATTGCACGAGCTGAAAACAGTCCAGCGGCCCTCCATCATCGCGGCCATTGCGGAAGCGCGCGCTCACGGCGATCTCTCGGAAAACGCCGAATATGCGGCGGCCAAGGAACGCCAGAGTTTCATCGAGGGGCGCATCGCTGAAGTCGAGAGCAAGTTGTCCAACGCGCAGATCATCGATCCCGCGCTGATCGACGCTGACGGCGGCTGCGTGTTCGGCGCCACCATTGAACTCGAAGACATGAGCAGCAGCGAAACCGTCACTTATCAGATCGTCGGCGACGACGAAGCCGATATCAAGAAGGGCAAGATCTCGATCAGTTCGCCCATCGCGCGCTCGCTGATCGGCAAGCACCCGGGCGACGTGGCCGAAGTGAAAGCGCCCGGCGGCGTGCGCGAATACGAGATTCTGGACGTAAAGTATATTTAAAGCGGGCGGAACAAGGGGCGGGCGGCCTTGTCTATTCCCCAGTGCAAAGGAAGCCGCGATTCAATGACAATACCTGATTCCCGCGCTGTCACGCGATGACTGCCCTTACCGAAGCGATATATGCAATCGCGCTGACGTTGTGGATTGGCGGCTTGTGGGCGATCGGCTATATCGTGGCGCCGACACTGTTCTACTCGGTGCCTGACCGTGCGCTTGCCGGCGCATTGGCCGGCAAGCTTTTTACGCTGATCGCTTATGTCGGGATCGGCTGCGCGATTTATCTCGTGCTGTTCCGGCTGGTGCGTTTCGGTGGCGCGTGCGCGAAGCACAGCATATTCTGGATCGTTCTCGCCATGCTGGCGCTCACCCTCGCGGGCGAATTCGGCGTGCAGCCGATATTGGCCAGCCTGAAAGACCAGGCGATGCCCAAAGGCGTGATGGAAAGCGTGTTTCGCGACCGTTTCGCGGCGTGGCACGGTGTGGCCAGCGTGCTGTACCTGATACAAACAGTGCTGGGCGTGCTGCTGGTCTGGCTGCACGCACGCAAACCGCGCTGACGCCGGGTTGCTAGTGCTGGAAACTGCGCTTGGTGCGGCGGGCCGGCTTTGGCCGCGGTTTGATTTTTTTCTTGGCCGGGGTGGCGGCCTGTTCCGGGCGCGGGCGGAAAATGACCAGTATCTTGCCGATATGCTGAACGGGCGCTGCATGCAGCGTGGTGCAGATCTCTTCGAGAAACCGGGCGCGTGTTGCGTGCTCGTCGGCCATCGCGCGGATTTTGATCAGCTCGTGACTGGCGAGGTTCTGGTGGATTTCATTCATTACGGGGGTGGTAAGGCCGGCGTCGCCGACCATCACGACCGGGTTGAGACCGTGCGCGCGCGCGCGCAGTTCACGGCGTTGCACTGAGGTGAGTTCGAGAATCATGGCGGCATCCTAACCGATGAAACGTACCAAGACCAGCAAACAGTGGATGATGGAGCATATCCACGACGTCTACGTGCAACGCGCGAAGGCGGAAGGCTATCGCTCGCGCGCCGCCTACAAGCTGATCGAAGTCGCCGAACGCGACAAGCTGCTCAAACCGGGCATGGTGGTGGTCGATCTCGGCGCCACCCCCGGGGGCTGGTCGCAGGTCGCCGCGGCCAAAGTCGGCGAGCGTGGGCGCGTCATCGCGCTCGACCTGTTGCCGATGGATGCGCTGCGCAATGTTACCTTCCTGCTGGGGGACTTCCGCGAGGATGCCGTGGTCCAAGCGCTGGAGCAGGAACTGGCCGGTCGTCCGATAGACCTTGTATTAAGCGATATGTCGCCCAACATCAGTGGCATCGCTCTGAGCGACCAGGCGCGGGCGATGTATCTGGCTGAACTTGCTCTCGAATTTGCCGTAAAACATTTGAAACCGGGCGGCGGTCTGCTGGTCAAGGTTTTTCAGGGTTCCGGGTTCCAGGAGTTTCTGCGCGTGATGCGCAGCCGGTTTAAGCAGGTCGTCACGCGCAAGCCTGAGGCGTCGCGCGGCCGCAGCAACGAGATGTACCTGTTGGGTAAGGACTGTAAAGGCGCGGATTGACGGGTTTACGCTTGCGGCGGCATGCAGGCGGGGTTGGCGCCCGTACTAACAATAGTGGTAAAAACAGTTTAGAATTGAACCAGATACGTGTCCAGCAGCACCAAAAGCGATGAGGAATAACGTTGAATAATCTGATTAAAAATGTGGCGATCTGGCTGGTCATCGCACTCGTGTTAATGACGGTGTTCAACCAGTTCAGCAGCCGGCAGGCCGCGCAAAGCGTGATCCCCTATTCCCAGTTCATGGACGAAGTGAAACAGGGACGCGTGACCTCCGCGCAGGTCGAAGGGCGCACCGTGCGCTGGATTTCGCAGGACAACCGCAAGTACGTGACCTACAGCCCCGGCACGTTGGGCGACCTGTGGATGGTCAGTGATCTGCTGAAGGCGGGCGTCAAAGTCGATGCCAAGCCGGAGGAAGAGCAGTCGTTCCTGATGAATATTTTCATCTCGTGGTTTCCGATGCTGCTCCTGATCGGCATCTGGATATTCTTCATGCGCCAGATGCAGGGCGGCGGGCGCGGCGGCGCGTTCTCGTTCGGCAAGAGCCGCGCGCGCATGATGGATGAGAACAACAACAGCGTCACGTTTGGCGACGTTGCCGGTTGCGAGGAAGCGAAGGAAGAAGTCGCGGAACTGGTGGAATTCCTGCGCGACCCCGGCAAATTCCAGAAACTCGGCGGGCGCATTCCGAAAGGCGTGCTGCTGGTGGGTTCGCCCGGCACCGGTAAAACATTGCTGGCGCGCGCGATTGCGGGTGAGGCGAAAGTGCCGTTTTTCAGCATTTCGGGCTCCGACTTCGTCGAGATGTTCGTCGGCGTGGGTGCGGCGCGCGTGCGCGATATGTTCGAGCAGGCGAAAAAGCATGCGCCTTGCATCGTGTTCATCGATGAAATCGACGCGGTCGGCCGCCAGCGCGGTGCGGGCCTCGGCGGCGGCAACGACGAACGTGAACAGACATTGAACGCGCTGCTGGTTGAAATGGACGGCTTCGAAGGCACCGCCGGCGTGATCGTGATTGCCGCGACCAACCGTCCGGATGTGCTCGATCCGGCGTTGATGCGCCCGGGCCGTTTCGACCGCCAGGTCGTGGTGCCGCTGCCCGACATACGCGGCCGCGAGCAAATCCTGCTGGTGCATATGCGCAAGGTTCCAGTCGCGCCTGACGTCAAGGCGGACATCATCGGCCGCGGCACGCCCGGCATGTCGGGTGCCGACCTCGCCAACCTGGTCAACGAAGCGGCGTTGTTCGCCGCGCGCAAAAACAAGCGCCTCGTCGACATGGACGATTTCGAGCAGGCCAAGGACAAGATTTACATGGGCGCCGAGCGGCGTTCGATGGTGATGCCGGAAGACGAGCGCATAACGACCGCTTATCACGAGGCCGGACACGCGGTGGTCGCCTATACGCTGCCGAAGGCCGACCCGGTGCATAAAGTCACCATCATTCCGCGTGGGCGCGCTTTGGGCCTCACCTGGATGCTGCCGGAGGAGGACCGCCACGGCAAAGACCGCGAACACCTGTTGCAGGACATCTCGGTTTCACTCGGCGGACGCATCGCTGAAGAAGTGTTTCTCGGCCAGATGACGACCGGGGCAAGCAGCGACTTCCAGAATGCGACCACTCTTGCGCGCCGCATGGTCACCGAGTGGGGCATGTCGGACGCGCTGGGCCCGATGGTGTACGGCGAGAACGAGGGTGAAGTGTTCCTCGGCCGCTCGGTCACTACCCACAAGAATATGTCGGAAGCGACGATGCAGAAGGTCGACGCCGAACTGCGTCGCATCATCGATCAGCAGTACCAGGTCGCGCGCAAAATCATCGAAGAAAACCGCGACAAGGTCGAGAAAATGGCGAAGACCCTGCTCGAGTGGGAAACCATGGATTCCGAGCAGTTGAAAGACATCATGGAAGGCCGCGAGCCGCGCCCGCCCAAGCCGGCCACCACGGCGACCAGCGTGCCGCCCAAAGACACGCCGCCGCCGAGTCCAGCGCCCACTACCGCGCCGGCGCCGGGAACCTGAGCGCGCCGAAAGCGCGCGATGAGGGGAGAGGAGTGAGGGGCGAGGCGTAGCATCTCCCGGCGCCTTGCGGTTCCGCCTCACCCCTCTCGCCTCTCGCCTCACGCCTCTCGATGTATCTCCAGTGCGGTAAATTCCGGCTGTCACTTACGCGTCCTCTCATCATGGGCGTCGTCAATGTCACGCCCGATTCGTTTTCGGATGGCGGTGACTACGCAACAACCCGGGCCGCACTTGCCCGCGCGCGCCAGCTGACCGAGGAGGGCGCCGACATTATCGATATCGGCGGCGAATCCACGCGCCCGGGCTCGGGTGGCGTTGCGCTCGACGAAGAACGCCGGCGTGTGCTGCCAGTGCTCGAGCAACTGGCGGGCGGCACGGTGCCGGTGTCCGTCGATACGCAGAAGCCCGAATTCATGCGCGAGGTCATCGCCGCCGGCGCGGCCATGATCAACGACATCAACGGATTGCAGGCGCCGGACGCGCTGGCGGCAGTGGCCGCGGGCAATGTCGCGGTGTGCCTGATGCACAAGCAGGGTCGGCCCGCCGATATGCAGGTCAATCCGCATTACGACGACGTGGTGGCCGAGGTGCTGACGTTTCTCGCGGACCGGGTGCAGGCGGCGCGCAATGCCGGAATAGCTCCCGAGCACATCGTCATCGATCCGGGTTTTGGTTTCGGCAAGACGCTGGAGCATAATCTCGAACTGTTGCGCGGAATCGGCCGCTTTTGCGATACGGGTGTTGCGGTGCTGGCAGGCATCTCGCGCAAAGGCATGCTCGGCAGTATCACGGGCCGCGAGGTGAACGAACGTGGTTCCGCGAGCGTCGCGGCGGCCTTGATCGCGGTGGAGAAGGGGGCGCGTATCGTGCGCGTGCACGATGTAGCGGCGACGCGCGATGCTTTGGCGGTGTGGGCTGCGGTAAACAAGGTTACCTAGCGGTTACTGGAAAAATGAAAAGAAAATATTTCGGCACCGACGGCATACGCGGCACGGTAGGCGAAGCGCCGATCACGCCTGATTTCGTGCTGAAGCTTGGCTATGCGGCGGGCAAGGTGCTGGCGCGCGTGGGCAAGGGCGCCGAGCGCCGCACCGTGCTGATCGGCAAGGACACGCGCATCTCCGGCTATATGCTGGAATCGGCGCTTGAAGCAGGCTTGTGCGCGGCCGGCGTCGACGTGCTGCTGGTGGGGCCGATGCCGACGCCGGCGGTGGCTTACCTGACGCGCGCGCTGCGGCTGTCGGCGGGCATCGTGATCAGCGCCTCGCACAATCCGTATGCCGATAACGGCATCAAGTTTTTTTCGGGCGCTGGCGCCAAGCTCGCCGACAAGGTCGAGAGCGCGATCGAAACCGAGCTTGCCCGGCCTTTGAAATGCAGCACATCCGCGCAACTGGGCAAGGTGCGGCGCATCGACGATGCTGCCGGCCGCTATGTCGAATTCTGCAAGAGCACTTTCCCGGCGCACTTCGACTTGCGCGGACTGCGCCTGGTCATCGACAGCGCGCACGGCGCGACGTACCACATTGCCGCGCACGTGTTTCACGAATTGGGAGCCGATGTTGTCGCCATCGGCAATCACCCCGACGGTTTCAATATCAACGCGGGGTTCGGCGCGACCAGTCCGCGCGCTTTGCAGGACGCCGTCAAGCGCGAACGCGCCGATCTCGGCATCGCGCTCGACGGCGACGGTGACCGGCTGGTCATGGTCGATGCCAAGGGCGAAGTCTACGACGGCGACCAATTGCTCTACGTGATCGCCAGTTATCGCATGCGCCAGCGCCGCCAGTTACGCGGCGGGGTTGTCGGCACGCTGATGACCAATCTCGGCATGGAGCAAGCGCTGGCGCGGCTCAAGATACCGTTCGCGCGCGCCAAGGTCGGCGATCGCTACGTGCTCGAAATGATGCAGAAACACGGCTGGGTGCTCGGCGGCGAAAATTCGGGACATATCATCTGTCTCGACCAGCACACCACCGGGGACGGACTGGTATCTGCGCTGCAGGTGCTGGGCGCGCTGCGCGGCGACAAGACTACGCTGGCCAAAGCCGCGGCGCCGGTCAAGCTGTTTCCCCAATTGCTCATCAACGTGCGGATCCGGCGTGATTTCGATTTCAGCGCCAACCGCGGTGTGCGGCAGGCGGTCGCGCAGGCCGAAGCCGCGCTCGGCGCCGATGGCCGTGTGCTGCTGCGCGCATCCGGCACCGAGCCGGTGATGCGCGTCATGGTGGAAGGCAAGAGGCGCCCGCAGGTCAAGACGTGGGCGGACGCCATCGCTGCCGCCGTGCGCAAAGCAGCGGGCTGAAGCGAATTTTGATGTTCCTTGGGGCGCCATGCGCCGCAGTTCCCGCAGTTCCCGCAATTCCCGCAGATCCGGCGTGGCGCCCGACATACTTCCTGGGGTTGCCCGCGAAGCCTTAAAATCCTTCTTGAATCAACGCGCTTGGGCATTGCACAAAACCGGATTTACGTTGACCCTGAGGGGCTAGCCCGGTAAAATCCCCACGCTTTAAGCGGGTGAATAGTCGATGCGCGGCAGGCTGGTGGCTGGCAACTGGAAATCCAACGGCGATCTGGCCGCAAACCAGCTGCTGCTCGGTGATTTGCGCGCTGCGGCAGCAGGTTTGAAGGGCGTCGACTGTGTCGTCTGCGCACCTTATCCGTATTTGTTTCAAATCCAGCAATTGCTTGCAGGAAGCACGCTGACCTGGGGTGGGCAGGACGTCAGCCAGTTCGGTGCTGGCGCCTATACGGGTGCGGTGACGGCGGCGATGTTGCGCGAGTTTGGCTGCCGCTATGCGATCGTCGGCCATTCGGAACGCCGCAGGATTTTCGGCGAGAACAACGCGATGGTCGCGGCGAAGTTCGGCGCGGCATTGCAGGCGGGGCTGACGCCGATACTGTGTGTTGGCGAGACGTTGCAGGAACGCGAGTCGGGCGCCATGGAACAAGTCGTCGGCGCGCAGATAGATGCGGTGGTTGCGGCGTCAGGCGTCGCGGCGCTGGGCAAAGCGGTGGTCGCTTACGAGCCGGTGTGGGCCATAGGCACCGGCAAGACCGCAACGCCCGAGCAGGCGCAGGCGGCGCATGCGTTTATCCGCAGCCGCATCGCGGCGCAAGATGCGATGGTGGCGGCGGAGCTGAAGATTTTGTACGGCGGCAGCGTCAAGGCCGCAAACGCAGCACAGTTGTTTGCGATGCCCGATATCGATGGCGGACTGATCGGGGGCGCCGCGCTGGTGGCGGAAGAATTCATGGCGATCTGCAAAGCTGCGCAGCGTCATTAAAGGTTGAGTGAGAGGCTTATGGAAACTTTGTTGTTGGTGATACACGTGACGGCGGCGCTTGCCATCATCGGCCTGGTGCTGCTGCAGCATGGCAAGGGTGCAGACATGGGTGCTGCGTTCGGCGGCGGGGCTTCGGGCAGCGTGTTCGGCGCCACCGGCTCGGCCAACTTTCTGAGCCGCGCGACGGCGATGCTGGCGACGTTGTTTTTCCTGACCAGCATGGGTTTGACCTGGTATTACTCGCACAAGAGCGATTCGAAGGGTGTGATGGCATCGCCTCCGGCGTCGTCGGCGCCGACGACAGTGCCCGGTGCGCCGATTCCCGTGCCCACGCCGGACAAGCCGGCCGCTGATGCGGATTCGAAAACGAAGGACATACCAAAATAAGCGAAAGACGAGAGACGAGAGACGAGAGGCGAGGGAGCGGAATGTTTGATGCGTGTTATCCTCCTTCGCCAGGCGTCTCTCCTGAGTTAATGCCGACGTGGTGGAATTGGTAGACACGCCGTCTTGAGGGGGCGGTGGCGAAAGCTGTGAGAGTTCGAGTCTCTCCGTCGGCACCAGTTGTAAGGCAGGATTCATGATTCAGCAATCAGGATTCGGGAATACAAAGTAGTGCGGAATTGTGTTGGTGGGCTTGCGAGGTTTGACTTTGGCCGACTGTAGCGATGAAATACGTTAACTGAGGTTTTACTGAATCCTGGATCCTGGATCCTGAATCCTGCCAATGTTAGAAAACTACTTTCCCATTCTGCTGTTCATCATCGTCGGCGCGGTCTCCGGCCTCGCGCCCATCGTGCTCGGTAGCGGGGTGAGCCGGCTGCTGGGCGTGCATCGCCCGAACAGCGAGAAGCTTTCGCCGTACGAATGCGGATTCGAGGCTTTCGAGGACGCGCGCATGAAGTTCGACGTGCGCTATTACCTGGTGGCCATCCTTTTCATCCTGTTCGATCTCGAAATCGCATTTCTGTTTCCGTGGGCCATCGTGTTGCGGGAGATCGGCATGTTCGGTTTCCTGGCGATGGTCATGTTTCTCGCCATTCTGGTCGTGGGTTTTATCTACGAATGGAAGAAGGGCGCTCTGGAGTGGGACTAGTCTTGATGAGGGCCACCTATGGCTGACGGCGGCGTATTGGACAAGGGTTTCGTCGTGACCAGCGTGGATACGCTGATCAACTGGACGCGCACCGGCTCGATGTGGCCGATGACGTTTGGGCTGGCGTGCTGCGCAGTCGAAATGATGCACGCAGGCGCGTCGCGTTACGACCTCGACCGTTTCGGCATCGTGTTTCGCCCGAGTCCGCGCCAGTCGGACGTGATGATCGTCGCCGGCACCCTGTGCAACAAAATGGCGCCGGCGCTGCGCAAGGTCTACGAGCAGATGGCCGAGCCGCGCTGGGTGATTTCGATGGGCTCGTGCGCCAACGGCGGCGGCTATTACCATTATTCGTATTCCGTGGTGCGCGGCTGCGACCGTATCGTGCCGGTCGACATCTACGTCCCCGGCTGCCCGCCCACCGCCGAAGCGCTGCTCTACGGCATCATCCAGCTGCAGAACAAAATCAAGCGCACCAACACGATTGCACGCGGATGAGCACGTTAAATGCGCACGTTTAAACGCGAGCACGCCGAATGACTACGCACAATCAAGCCCTGGTCGAGAGCGTGCAGGCAGCGCTGGGTGATAAAACCGTCTCCGTCGCGGAAGCGCTCGGTGAGGTGACGCTGGTCGTCAAGGCCGGCGATCTGGTCGGTGTCATGACCACGCTGCGCGATGGTGGCGATCTCGGTTTCGAACAACTGATCGATTTGTGCGGCGTCGATCACAGCACGTACGCGACTTACGAGGGCCAGCGTTTTGCGGTCGTCTACCATCTGCTGAGTCTCAGGCATAACCGGCGGTTGCGCGTGCGCGTTTTCTGCGCGGCAGATGATTTTCCGGTGGTCGATTCGGTCATCGGCGTATGGCCGGCGGCGAACTGGTTCGAGCGCGAAGCGTTCGATTTGTTCGGCATTGTGTTCGACGGGCACCCGGATCTGCGCCGCATACTGACCGACTACGGTTTTATCGGGCATCCGTTCCGCAAGGATTTCCCGATTTCGGGCAACGTTGAAATGCGTTACGACCCCGACCAGCAGCGCGTGATCTACCAACCGGTCACCATAGAGCCGCGCGAGATCGTGCCGCGCATCGTGCGCGAACAAAACTACGCCGACAGCGAAGGGTTTCGCAAGGGCTGAGTCATGGCGGAGATCAGAAACTATACGATGAACTTCGGGCCCCAGCATCCGGCGGCCCACGGCGTATTGCGCCTGGTGCTGGAACTCGACGGCGAAGTTATCGAGCGCGCAGATCCGCATATCGGGCTGCTGCACCGCGCGACCGAAAAACTCGCCGAGCACCGCACGTTCATCCAGTCGGTGCCGTACATGGACCGTCTCGATTACGTGTCCATGATGTGCAACGAGCACGCTTATGTGATGGCGATCGAGAGGCTGATCGGCATCGACGTACCGCTGCGCGCGCAGTATATCCGCGTCATGTTCGACGAGATCACGCGCGTGCTGAATCATTGCATGTGGCTCGGCGCGCATGCGCTCGATGTCGGCGCAATGACGGTCTTCCTGTATTGCTTCCGCGAGCGCGAAGACCTGATGGACTGCTACGAGGCAGTGTCGGGCGCGCGCATGCATGCCGCGTACTACCGGCCGGGCGGCGTCTACCGCGATTTGCCGGACACCATGCCGCAGTACGAGGCTTCCCGCATCCACAACGCGGCGGCGGTGCGCGACATGAATACGAACCGGCAAGGCTCATTGCTGGATTTTATCGAGGACTTCACCAATCGCTTTCCAACCTACGTCGACGAGTACGAAACGCTGCTCACCGACAACCGCATCTGGAAGCAGCGCACTGTCGGCATCGGCGTGGTAACGCCGGAGCGCGCCAAGGCGCTGGGCTTTTCCGGCCCCATGC
>Ga0114966_10003003_pt1 | contig 14958 bp, 9 predicted proteins | sample M_130207_XF_Meta_FD_87029 | JGI IMG/M metagenome (GOLD analysis project Ga0114966, IMG submission 87029) | Freshwater microbial communities from Lake Montjoie, Canada to study carbon cycling - M_130207_XF_MetaG | ecosystem: Environmental > Aquatic > Freshwater > Lake | place: Lake Montjoie... | reverse complement strand
TGAAGTTCCCCAGCTCGGGACCCGCGTGGGCGCAGACGAGAGTTGACGGGCGACCGTGAGTGGCGGGGCCGAAGCCCCGGAAGTGACCATGCTTGGAACGGGAGGAGCGGAACCCACACCGGAGACCGTTGTGCCAGGAAGACGATGGAACTCTTCAATAGACACCATCTGCGGCTGTCCCGACTGACCGTGGGGAATCGATGCGCTGCCGTCTGGAGAAGGAGACGTGGGACTGCTCTGTTGAGGAATTGGCTGAGGCGCGAAGTTTGAATCGGGAGTTGGTTTATTAGGCATTGATTCCATGGGTGACATCATTCCAGGTGGAGTCCCTGAGTAGCCGCCTCCAGATGACTGCCCGCAACCACACCCCCCCGGAGATCCCCCAAACGATGCGGCACCGTAAATGTTGTCTGGATTCATCATGTCACCAGCGTAATTCATGTCACCGCCGCTAGTCATTCCACAGGAGTTGCATCCGTAATCGCCACCGCCGCATTCAGAACGATGGCATCGTTTTCTCGCATTGCAGGAACCCATCTTCTGCTTCATCCATCCGCTCATACAGCTTCCCCCTATCGGCAGGCATCCTCCCGATCGACAGGAGTTCGAGGAAACACACTGACTGTGTTGACATCCAAGGGTAAATGTCAGCAGTAAACTAGAGATGCAGACGACAAAACGACGGGAGATCATGAGCGGGAATCCTTTCCCAAAGATTCTTAATGGCAACAAAAACCAGACTTCAATATCTGACGACACTCGATTATCGGACATAAAACCGGCTGACTTTATCGATTTTGTTGATTTCGTCGATTTTATGGATTCCGTCGATTGAATCACCGCCTGTCAGCCGGTCTTCATCGGCAAAAGTTGCCGTGTTGCGCACAAAGATGTTTCATTTTCGGCCGATACGGTGAACCCGTTTCCCGGCCCCCGCAATTGCCGCGTGAAGATCCAATAACCACTGAGACCGCGTCAAAACCAAAAGAGATAGAAGTCATTACAATGACCCTCCTCCTGTTTTCCGCGTGCCGTGTTGAGTGGCCTGAAGAAGAACTCTGTCTACCGAATCGCGGTGGCGCAATGTGCGAGGTGTGACTCAGGGATCGCTGTTCGGAAATTTCGGACAGCCTCTGCAGTGGACGATTGGACTCATCACGCGTATTGTCGTGCGGTTCATTGTCGAAAAATCCACAATCCGCGATCGGCAGGGCCTAGCGTTCAGACTCCCCAAAGCTATTCCAACAGAAACCGCTTGTTTTCAGAAGACCTTAACCGCCCCCGTCTGTTGCTGTGAATGACGGACGGTTCTCCGAGTGTCCCTGTGTCGTTTCCAAAACAACGAACTGACTCACTGAATACCTGAGTGGCCTCGATGTCGAGTGCGCAGGGACCGGTATCGTACAATGGCCCGTTCCGGATCTGCTTCAGTGACGACCGTCGAAACCGACTCCTGAATCCCATTTTAGTTCGGATGAACCGATGAAAGTCCAGCAGTTTCTCGAACATCATGGCCAGACACAAAATCCTTTCAGCCAAGAGGATGCACAGACAGACTCCCTCTTTAAACAGCATTGTTCCAAAGGGACATTTCACCCTGCGTGGGACAAGATTTATGGCGATCCCGGTTCTCCTGCGACCGCTGTCGTCTTCGGGGAAAAGGGGAGCGGAAAAACCGCACTGCGTTTACAAATTGTCGATCACTCCGCGAATTACAACAGCGAACATCCTGACAAGCGAGTCTTCATCATCGAATACGATGACTTCAATCCGTTCTTGGATTGTTTCGATGGTAAGATCTCTTGGCCCGGTGGATCACCTGAAAGGACTCTCGGAAAATGGCGACTGGGCGACCACATTGACTGCATCCTTTCCTTGGGCGTAACCAAACTCATTGATGACATCTTCGAAGAACGAATTCAGGGGAAACCCGGCCCCTTTGAAGTTCGCGGTGAAAATCTTCAAAATCTGACGCGGCCTCAGAAACGCGATTTTTTGTTGCTCGCCTGCCTCTATGACCGCAGCACAGACGCGGCATTGCAGAGTCGATGGACAATCCTGCGACGAAAATTGCGTTTCCCCAATTGGAAAACTTGGCGTGAAATTGTCATCGGTACCGCCATTTCACTTGGAGTGTTCGGAATCTTGGCGGAATTTGGATCGCTGTCAAAATTTGGGAACTGGTGGGTCTGGATGATGATCGTCGGTGGCTGGGTCCCTTGGCTCTCGAAACAAACGCGATTGGGATGGGTGGGATGGAAGATACAGCGTCACATTCGGGTCTTGGAACGGCAGTTCAACACACTTCGCCAAACCATGGCCAAGTTTGAACAAGGAGACCTTGCCGGGCAACCCTTGCCGTCACGAGAGCGGAGCGATGATCGCTACGAATTACTCAATAAGCTGCAAGGAATTCTTCAGGCACTCGGTTTTGAAACGCTGACGATCTTGGTTGATCGTGTCGATGAACCGCGTTTGATCAATGGTTCTGCGGAACGAATGAAAGCGTTCTTGTGGCCCCTGTTCGACAATAAATTTTTGAAACATGCCGGACTGGGCATCAAGCTCTTGTTGCCGGTGGAAGTGAGTCTGTTTTTGCAGCGAGAGGATCGTGAATTCTACGAACGCTCACGATTGGACAAGCAGAACCTGATTCGCTCGCTGGAATGGACCGGAGAATCACTCTATGACCTCGCCAATGACCGCATTCGCGCTTGTCATCCGAACCTGATCGATTCCGGCGATTCTCAACCCTCCACCGGGCTCAAATCTTGGTTTGATGATTCCATCAACGAGTCAGAACTGGTCAGCATATTGGCTCGTTTACGAGTCCCTAGGCACCTGTTCAAGTTTCTACACCGATTGCTTGTCGAACATTGTCATCGCTACACCGACGAATCGCCTCGCTGGCAGATTGGTCGTGAAACCCTGCAATCGACAATGGCAGTCTACATGCGCGATTTGGAGGCCTACGACCGCGGACTGGGCACCGGCTGAGACCCTCACGGTAAACGGTCTCGAAGCGAACGTCGTCCCGAAAAAAAGCGGTGGGTGTTCTGCGCGGCGCGGGCCATCAATGGAACAGAAATGGCCCGTTGAGACCGAATTCTGCAGGGCTTCCCTCGGCGAGGCTCAGGCAATGGCGTTCAGCGTGACATCCGGCGCGGTGCTGACCGTCGTTCTGGCGTCCCCTTCGGAGAGGGGCGGAAGGACTAGGATTTCTGCAAAATCCGTTGACTGTTCCGCGCGAAATCCGTGGTGTCGAAGCAACTCGAGGACCGCCAGAAAGATTCCGATAATTTTACTCCGCACATTGGAACCCTCAAAAAACTCAGAGAACCGGACGCCGCCCGTCTGGCGAACGCGTTGGCCAATCTGTTCGAGATACGTTGAAATCGGAGTCTCGTCGTAACAGATACTGGATGTTTCTTCGACAATCTTCTTTTGCAGAACCCGGGAAAGCGCACTGACAAGATCCCATAATTCGACCTCTTTGATCAGATCGGCCGCATGGTCCTTGCCCGACGTGGGACGTTCGTCGCTGAGCCGCGGATAACGTTCCTGCCACTGCGTTGCTTGTCGCTCCAAAGCCAACGCGGCATCTTTGTACCTTTTGTATTCAATCAGTTGCAAAATCAGTTCGCTGCAGGATTCATCGATCACCGGAACTTCCTCGATATCGGATTCCTCCGCTCGCGGCAGAACCTGCCGGCTTTTGAGCTCCACGAGGGTGCTGGCCATCACAATGAAATCGCCGGCGAGATCGAGATCGAGAAACTCCAAAACTTCCAGAAACAGCAGAAATTGGCCCGTAATTTTGGATATCGGCAGTTGAATGATATCGACTTCGTTCCGCCGAACGAGATACAGCAGGAGGTCGAGTGGCCCGGTAAACAGATCGAGTTGGACACGGTAGTCGGCCATGCGGTGGTGCCACTTGAAAAATGAATCCGCTGCATCCGAGCACAAGCCTCGAATATTCTTGCGAAGGAATCTCGTCTTGATCGAATACCAACTGACAATATCTTCCGCGACCCGTCTCCTTATCGTCACAATCGGCCTGCAGAATCCAGACAACTGTCGTCTCGCCAGAGTGAGACCTTCTCCGTCCGGAATCAAATCGTCCGCACCGAAGTCGTTCCACCAAGGTCCCTTCCGCCGATCTCTGGCCTCGCCACTCTAATTCTGTTATTTTTGTGGCAAATCGGCACTGATGGCGATCAGGCGTTTGAGACACCTGACTGAAGATAATCGGGAAAAAATTCGATGACTCCACTGCTCATTAATCTGCAAGTTTTGCTGGTCGCCGCTTGGAATGTGTTGATTTCACTGCTGGCCATGCTGTTGCCATGGGTCCCCCTGTTTGCCTGGGTCGCTTTTTGGCTGCTGGCCGTCGATTGGATCAAGCTGCGCCAGGTGATGATTCGCGGAGGATGGGTGGGAGTGGTCTTGATCGGTTTGGTGACCGCACTTGTCTGGGGAGTCGTTTCACCTCCCCCGGGAGGCACACACTACCTTTTTGGACTCCACGTGAGCAACTTCCCGGGAAAGACTGTCTACGTCACGGCTCTGATGACCATTTTGCTTCTGTGTGGTTCGGTGCAGTTGTCTGGAGCCTGCGGGTCACTGGCGCGCTTTTCCGATGATTCGTTGACCACTGATGGGCACAGCGACGAGGAGCAGGGACACGAGCCAGCAACCCACTCTGCGCCTTTGCATTAAATTGTTGTTCTCGTTTTTTCGCGCATGCAATCGCTTGCCTCAACGACGTCCCAGCGATTCCTGATGGAAAGTCTCTGATTTCGATGTTTGTGAAACTTGGCGATTTAATTAACCGCATTTGGCCGGGATTGCTCTTGGGCTGGATCGGCATTCTGATTTTCGTCATGACGCTGGCCCCTCCCTTGTGGGATGTCGTGGAAACCGAAGAATTTTCTGCCCTTCCTGCCACGAGTCCGAGTCTCTTGGGGGAGCAGCTTTTTCGGGCCGCATTTCCAAAGTCGCTTGTACCCAGCCGAATTGTGATTGTCGTTCGCCGTCCCGATGAAAAGTTGACGGAACAAGATCTGGATTGGGTCGACGATGGTATCCACGACGACGATCCAGAGCGTGATTTTGAATTACGCGAATGCCTGCTCAAGATTGCTGAGGACGATGGCGGCTTGGACTCCGAATCCAATGAGGAACTCCCCGCCAGTTCCCACCGGAATCGACGTTCGTTGATTTCCTCCGTCCGCACTTATCGGGACAAGACTCTGGAACACATGGTCCTCAGCAAAGACGGGCACGCGACATTGGTTTTGGTCGAACTGACGACCGACTTTTTAGATTTTCAAAATCAAAATATTGTCGCCCGAATCCAAAAACTGCTGCTCGATACCTCTGCCGAAAATGATAATTTTCGACGGCGGATCCCTCCCGGGATTGAGCTTTATCTGAGCGGCGAAGCGACCGTCGGTCGAGACATGCAGACAGCGGCTCGCGACAGCGCCAAGGCTACTGAAACACTGACGGTAGGCTTGGTGGTGGTTCTGCTGATTATCATTTATCGAGCTCCGCTGCTGGCTTTCATCCCACTGATCACGGTGTTTGTTTCCGTCAAGATTTCGATGTCGCTGCTCATTTTGATGGCCCAGCATCACTGGGTCATCTTGTTTCCCGGTGTGGAAACCTATGTCACGGTATTACTTTACGGGGCTGGGGTCGATTACTGTCTGTTTTTGATTGACCGATACAAGGAAGAACTCGACGACGGTACCAGTTTTGAAGAAGCCTCTTCAAACTGCATCGCCAAGGTCGGTGCGGCCATTGCCGCCAGTGCCGGAACGGTCATCTGCGGAATCGGCATGATGATGTTCGCGGAATTCGGCAAATTTCGGCAGGCGGGTTTTGCGATCTCTTTTGGACTGATGGTCGTCCTTCTCGCGTCACTGACATTTACACCCTCCCTGTTAAGACTGACCGGGCGATGGGCCTTTTGGCCCCAAGTACGCACAGAAAGAGTCTCCTTGTCCGGCGGCTGGCTCCCCACGTCGACGATCGCCTCTCAGTGGAGTCAGATCCACTGGTTGCAGAATACTTGGGATGCGGTCGGGCAGCTCTTGCTGCGATGCCCGATGACCGTCTGGTTGACGACCATTTTTCTGATGCTTCCGTTTGCAACAGTCGGACTCATCTTTTTTTCTCACTTAAGTTACGGGCTGCTTTCGGATTTACCATCCTCCGCGACGAGCGTTCAGGGAACGAGGGCTCTTCGTGAGCATTTTCCAGCTGGTGCGACAGGACCCGTCACGATTCTATTGCACAACGAGGGGATCGACTTCTCGCAACGCAACACCGAAGGCGTCTCCGGTGGATTTGATGCGATCCATGAACTCACCGTAAAACTCGGCGAGCAAAAGTCGGCACTGCGTCTGGCCGATATCCGCAGTGCTTCTCATCCATTTGGTGGCGTTGAGTCGATCGATTCAATCGAGCAAAAAGTCCGCAAGAAAGTGACTTTCGAAAAGTCCGTCGAGCACTACATCAGTCGCAGCGGGGCTTTACGCAATCGAGTCACGCGATTGGAAGTGACCGCGGAACTCGATCCATTTGCCCGTGACAGCACCTCGCATCTGACCAAGTTGCAAGACCGAGTTCGATCGTTGCTTCCCGACAGCATCAAAACCGGCACTAAGATTCTTGTCACGGGATCAACCGCCAGCATCCGTGATCTCAAGTCGGTTACCGACCGCGATCAAATCCGGATCGATGTCCTCGTGGTACTGGTCGTGTTTCTGATTTTAGTGGTGTTGTTGCGACGACCCGCGATTTGTGCCTATTTGATGATTACGGTGCTGTTTAGCTATCTGGTGGCCCTCGGAGCGACCTATACATTTTACTGGGCTCTCAATCCGGCTGAGTTCTCCGGTCTGGATTGGAAAGTGCCAATGTTCTTATTCACAATCTTGATCGCCGTGGGCGAGGATTACAACATTTTTTTGATGACTCGAATCGAAGAGGAACAGAAACGATTTGGTCCCATTCAGGGAGTCATTCAGGCACTATCAAAAACGGGCCGTATCATTTCGAGTTGTGGTGTGATCATGGCCGGAACATTTGCCTCACTTACGGCCGGCTCCCTGATGGGCATGTGCCAGCTTGGCTTCGCTTTGGCATTTGGCGTTTTGCTCGATACTTTTGTCGTTCGTCCGATCCTTGTCCCAGCCTATCTTGTACTCTTGTCCAGTGGTCGATTTGGTCGGTGGGGTCGGTTTCTCGGGGCTCCTGCGGTCGACAAACTGGAATCTCATTCGAGTTCCCGGCGGGACCCCGAAATCGCTGACTGAAAATCAGTCACCCCTCGTCTTGAACACAAATCTCCGGGAAGTCGTATTGCCATGTGGAGTGACCGCTATTCAGCGCGCCAGGCGAAGTTGACCCATGCGATTCGCAAGTCTGGAGTTTCCGCATTCCTTGTGACAAACCCCCGTAATGTCTCCTACCTGACGGGTTTCCGTGGCGAGGACAGTTGCCTGCTAATCGAACCGGGGCGGATCCAGCTCTATAGTGACAGCCGGTTTGAGACACAGATCCGCGAGGAATGCCCCGATCTTCCAATGCAGATCCGTACGTCGCGAATGGCGATGGATGATTTTTTGGCGGAGTCGATACCGAAATTGGGTTTGAAAAATCTCGGTATTGAAGGCGCCTCGATGGTTGTCTCCCTTCATGACCGGATGGTTGAAAAACTGAAACCGTTGGAACTCGTGCCGCTATCTGGGCCGGTCGAAGAACTGCGTCAAATCAAGGACGGAGACGAAGTTGCCGAACTCCGTCTGGCGATCCACCAAGCAGAACGTGGGTTTGACGTGATGCGATCGCTAATTTTGCCGGATCAAACCGAACGTCAGGCCGCTCACGAATTGGAACACGGCATGCGGCGTTTTGGGGCAGTTCGCGCGGCCTTCGAACCAATTATTGCCGTGGGAGATCACGCTGCCTTACCACACTATCGAGCCGGAATGCGGACGTTTCGTGAATCGGGATTTGCTCTGGTTGACTGGGGGGCCCTCAGTCCTCTTGGGTATCACAGTGACTTGACGAGGCTTTTGGTCACAAGTAAGCTGCCGCCAAAACTTACCCAGATATACAAAGTTGTGTTGCAAGCACAGCAAGCGGCGATCGATGCCATCCGTCCTGGCGTCAAATGTCAAGACGTGGACGCGGTGGCACGTCGGGTGATCGATCAAGCAGGATATGGTAAATATTTCGGACACGGTTTGGGACACGGAATCGGGCTGGAGATCCATGAAGGCCCGCGGCTGAGTCCCCTTTCAACTGATCTCCTGAAGCCCGGCATGACGATAACAGTCGAACCAGGAATTTATCTCCCGGGATTTGGTGGAGTTCGAATCGAAGATGATGTGTTGATTACACGAGACGGCTGCGAAGTTATGACATCGCTTCCCAAAGATGTTCCGTTTCTGACGGGCTGATTGGTCGTGTGTGTTTGGGAACTCGTATTCCGATTCCGACCTAACATTAGACTCGTGTTGAGGGGGGGTTAATTGCATGTCTGAAGAGACGGCTTCCGGGAACACTTCGTTTGATCTCGAAAAGCTACAACAGCTGGTCCAGATGATGGAAAAACACGGATTGAGTGAAGTCAATCTGCGCCGCGGTGAGGAACAGTGGCGGCTTCGTCGTGGGCCAGTCCAGGTGGGTCACGCCATCCCACAGATAATCCCGGCAGCTTCCAACGCTCCGATCGCGGCTGCCGCTCCGATGTTTGGGCCACCGCCAGCGGTGGCCTCTGAATCGTCCGGATTAATTGACATCAAGAGCCCAACGGTTGGCACCTATTACGCTTCGCCTTCACCGGGGGAGCCACCATTCGTCACTGTCGGTTCGGTTGTCACATCCGAAACGATTGTCTGCCTTCTGGAAGCCATGAAAGTCTTTAATCAGATTCCCGCCGAGGTGAGCGGGACGATTACGGCCATCCTTGTCAACAGCGGCGACGCGATCGAATTTGGTCAACCTCTGTTTCGTGTACGTCCCTGAAATCACCGACCAAGTCTCCCACGATTCCGTTCCGTACTGATGGACCTCAAACACATTGGAACTGAGGCCCACACATGAAGACTCTGTCGCCGACGTTTTACCTGTTTTTTGCCTAGGCGACTTGATCACCACTCGGCTATTCCTGTACCCCAGCACAGATCGTCTCCCGCATGTTTCAACGCATCCTAGTCGCGAATCGAGGCGAGATCGCGCTGCGCATCTTGCGTGCTTGTCGGGAAATGGGCATTGGTTCGGTGGCCGTTTGCAGTGAAGCCGATCGCGGAGCCGACTATTTGAAGCTCGCGAATGAATCGATCTGTATCGGACCTGCTCAGGCGTCGGGAAGCTATTTACTAATCAAAAACATTATCAGTGCAGCCGAAATCGGCAACGTTCAGGCCATTCATCCGGGCTACGGATTCCTGTCAGAGAACGAACATTTCGCCGAAGTCTGTCGCAGTTGTAACATTGAATTTATCGGCCCTTCGGTAGAGGCGATGGCCAAGGTCGGGGACAAAGTTTCGGCTAAAGAGATCGCCAAGCAGGCAAAAGTGAATCTCGTTCCCGGCAGCGATGGTTTAATCCACAGCGAGGAGGCGGCACTGGCCATCGCCGCTAAAATTGGTTATCCGCTGTTGATCAAGGCAACGGCTGGCGGCGGCGGCAAGGGAATGCGCGTGGCCCGCAACGACATTTCTCTGAAGACCGGATTGAAACAGGCGGCCATGGAAGCCGAAAAGGCCTTCAATAATTCCGGTGTGTATCTCGAAAAGTATGTTGAAAATCCGCGGCACGTGGAGGTCCAAATCCTCGCTGACCACCATGGCGACGTGGTCCACTTGTGGGAAAGAGACTGCTCCACGCAACGTCGACATCAAAAACTGATCGAGGAGTCACCCGCACCAAATCTTCCTCAAGCGGTTCGTGACGATATCTGCAAGGCCGCGGTACGGTTGGTCAAAGCCGCCAACTACACCAATGCCGGAACGGTCGAGTTCATCGTGGATCAGGAGAATCGGTTTTATTTCATTGAGGTCAATGCCCGGATCCAAGTCGAACATCCGGTGACCGAGATGGTCACCGGAATTGACTTGATTCAACAGCAGATCCGCATTGCCTCCAAGGAGCCGTTGCCGTGGAAGCAACGCAACATTCCCTGTCACGGTGCGGCCATCGAAGTCCGGATTAATGCCGAAGATCCGGACAATGACTTCCGCGGATCGCCCGGTCGTATCACCAAATTGCGAGTTCCCGGTGGCCACGGAGTCCGCTGGGATTCCCACGTTCATGAAGGCTATGTGGTTGGACCTTACTATGACTCCATGATCGGCAAACTGATTGTCCACAAACCGACCCGACCTGAAGCCGTCGCATGTCTCAAACGCTGCCTGGACGAATTTGTGGTTGAGGGAATCAAGACAACAATACCGTTGCTCAAACGAATTTTGAATGATTCCGCCTTCGTCGAGGGCCGTATGCACACAACATTCATCGAGCAAACACTGCTCGCAAAATGAATTGGTTCGGACTTGCCCCCTCCCTCCTCGCCCTGTCAACCTAATGCGGGTGCGTTTCCAGAGGCCCAACCGAATCTTCCGGATTCGCCATTTCTGCATTTCTTTATTGGACCGCGTGCTTGGAACGGCTGAGGGGCCGGTTCGTGGTGATCCAAACAAACGTTCGTCCCGCTTCGTCCTGCCAAATTTCACGCGAGAGCTTTTGTGGAACCACCATTTGCTTGAGTGCCAGGCTCCATGATGTCTGTGCGCGTTTGAACGAAACCTTTAACGTTGTCGGATCGATCTGATGGGCATCAAGGGCCGCGTAGTCGATCATCACAGGGGTTTCGGATAATTCCGAGACGGCACCAAACACATCGCCGAGCGTGACGTCGTCTAGCTCAATCGTTGTGATTGCAAAGAACTTCGGCGCCGCCTTAATTCGTTGTTTTTGAAGCGGCCATCCAACGTTCCAGAAATCGCGGTGCAGGCTGACAGGGTCGATCAATAATCCCAGCGTCCCCTCGGCCATCCGACGAGGACGAAAGCAGAGACCGCAATCATTCAAGGCAATCGCCAACGCCGTTCCCGTACTGAAACCCCGAACCTCCTGTCGCACAGTCCCCGGAGCCGATTTTGCATTTAAAGTATCACTGGCTGCCTGACTCCACTGAATCGGATACTGCTCGGAAAGAGGCAACCTCGAGACCGCGACGCGAATGGGCTGGCCCATCAACTCGGTATCGACTATTTTTTCCAAACTCTCAAAAACGAGTCCAAACTGCTCCTTGGAAAGCCCCCATAACTCCTGCCCTTCTGGAGACCCTTGGGCCCCATAGGTACGAAGTTCCTCGATCCATTCCTTCAGTCGGGCTCCGTCTGATGCTGTAAAGAGTCTGCCTGGGAAAGAAATGTTTCCCGATCGATCGAGCGTGCCGATGGCGGTGACGTAACGCAGCGTGCCCACCGTTCTCTCCCGCACGGCGGGGACTTCGTCAAGTTCGGCTTTCACAATTTGGAGTGAGACATCCAGTGCTTCCAGCACCTTGAGCCAGCGTTGGGAGTGCAACGCGCCACCATCCGTGCCGACGAGCAGTTTGACTTCAACAAACGTCATGCGCGGCCCAACCCGGCCGGCCAAATCCGGAACTCGTCCGGTCGCAGTTGATCGGATCCTCCCAGTGCTTGGTTGAGCCTTCACACACTCTGGCTGTCCAACGAGCAACACCACAACACAGCAGAGAAACCGGAAAGTTCCGTGATGCAGCATGTCGATCTCCGGGTGTCAGGTCTAAGGCAATAGCGGATTGCGGTCTGGGCGGGATCGTAGGTCAGAAGATCTTCGTGTGACAAGACGAGGTTCCCTTCAAAAAATCGGGGACACCGTATCACTCCGCCACAAGACCACTCAACGCAAGCCTCCGTCTACAGCGTTCTTGTCTGTCGGGATCCACTGTTTCCCCAAAAGAGAGTGGCGATGCCGGTCACGAAAAACACGACCACAGTCTCAAGCGGTCTGCCCTGTTGTTTCATGCGTCTTCGGCTTCCCAAACAAGCCGCTTGATGTCGCGTGCCGCGAGGGTCAAGACTTTGATGACGATGTGTTTTTAACGAGGGGTGACCGAATCGTGCCACAAAAAATGACGACCCGTTCGGTGGGCGGCCACAGACGGTGTCTGAAGCAAAACTCGAATCTCGAGACGGTCTCTGGACACACGCGCACGAGAGATGCCACACTACTAAAATTCGTGTGCTTCGGTCACACAACAGATCCTCGTCAACCGAGGCGTGTTCGACGTCCGACTGCGGGCCACGCTGAGGCATGGTGAATTGATTGATCCGGAGCCGATGTGGTTTGAGGACGGTACCTTGTGATGAGGATGGCAGATTGTTGACGTGTGACACGTGGAATGTTTCGAGCGAGGACGCCGTTCAGGAGTGGGGGGGGGCGTTCCGGGTTTGGCCCTTAGTCGCTCTGCTGTTTCTGTTTTCCGGCTGCCGCCCCACTTCGCCACAGGGAACCGTCACGACCCCGTCTCTTCCGGAAGTCACGATCGTCAATCCCGTCGCACGTGAGTATTCGCCGTTCGAAGAATTCACCGGACGCTTGGAAGCGTCGGAAGTCATTGAAATTCGCGCACGTGTCAGCGGGTATCTCGATCAGGTGCTGTTTCGGGATGGAGCGGACGTGGCGGTCGGCGATTTGCTCGCCGTCATTGACCCACGGACTTACGCCGCCGAGGTCGCCCGGGCCAAGGCCTCTGTCCAACAGGCAAAGTCACGTGTGATGCGAATGGCTCGGCAAGTAGAACGCGGCCGACAGCTGATTGAAAACCGAGTCGTCACACAGCAGGACTTCGATCTCATGGAATTCGATCATGCCGAAGCCGAAGCGGCTCAACGCATCGCTGAGTCAACCGAGACCCTCGCTCAACTGCACTTGAATTTCACTCAGATTCGCTCGCCGGTCAAAGGAAAAATCAGCCGGCGTCTCGTCGATGCAGGAAATCTGGTACAGATCGACGATAGCTTGCTGGCGACCATTGGTACTGTGGATCCGATGCGGGCTTACTTTGAAATCGACGAACGAACCGTTCTGCGACTGCGACAGATGATCCTGTCCGGTGAAATGCAAAAACCGGCGGAGCAGAAACTGGAAGTTCGACTGTCTCTCGCCAATGAATCGAACTTCTCGATTGTTGGGATCATCGATTTTACGGACAACGCTCTCGACCCACTCACGGGGACACTCCGAGCACGCGCCACGATCGACAATGGAAGCTTACTTTTGCTCCCCGGGCTGATTGTCCGTTGTCGCATGCCAATCGGAAACGCACGCATCGGATTGTTCGTTCCCGAAGAATCTTTGGGATCCGATCAGGGTCAGAGAATTGTGTCTGTGCTGAATGACAATGAAGAAGTCGTTGTCAGACGCGTGTCGGTCGGAATACAGCAGGCCGGATGGCGGCTTGTAGAAGGTGAGCTCAGCGACAAAGACCGGGTGATTGTTTCCGGACTACAACGAGTCCGCTCCGGTCAGAAAGTGTCGCCGAAGTCAAGTCCCCAGATCGCTGTTCCGACACCCGAGAATGTCTTGTCCAACTCACCGAAGGACATTGAAAAATGAGACGCACCCGATCTTTTCCCGTGGGAAATGACGGTGTGATTTCTGCGCCGGCGAGTTCATCGATCGCCACCCGACGCTAAACGATCACGTTGAAGACACAGCCATGCTCTCGCGGTTCTTTATCGACAGACCGATTTTTGCCGCGGTGATTTCCCTGCTGATCACGCTGGCGGGAGCAATTGCGCTGCAACGACTGCCCATTGCCCAGTATCCGCCGGTCGCGCCACCGACGATTCAGATCGACTGCAACTATCCCGGCGCCAGTTCCGCCGTGGTAAGCCAGACCGTGGCCGCACCGATTGAACAACAGGTCAACGGCGTTGAAAACATGCTGTATATGGCTTCTCAGAGCACGAATGACGGGTCGTACACGTTGACCGTAACTTTCAAGCCCGGTGTGAATCTCAATTTGGCGCAGGTGCTCGTGCAAAATCGCGTGAGCTTGGCATTGCCCATGCTGCCTGATGTCGTGCGGCAAACCGGTGTCGTGACGAAGAAACGAGCTCCGGACATCCTGCTGACCGTCAATCTGAGTTCACCGAGTGCGCGTTACGACCAACTCTACCTCAGCAACTATGCCTTGCTGCACGTGCGTGATGAGCTGGCTCGCCTTCCCGGTATCAGCGAAGTCCTCGTCTTCGGACAACGCGACTACAGCATGCGTGTCTGGTTAAATCCCGAGATCTTAGCTGAACGAAATTTAACCGTACTCGATGTGCAATCAGCGTTGCGAGAACAAAACTTTCAACCCGCCACCGGGCAACTTGGCCAGCCACCATCAAGCAACGGACAGGCATGGCAATTTCCTCTGACAACGCGGGGACGCCTGAAAACACCCGACGAATTCGGCGAGATCATTCTGCGGGTGACTTCTGATCACAGGCTAATTCGACTCAAAGACGTCGCCCGTATCGAACTCGGGCCAAGAATCCAAGATGTTGCCAATCGGTTTGACGGCAGTCCGACGGTGGGGATCGCCATCTTTCAACTGCCCAACGCCAACGCACTGGCCACGGCCGACGAAATCAAAGCTAAGATGAATGCCTTGTCCGCTGATTTTCCAGAGGGCGTTAAGTACGAAATTGGTTACGATACGACACCCTTCATCCGCGATTCGATTCATGAAGTCTTCGTGGCCCTGCGCGATGCCACCCTGCTGGTGGCCATCGTGGTTTTGGTGTTCTTGAAGGGATGGAGGGCCGCAATCATCCCCTTGATCGCCGTTCCGGTGGCGATCATTGGGACATTCGCCGCGATGGCCTGGGCCGGATTCAGTCTCAACAACCT
>Ga0114966_10003002_pt1 | contig 14963 bp, 15 predicted proteins | sample M_130207_XF_Meta_FD_87029 | JGI IMG/M metagenome (GOLD analysis project Ga0114966, IMG submission 87029) | Freshwater microbial communities from Lake Montjoie, Canada to study carbon cycling - M_130207_XF_MetaG | ecosystem: Environmental > Aquatic > Freshwater > Lake | place: Lake Montjoie... | reverse complement strand
GTCACCGAGCTCAAGGTGCTGGCTCGTTTCAACCGTGCCAGCCAAGGGCGTGTGGTAGAAGGTGTCAAACAAAGCGTGGTACAAGGTGCTCAAACCTACTACAAGTCCTTGAGAGAAAGCATCAAGCGACTGAGCAGCCCGCGTGGCTACACGGCTTATTTTGAATCATGGCATCCGGCCAATATCACAGAACAAGACCAATTGGTAGAAGATATCAAAACACTGTTCGTAGAACAGACCATTGACGACAGGATTGAGCAAGCTCTACCACTGTTGGCAAAAATACAACAAGGACGCGAAATGAAAGAAGCTGAAATTTTTGAAAACTGGGTAAACAACGTTACCGAAGGCACCTGGAGCCTGCCAGAAACTCCTGAGCAAATGACCCGACTCAAAGAGCTCATGAGTGGTGAATTGATTGTGGGACCCGATGGTACCAATGCCACAGAACAACTGTATGACTTGATCGGCGACGATGAGTTGTTTGATCGCATTGATGCATTGGCTGCACAAGACCCACGGGCCAATGTGTGGGACGACACCGACGTGCAACGCAGATTGCAAGAACTGGGCATACAGATGCCTGATCGTTCTGCACCAGATATGGACGCCCAACCGCAGCAAGCCATGGCGGAAGGCCGTAATGAAATAGCCAAAGGAACACCAGATGCTATCAACGCAAAAATTGCAGAGCTAGGTCTGGGACCATATAGCCGAGAAAGTCCCGGTTCAGGAGGCGAGGCAATATTTGTTTTTAAGAATCCAAAGTATTACAATTATTACATATATCAAGGCCAAGACGGTAACTGGACATTAGTCCAGACCAACGCAGAATCAGACCAACAAGCTGTGGCGGAAGGCTCGCATGAAGAACAAGTCTCAAGATTGGCTGCATACAATGAAAAAATGGCCGGTGAAAATCCACCAGTTGAATTGGGTCTACGAGAACTAGTCAACTGGGCAAAGGTTGGCCACTATGGCAATCCTATCAAAACAGCCTGGTACAATATAGCAAAATACGGAATTAGAAACAATAAATTTAACGATTCTGTTGACCAAGCAATGTCAGCAATAGGTGATTTCCCTGACAAGTATGATCTTAGCATACCCGAAATTGATACATTATATAGTGCCTATGAAACAGTATATGACCAATGGGAACAATCAAAAAGTCAACGAGGTATGTCAGAAGCTGACAATATCGCTGCCTTTGAAAGCCTGCAACGCATGCGTCACTTGTCTGGAATGAAACTGGAAGAAGCTCGCATTGAAGAATCCAGTGAATATACATATGAAAAAATTGGCCAAAAACTAGCACAACAACAACCACATTTGGATGCAAACTCTGAACAATTTCGTCATGCTGTTTATGACGAAATGATTGCCCTGAACATGACACCAAAGTCTGCAAATTATACATTAAATTATGATAAAGATTTTTTAGGTGATGTTGCCAGTTCATTCCATCATTATGTCAGACATCAACCCGACGGTCAGACTGTGGGCCAAGTGATGCGTCAAGTGGGCACTCGCGGACTCGCTGGCAGACCGGCGCCACTCGCCGAAACCCAATGCAACTCCACAATGGAAGGACACTTTTGTCCTGTGCATGGTCTAGCCGAATGCTGGTCGCAAGGCATGTACGAAGACATTTTGTCCACAGGTATCCAACTGGCCGAAGATGACAAAACAAATGAAGGCATTTTGTCAAAAGCATTTAAAAACATAGCCAGAGCAGCAGATGACAATAATGTGTTTAAAATAGGTCCAGAAGGCCAAAAAATGTTCAACAACATGAAAATTGCTCCTGACCCAGTGTCCAAAATGGATAACTTACGTGCAGTTTCAAAATATCCAGATGCAGGCGTTCAACAAGCAGGAACCATGACTCCCAGTCTAGCCGGCAAAGTTGTGTCTGACTACGAGCAACCAGTTTTTAAGAGTCGTGGTCCAAGCACACCTTATACTTCAGATGAACAACAAACTGTTCAGGGCGTTAGAAAACAAATGCAAAGTCAGGCTGATAAACAATCTAGTTGGGACTACGCCGGGCCGCGAGGCAGCGGCGCAGCACCTTCGCCGCAGGCAACCCGAGCAGCACGAAGTCAAGGCGCAGCCTTTGATGCAGAAAAAAGCATGCAAAGCAATCAAGATCGCATCAAGGACGCTTATGGCATAGATGAAGCATCAAAGACTCGATCAATGCCGCAAATGCCTACTATGCCTACTATGCCTACTATGCCTACTATGCCCACAATGCCAAGTATATCAGGCATGGGCATAACAGCACCAACGCCACCTACACCACCAACTGCACCTACACCTCCTACCCCACCAAGCATGATGAATCCACAGATACCTGGTGATTTTGGATCAAACGATCATCTTCAACGACTGATGAAACTGGCTGGTATGTACAAAGCAGGTAACCGTTCTTCCTTGCAAAAATCCACTAACGATCTATTGGCCAGAATGACCGGGCAAGACAAGTCGTCTGCAGCAGATGTAACACCATCGTTTGGTACCCCCGGTGCTGCACATGCTGGTCAGGGCGGTTCGAACTACCAAGATGAAGAACCCGATCAAAGCGATGCAGAAACTGCACGGCTTGCTAGATCCGGCACAGCTGACATGCCAAATGATCGTAGAATGAATGATGCTGACTATATAAATTCTCTAAATCCCGACATGCCCAAAGGCCAAGCACACGACGGCCAAGGTGGTTATGATTACAGCGATGAATATGGCAATGAAGCAGAACCAAATGATCGCAAGATGAATGACGCCAACTATATAAATTCTCTAAATCCCAATGGTGCCAAAAAACCACCTAGAGATTTGGGATTGCCACCGGGAGAATTGGATAAAAATTCCTGGGATGACATGATGAAATCAGTTCCGGGTCTAGATAATGATGCCTGGGCTGATCTCATGAAGCAGACCAAAGTAAGCGAAGCCGATGCTCCAGCTCAAAACAGAGCAGCAGGTTTTACAGACCCATATTTTCAAAGTCGCCAACTGCCCGGCGGAAAATGGTGGGGCAGTGTGCCGTCGGCACCGGCACCGGCTCCGGCAAAAACACCGTCAGCAGACGTGACCAAAGATCCATTGTTTCGTGCTGCAATGAACCGTATAGATGCTGATAACAACGCCAAGAGTCAGATGGGTAGCACGGTACCATTGAGTGATTTGCAAAAAGCACCGTCTTTACCATCCAACCGGGTGACCCCAGTCGATGCCACTGATACTTTTGAATCACGTGAAGGTGATGCGCTTTTGGCAAGAATAAAATCATTAGCTTTAATCAAATGACATAAATAACATTGACACGTAGACAGAAAGCGCATATACTACTACAGTGTTTGCGCTTTTTCTTTTGTGGCACAGGCAACATTAGATCTAACTAACATTAGATAGGCAACATACATAGGCAACTTTATAGGAGAAAAAACTATGGCATCTTTAGCAGAAATTCGAGCACGACTACAGGCAGCAGAAAACAAAGGTGGGCAATCCACCGGAGGCGGCGACAAATCCATTTACCCGCATTGGAACATGGAAGAAGGTCAATCAGCCACTTTGCGCTTTTTACCCGACGGCAATACAAAAAACACATTCTTCTGGGCGGAACGAGCCATGATCCGACTGCCATTCAATGGCGTCAAAGGAGAGATGGACTCAAAACAAGTAATGGTACAAGTACCTTGTGTTGAGATGTGGGGCGATACTTGTCCAATCTTGGCTGAAGTGCGTACCTGGTTCAAGGACAAGAGCCTTGAGGACATGGGTCGTAAGTACTGGAAAAAACGCAGTTATATCTTTCAAGGATTTGTTCGTGAGAATCCCATTGCAGACGACAAATCACCAGACAATCCCATCCGACGTTTCATTATTGGACCTCAACTGTTCACCTTGATCAAGGGTGCGTTGATGGATCCTGAGTTGGAAGAATTGCCAACTGACATGATGCGCGGTCTGGACTTCCGCATCAGCAAAACACAAAAAGGTGGCTTTGCTGACTACAACAGCAGCAAGTGGGCTAGAAAAGAATCGGCACTGACTGACGCAGAACAAACCGCAGTGGAAGCACATGGCTTGTTTGACTTGAGCTCATTCTTGCCCAAGAAGCCCACAGATGTGGAACTCAAGGTCATGAAAGAAATGTTTGAAGCATCAGTAGATGGACAACCCTACGATACAGAGCGTTGGGGACAATATTTCCGTCCTGCAGGTGTGAATGCACCCGGCGGCGCAGCAGCACCTGCTGATGTGGACGAAGATGTTGCCAAGCCTGCATTGCGAGTGGCCACCCCAAGCAAGGCAGCACCTGCTGACAGCTTTGATGACGAACCAGCAGCAGCCGCTGCTCCTGTGGCCAAGCCTGCTGCTGACAGCAAAACACAGGACATTTTGGCCATGATTCGTTCACGCCAACAGAAGTAATATTGTAAAGAGCAAGGCTATTAATGTCTGAAATTGATCAATTTTTAAAATCTAAACACAGTTCGTTGACTCTAATACACGAGTCAACAATTGTTTACAATCTAAATTTGGATAGACATGACAAAGATAGCCTGCTCCAACACATACAATGGTGGAAAAACTGGCTGTCTAAAAATAATATTAAAAAAATTGTAATACAAGAATATCTTAATCTCAACACAATTGCGTTGGCTTATGCCTGTTTAGAAAACAAGGTACTGGTGCATACCTGCTCAAAAAATAACGAAGCCGTAAAAAATCTATCACAAAAAGTTGATGCAGTACTAGTTGGCAGAAGCTGTGAAAATTTCTTTGATAAAGACGATAAGAAATATTTTATGATTGATCAGGTATTTCGAGAAACACAGTTACCCAGATATCAAGAAGCAATTATTGATCTAGATGTTCTTTTTTTAGTAGGACAAACCAGCGGTTCTTCTACAGGCACTCCTAAAGAAGTAAAACACACAGCCAGGACATTTCTTGCTGCATCAAAATGTTGTACTTTCTTTTATTACCCTGGCCAAAGTTTTTCAGCCTATCCTAATCTTAACCACATTGGCATGGCTGCCGCGATGGTGATATCTCCAACTCTGGCTGGTTGCAAAATCTATAGTATTTCCAATATACTTGAGTTGATTATGTTTTGCAAACGAGGCGTTATTGATACCGTTGGACTGTTTATAAATCAAGCCAATACCCTTCAGCAGATTCTAACCTTGCTTGAAGATCATGAACTCTTTCATCTATCGCCAAATTTTGCCGGAGTTGAGTTGCTGACAGGAGGAGCTCCGCTGGGTCCCGGTCTGTCTGACTGGTTTTTTTCCAATAATGGTAAACGAATTCGATCAATGTTTGGCAACAACGAAGTGTTAATGCCGGTGTTTGTACATGATGTATACACTCAATTTGACGATTTTCACAAGAGAAATATTGGACAACCATGTCCGTTTGTTGAGTATCGCATTGATGAACAAAATAATCTTTGGGTAAAGACTCCTAGTATTTCGGAACAGGTTGACACATCTTTTGATGGCTTTTATAATACAACAGATCTAGTAGTAAAAGAAAACAACGAGATTCATTACAAAGGAAGAAAAAAAATCAATGGTTATTTTATGACAGATTTGCACGATCATATTTTGAATGTTGTTTGGACAGAACAAATTAATTTTGATGATTATATTTTACATCACAACTCTGAAACTAATAAGATTGTTGTAATTAGTCATAAGTTACCAGTGCTTGATTCGTTTAACAAATTGGCCAACGACATTAAAAAAGTCTTGTTGGATTTCGCTTGTGAGCCAGAATTTGAAACTCTACAGACCGACGGTAACGATGGCATAAAATATGTGTTGCAAGATCCCAACTTGGTTGTGCTTAGAAACCCAAAAGATTATTGATTGAAAATGTTAAAATTAAACTTTCAACATCTATCACAAGTTGAAGAAAAATATTCAGATCATTTAAAATTTGGATTTTTAAGTGGTTTGTATTTAATATTGCTTGGAATTACAAGTTGTATCCATGCAATCCTCCCTTTTTTCTTATCACGAGTACCTGACAAAATGTTTGTGTATTTTTTACAAAAAACAACGCCACGGATTACTCGGGTAAAGGAAATTCTTAGACGTAAAAAAATTGAACAATAAGGACATATATGGCCAAGCCATTTGACATATCAAAGTTCCGCAAGGACATTACCAAAAGCATTGAAGGCTTGAGTATCGGATTCAATGACCCTACTGATTGGATTGGTACCGGCAATCATGCATTGAATTATCTCATTTCGGGAGACTTCAACAAAGGTATTCCATTGGGCAAGGTAACAGTGTTTGCTGGAGAATCGGGTGCAGGCAAAAGTTACATCTGCTCCGGCAACATTATAAAAAATGCACAAGAGCAAGGTATTTTTGTCATCCTTGTTGACACAGAAAACGCACTAGACGAATCTTGGTTACATGCTCTTGGTGTTAATACTGATCCGGCCAAGTTGCTCAAACTTAACATGAGCATGATTGATGATGTGGCTAAGGCTATTTCCACATTCATGATTGATTACAAAGCACTGCCAGATGAAGAACGTATGAAAGTGCTGTGGGTCATTGACTCATTGGGCATGTTGTTGACACCCACAGACGTTAACCAGTTCGAAGCCGGAGACATGAAAGGTGACATGGGTCGTAAACCCAAAGCACTCACAGCCTTGGTTCGTAACTGTGTCAACATGTTCGGCAGTTACAATGTGGGTCTAGTCTGTACCAATCACACATACGCTAGCCAAGACATGTTTGATCCAGATGACAAGATCTCAGGCGGTCAAGGATTCATCTATGCCAGCAGTATCGTGGTTGCCATGAAGAAACTCAAGCTCAAAGAGGACGAAGATGGCAACAAGATCTCTGACGTCATGGGCATCCGTGCTGCTTGCAAGATCATGAAAACACGTTACTCAAAACCTTTTGAAGGCGTACAGGTCAAGATTCCTTATGAGACAGGTATGAGTCCTTACTCGGGCATGGTGGATCTCATGGAGAAGCGCAGTCTTTTAAAGAAAGAAGGCAACAGCCTGGTGTTTGTGACCAGTGATGGTGAGATCATCAAGAAGTTCCGCAAAAAGTGGGAAGCCAATGAAGAAGGTTGTTTGGATCGTGCCATGACAGATTTTGCTAACCACAAAGAAGAGGTAAGTACCGTCGAGGAGACAGCAGAATGAATGAAGCAGTAGCAGTGGCCAGTGAAATTTGGTCAGAACTCAAACGTTATGTAAACACAGTGGATCGAGACGAAGCAGCCGAAACAGTGGTGGCTATCTTGTATGACAACGACTGTGATATAGATGATATAAAAGACACTTTCAAAGGTGACCCTGATATCAAACGTGCTCTCACAGCATATCTTGACAATGACAAAGATTATACTGAAGAGGACGAAGTTGAGGAAGAAGAGGATTACCACGAAGACGATTGGGAAAATTAATGTGGTACAGTCGCGTAACAGCCAGCTTGACTGCTATTCCAGACTTTATCAGTCACTACGAGCGTGAGCTTGAGGATGCCAAAAAAGACTGCAAGATTGTTGGAGTAGTAGAAAAAAACATCACTGCGCTGCCGGGCATTACCGAACAACGGTTCAATCAGCTGCAAGAAATTGAAGCTGTGTTGAACTATCTCAACATACAACTGCGTAAAATACGCAGAAAACATTTCCAAAAATATCTAGAAGGCTATGCCCGTGCCTTGACCAGTAGAGATGCAGAAAAGTATGTGGAAGGCGAAGATGAAGTTATTGATTACGAAACCATCATCAACGAAGTGGCATACCTACGTAATCGTTGGCTGGGTATCATGAAAGGCCTAGATACCAAACAGTGGCAGATGGGGCATGTGGTCCGGCTAAGAACTGCAGGCATGGAAGATATCCAGGTGTAATCTACGCCTATAAATATCTTCATGAAAACTGAAAGAACCTGGGGATATTATCATGTGCTGCACGAAGTGGGCACACACACCAAAGTCAAAGAACTCACTGTCATGCCCAAAACATGTTTGAGCATGCAACGGCATGCCCAACGAGCAGAATTTTGGTTTGTAGCCGAGGGCGAAGCCACAGTGTACACACTGGATTCCGGCACTGATCGAGATATCAAAGACCAATTGACAAAACATCAACACAGTTGGATTGATCTAAATGAATGGCATCAACTGTGTAACGAAACAGATCAACCACTACGATTGATCGAAATACAGTACGGAGACAATTGTGTAGAAGAGGACATCACAAGATTATGAAACCAATTCCTATTTTTGTAGGATACGATCCTAGAGAAGCCATAGCTTATCATACCTGTGTGAATTCAATCATACGCAACAGCAGTCGCCCAGTGGCCATAGTGCCAGTAGCACTGAATCTGTTCCGAGATTACGCAGAAACACACACTGATGGATCAAACCATTTTATCTATACAAGATTTCTAGTACCGTACTTGATGGAATACCAAGGTTGGGCAATCTTCATCGACGGCGACATGATTGTGCGTGGAGATATTGCTGAACTCTGGGATCTCAGACAGTACACCAAAGATGCCATGGTAGTCAAACATGACTACAAGACACGAATGAAAGAAAAATACCTAGGCAGCCCAAACGAAGACTATCCACGCAAAAACTGGTCTAGTGTGATATTGTGGAATTGCAATGCCATACGCAACAGACAGCTTGATCCTGAATTTGTACAAAAATCAACAGGTGCTTTCTTGCACAGGTTTTCTTGGATAGATGACAGCCGCCTGGGAGAGCTGCCTCCTGAATGGAACTGGTTGCCAGACGAATACGGGCCCAATCCCAATGCCAAACTGTTGCATTACACACTGGGCACACCATGCTTTGATGAATTCAAACACACTCCCATGAATGAACACTGGCATGAGGAACGCACCCTGACAGAACACTGTCAACAAAGGACAGATCAATAATGGATCAAGAAGAATTAGAATCGCTGCCACTGCCAGTGGCCCATGCATTAGACATGGTTGTTCCGGAAATAAGAAAACTGTTTGATGACATTTTGAAATACCGTGTGGATCCTGCGGGATTATATTACGGAGTAACACAACAGTCTCTCGTGCAGCAGATTGCTGAATTACCAGTTGACCGTGTAGTGGCATTGGACAGCGAGTATAGATATGAAAGGAAAGGCCACATGTACGACCCCACATTACAAAGTTTTGTTCAAGGTGCTGGCGGCCAAATCAGTACCTGGTCAAAAGAAGAAAACACAAACACACCTGCGGTGCTGCGCGGCATAACCAAACGCAAACAAATTGACACTTGCCGTGCCAATGGCAGAGATTTTTATTACATTGACACTGGCTATTTTGGCAACGGAAAAAAGAAAAACTATCATCGTATCACACGCAATGACGTGCAAAATTTTGGACCAGTTAGAGAGCGACCCTCAGATCGACTGGATGGTACCGGTGTCAGTTTGAAAAAAGTACGAGCCGAGGGTAGTAAAATATTACTGGCACCACCCAGCCAAAAATTATTAAATTTGTACGATATTGACTTGGAGACTTGGCTCAATCAAACCCTAGCTGAGATCGGAGCACACACCGATAGAGAAGTTGTTGTACGTCGCAAGCAAGGCCGCAGCACTCGCATAAATGATGACACAATAGAAATGGCCTTGAGTCAAGATGTGTACTGCTTGATCACCTACAGCAGTATTGCAGCAGGCGAAGCCATCTTGTTTGGCAAGCCGGCAATCACACTGGGGCCTAATGCCGCAGCAGCAGTTTGTAGCACCAGTATTGCCGAAATAGAAACAATCAAACGTCCCAGTCTCGACGAGATCTCTGCGTGGGCAAGACACCTGGCCTATTGTCAGTTTACCGAATCAGAAATGCGTGACGGTACTGCTTGGAGAATACTCAACGATGGTTGATGTAGTAGTTTATGTGTCCAGTGTGGCCAATTTCAAAAAACACATCAGAAAAACACAGTGTCTTGAAAGTTTTGCAGCTGGAGTGACCAACAGTGGCCACTCGGTTGTGCTCGAAACATCACACAAGTACACGCCCAGTCGCCTGGCAGTGATACTGGGCTGGGCTACCACCAACACCGGCGGTGCCAACATAGCATTACGTAAAGAGATCATAGCTCAACAACGACTACATGGCAATCATACCATGTGCATCGATGCCAGCTGCTGGAAATACCTAGACAATGCCAGCAGCTACTTGAGATACAGTTTGGACGGTCCTTTTTATGATCGAGCACAATATGCCAATCACAACAGCGACAGCAGCAAATGGCAAGAGATCAGCCAAGCCTTGGGAATTTCACTAGCACCGCCACAAAACAATCCAGGCGGGCATGTGTTGATCTGTATGCAACGTGATGGAGGATTTGCTATGAAAACCCTAGATCCATTAGTGTGGTTACAACAAAAAATTTCCGATATACGCAAATATACCGATCGCACTATCATGGTAAGACCTCATCCGGGTGCGTATAAACCTACGGATTTTTTACAGTTCAAAACCAGACACTATCAAACTCGACTGGGTGTGCAGGTGCTGGAACCCACAGCAGCTAGACTCACTGACAATCTTCAACAAGCGCATGCCGCAGTGTTCTTCAACAGCAGTGCCAGTGTGGCAGCAGCCTGTGCAGGCATACCAATTTTTGTTGATGACGTCAGCTGTGTAAGCTGGGCTGTGGCCAACCAGGATATTGCCAAGATTGAGTCACCTGACCAATATGACCGGCAGCAGTGGATCAATGATCTAGCAGCAGCTCACTGGAGCGATGAAGATGCCAAACAAGGCAGTATCTATAAAAAGTTCCTGCCTTACTTGACTCGCAGCACAGTCACGTCGTAATTGCAGCCTTTGACATGCGGCCATTTGTAGCTCTTGTCAAACACGCTGATATCTTCATACACAATTTCAATGGACATGTTTTTTAACAGCTTCTCTCGCCACCAGTTGGGTTGTTCCACTATGAGATGAGCATTACGTCCATCAAGTAATATTTTTTTGGCTGGGTAACATGCAATACGGAACCAGCCCACACGCAGCATCTTCTGACCAATCAACTGCAATGTTTGATCCAAATGTTCAGGCTCGATATGTTCAAACACATCTGCACTGACCACACAATCAAATGATTCAGCAGGCATTTCATTATGATCAACATTACCTGGGTCGTAACCATCTACGGTTGTGCCCGGATATGCTTCGGCGATGCTTCGAATCAGCTCACCGTGCCCACAGCCAAAATCCAATACGCTTGTAGGTTGATATTGTTTAAGGAAAGGATTTATTGTAGATAGTATTTTGCTACCTCTTCTGAATCTGCCTTGACTGTGCATGGTAGCTAATTGATCTTTGTAGTCTTGATTGATTATCATCTGTGATTGACCTCTATATATTTGTACTTACCAGTCCACTTTGACGGAATATCAGTCCAGGCACCGGTTATTTGATCATTAATCCATTCAGGATAATACTCGCGATCTTTAAACCACCAAAACAAATCGCTACCTTTCCAGTCTTGATAATAGCGACGAAAAAATTCTCTAGTACGAGGTTCGCGAAAGTATTCGGAGTCGTACATGGTCTTTTTTTCTTTGGCTTCTCTTTGGAAATTAAGGCCAATGAAACAAAACTTTGTAGCATGATTCTCTAAAGCTTCTCGCACCCAGGGCATGTCATCGTCGGGTATGCTATTCAGTACTTGCGTACAGATAACACCGTCAAATTTTATATTTTTTTCTGGCAGACGATCAAGCCCTGCCACACAAGGATCATATTTGAACACAGTCACCCCTAGGTATTCATCAAATGTTTGCCATTGTTCTTCAGGTAATTCATGACCTCTTCCACCGCCATATGGCAACTTTTCCGTGTACTGCAATCCCTTGCCGCAGCCATAGTCTAATATGGTTTTGGCTCCGTAATGATCTACTAGGTCCTTGATCTTTTTCTGATACTTGACCACGTCATACCCAGCCCAGTTCTTGTTGTTCTTTTGAAACTCAGTACCCAGCCTGACTGATTCTTTGTAATAAGAACTTACGGCCATCCCATGATCCAATCATCTCTCACTTGATCCAGTTTAATCATGCCCCAGGATTCTAACAACTTGATAGCAGCAAATTGTCCGTAATCTTTGCTGTAAGCATCGTGTGGTTTTTGTTCAATGACCATGATGGGCCGGCAACGTTTGACTGTTTCTTCTGCCCCTTGCAACACACGATATTCATAGCCTTCGCAGTCGATCTTGACATAGTCTATACCTTGCAAGTTTAGATTGTCAAGTCGTACAATTTGAACATCACCGGTGCCCATGCTAGCAGGATCTAGATGACTGTGACCACTGTTTTCTTCCGTGATGATCATGGTTCCTTTGCTGTCCTGATCTCCCAGTGCCATTGGACTGATGAAAAAATTATCACCCGACACATTTTTTTCCAAGCATTCTCTGAACAATCCCACTGGTTCAAATGCAATAACTTTGGCAAAATTCTTCACTAGATCTCGACTCCACAGTCCCACATTGGCACCAATGTCCAGGGCAATTCCTCGAGACTTGCAAAGTTCAATGCTGCGTTTGCGAACTGCCACTTGATATTCGGGCAGTAGACCCTTGTCCACGCTTTTCTTCAGCATCTTGGGAAAGTGTGTTTCAAAATCCGGAAAGTGCCATCCATAATGTTCAGCCATTTATCATCTCCTGTGTTTGTTTCAATATGCGATATGCCATACCATTTTTAAATTCGTCTATATGGAATTGTCCATATGCAAGATGGCAAAGCCAAGCATGGCGTTGATCATCTGTGGGAAACCACGGCTCTTCAATTTTGGAAAGATCGTGATTGCTCATGGGATTGGCAGCATTGCAAGGTGCTGTAGTAAACACTGGCACGCCTGCTAGGATAGCTTCGGTGGCTGCTGTGCTGTTGAATGTGACCACAGCATGTACATCAGCCAACCAATCTTCGGCTCGCTGTGTTTTACGATCCATTCTGCTGGCTGGACGTTCACGAATCTTCACCGGACGGTCAGTGTACATTTGTAATTCATTTTTGACATTGGTCAACCAGTCATCCAGTTCAAATCCGTAAAATGCACAAGGCTTGTGGTCAGGTGCCACAATCAATATGTCACGACTGTGTTGATGATACGGCCGCATGTACAATTCTAATCGTTGCAATCTATCAGCAGGACGTGGTATGATTTGATCGTGTTGCAGATCATTGGGCACTATGCGGTGCCAGTGCTTCCATCCATAAGGGTTTTTGATGCTGGGACGATTGCCCAGGTAACCGGAATCCATGTACCAGAAGAATCGCTTGTCTTGCCAGCAGCGTTTGATTATTTTGTGTTTCATGATACCACGCAAGATCAACGGATTCATGCTGTCCTCGTAGTTCCATGTTTCTAATGCAGTGGGTTCCAGACCAGCACCGCGAGCAAACATGTCAATGTACTCGTCCTCGCCATTTTTACTTAGACAGATCCAGTTCATTGCCAGTATGCTTCAGTTCTATGGACTTTTAAATCAGATCGCCTGCTGCGCCCCTGGTCTTTTCTGTCGCCTTTGAGATGGTCTAGGTATGCACCCCAATCACTATTGATCAAGGGATGTCCTTCACCAGAGATCAAATGACTGCTCCAGTCTAATTCGATCAGATTGCATTGTTTTCGCACAGCATCAAACACAAAACTATCATGCCATTCATCCAGGGTAAAAATTCCAGTTTCGGCATGATCATATGCCGCTTGAAATTTTTGTAAAAATGATTGGATCGCAGGACTTGCTAATCTCATTGCATACAATCCACATTCAGTATATTTGCGGCTGCGCCCTAAGAAGCACAGATCAACCAAACTGAAGCACAGTCTGTCAAGATCGGACTGTGTGATAGCACTATGGCAAATGGTGTCAGCATCCATCCACAACAACCAATCGCAAGGTGTGTTTTTTGCACAGTGAAAAATGCTATAGACCTTGTGAGCAAATCGAACAGCGTCCCATTTGAACCCTTTGCCTGAATCTTTGCGGCGTGCTCGAGCAGGATCGTTGCTGACATCACCATTGGCTTTGGGAACATCTCTCCAGGTATTTTTGAATGCCACCAGCTCAGGACTGGCCAATTCAAGATCGCGTATCAATAAATTAGGAGCATGTTCTTGAACTGCACATTGTTCAGCATATACCACTAGTTGTACGTCTGCAGGCCAGGTGCGTAAGAACGTTTGGATCATGCGTCGACCGTATTTTTCGTAACCAGCGGCATTGAAAGTGGTAACTACACAGTATTTCATCAGATATTTAGTGAGCATAAAAACCCTATCTTATTTTCCCTCTCAATCAGCAGGGAACAGTCCCCCAGTGATGTCGGCCATACTGGCAGCATTGCATGCCAACGGATTGACCACTGTGGCTAACTCCTGGGACACAGACGCTGCAATCATTTGGTCTGTGTTGTGGAATGGACGCATGCGAGCCAACCAGCAGGTGTATGAACACTATCGGCAATCAAATCGTCCTATTATCGTTGTGGAAGTTGGTGCATTGCATCGTGGGCTGACCTGGAAAGTCTCAGTCAATCACGTGACCGCACAAGGCTACTATGGGCACACACAAGATTTAGATCTGGATCGTCCGGCCAAACTGGGTGTAAAATTGTCAACCAACCACAAGCCCAACCCTAACATTGTGATAGCAGCACAGCACAGTCGCAGTTTACAAGTGCAAGAACTTGCAAGTCAAGAATCCTGGGTGCTAGATTGTATAAGCAAAATTCAAGCTGCAAGTGACCGTCCTATCATGGTAAGACCACATCCTAGATCAAGATTGAATTTGCCCCAATTGCCTGCTGGGGTACGCTTGGAAACTCCGAGGCCAGTGCCCAATACCTATGACGGATTTGATATGAATTATGCATGTCATGCTGTGGTCAATTAC
>Ga0114966_10002999_pt1 | contig 14966 bp, 5 predicted proteins | sample M_130207_XF_Meta_FD_87029 | JGI IMG/M metagenome (GOLD analysis project Ga0114966, IMG submission 87029) | Freshwater microbial communities from Lake Montjoie, Canada to study carbon cycling - M_130207_XF_MetaG | ecosystem: Environmental > Aquatic > Freshwater > Lake | place: Lake Montjoie... | reverse complement strand
TTAATGATTCAATATCATTATTTACCACCAATACTTCTTCAGTGACATAATCTGTAGGTAAATCAAGAGTTATATTTTGGGCTCTTTGATATCTATGAATTTTATTTTTTCTTGCTCCTAAAAATAATTTATTAAAAGCAGACACCATTGAGAGAATTCCGCCAGTAGATTGTGCAAGCTCTCCTGAATTATAAATATTTTCCCAATCTGTTCCCAAATAAGCAGATAATAAAGGAGCTCTATATAATCTAGGTTTTTGATCACTAGCAACATAAAGATATTCTTCTGTTTCATGATCAAATTTATGTTTTGCTAAACAAGTGGCTGGTAATTTTACACCACTTTCCTCAATTGAAAAAATAGGTCCTTTTATATAATCGCCATTGTAAAACCAGATATTTCCAGATACACCACTTAAATAAATGCCATTACTAATTGGCAGCATTGAAGTAATGGCTCTTTCTTTTAAGAACTGCATATCAAGGATTTTATTAAAATTTACAGCATTGGCGGAAAAAATTGAAGCATAATTTCTAACTAATTTGGCAGATAATGAAGCGTAATTTGACAATGGGTAATTAGAATCTACAATAAGTAATCCTTTGCTGTCATCTACTCCAAAATTAATACTTTCACCAACCCCAATAATAGTAATAATGTCAGTGGAATTAGGATATATTTTTCTACCTAAAATATCAGATTCAGTGCCTTTGAAATAAAATGCAGTATTTGCTGTGTAATCAGGATCTAAGCTATCAACTAATTCAAGATCTAAATACACTTCTTGAGTGGTTCCAGCAAGATATATTATAATTTCGCTATCTTCTGGTCCTTGCCATTTACACGATGAAGTAAATAAAGTAGAACTCATTATTTTATAGGCCTTGTAATTTTTTTCCACGTAATTTCAGGCTGAACTATGTTATTACCAAAGTCTCTAAAAGCTACTTCAACTTTTTTTACACCATCTAATTCGCCTGTAAAATCAATAATTCTATAAGGATTGTAATATTCAAAGGTAGACCAAGCAGCTGGGCCATTATCATATATTCTTCTAATTTTAAAATCCTTAATACCAGAAACAACATCTGTGCCTTCTAATTTAATCCAAGAAGAGATGTTTGTAGATCCAACACCTCCAAGATTAGAACCATTTGTTGTTGTTACTAGTTGTAATTTTTCTGGATCATAAAAGGAGATTGTTCCAGATGGTGCTTCTGTGTCAACTAAACACCATGTTTTTGCTATGAATGTTAATGGATAAGATTCAGAAACATTTCCAGCATAATCCATTACTTGAACCCAGATTTTTCTAGAACCTGAGAATCCTACATTTTGTAATTGAAAGACAGTGTCAAGTTGTCCACTATCATAATAATTTAAGTGTCCGTTAAGATAAACAGTATATAATTCAGAATTACCCTGAGTATATTCTGACCAAGATAACCAAGGAGTGTAATCTATATTGCTATTGTCAATTTCCTTACCTACCCTAAAAGCCATAAGACCCGAATCACTATCTGTTGCTAATATTGACAAAACAGCAGTTCTCAATGTAGAGTTATTTTGTTTAGTAATTAAAGGAACGTCGCTTCCATTGAGAGGCCCTAAAATATCAACTTTTGTTTCAGATGAAATATTTGTTGACATACTAGAAACATTAGCATGAGATATTGCTCTTACTCTAAATTGTTGAATATCTTTATGATTTGAATTTGTTGATTTTTCTACATATCTAGCAAATAATTTATGCCATAGATTTTTTGCTAATCTATAACCAACATAAGATCCTGTATCAATGTAAGGCGAATTATAAGCAGTTCCATTTGCTTCACCTAATGATGAACCAAATGGTATATTTATTAAAACCCAAATTTTAGTTCCTGAAGATACACTTAGAGATGTCAAAGTAGTGTAATCAATAGGAAATTGAATTAATGAATTGTTAGGAGATGGAGCAAAAGTGTCATTTAGAGGAAGAGTATCAGTATTTAACCATGAAGTTAAAGGAGATCCAGGATACTCAGAATTATCATCAAAAAATCTAATTTGGAATTCATCGTAAGGAAAAACTTTGTCATATTTATTCCAGAGCAATTTGAATTCTAGTAATCCAGGAACAATGCTAGATACAAATGATGAAATTTCTCCAACTGTGATATCTTTAAAGAAAGCAGTACAGATAAATCTATCAACAATTTCTCCACCAGAATCTATTTGTTGTTTGTACCAAGTAGTGTTGATATTTTGAGTTCCTGAAGCAATTCTTAGTGGAACTGCATATGCTGGATTTACATAAGTGAAAGTACTACCAGTTTTAAGATATAATCCATTTTCAGATTTTACAATTTGATCTTTGATTAAAACATAGGTTCCATTAGCTATTGTAGATAAAATTACACCGTCAATAGTAGCTGAATTTATGTTAGTTATATTTACATTTTCACCAGTTGTAGCTGCTTTAATTGAAAAGTATGAAGAATTGTATATAGGTGTGCTGTAATTAAATCCTACAAAATCAGTAGAAGAACTTAATGTTTTTACTCCCAGATAATGTTTACTATTAGACAATCCTTCATCAGATAATAAAAATGTTGATTTTCTTTCCTCAACATCAAATCTGTTATTGTTAAATTTTGGAAGACTATAAAAAGACAATGTAGATAATCTATTAGTACCAACACTGTAAGTAGATTCTCTAAATCCTATAGCAGCATAATATCCTAATCCTAAATTATTAGGATGTAATTTATTTGCTAATTGAGCATAACCTATTAGTTCTAGATTTGCTCCTGCGTATTTTTTAACATATATCCAAGTTGAATTAGCTGCTTTTCTTTTTTTAGTACCCACAACACCATCAGGAGCTTGATCGGTTATTTCAATTGAATAATTATCTCCTGAAGCTGACGGAATATAAGTTTTTAATGAATGCTTAGTAAAAGTATTATCTTCATTTCTTTGTAAAATTTGAATAATATTTTTATCAGCTGAAAATTTGACCATTATTGTAGCAGCATTTATAGGCTCATCTGAAAGTGCAAAATTTTGATCTATTCTAGTTCCAAATGGTCTGTCCCAATAAACCATTCTTCCGTCTTCATTATGTGGTCTATAAGAAGATACTGGACTAAATGCTACATACATATCATCAGATCTGTGGAGTATAGTGAAATCTAATCTGGATCTATTTGACATACTAGGTTTCATTAATTGAACTTCATATGTCGCAACAGGAGCATATAGATCTGTAGAATCTATTTTGCTAACTTCAAGATAACTTGTAGCTATATTACTTGTTATTGATAAACCTGCAGGAGCTTCGGATAAAATTTTATATTCATCTTCATTATATAAGCTCCAGTTTGTTAATATTTCAGTGATAGGATAATTTATATTATTATTATCTTTTAATGAACAATCACCTATGTCAGCAGATAATTTAGATTTACCTTGAGCAATCATAAGTTCATCAAGCTTTATAGTTCCAGTTGTTCCTGTAGCACCAATCATTTGATAACCAAAGGCAGAACCTAAAGTGGTATTGCCTAAAGATGACATAATGGAATTAGCTAATAAGTAGCTTTTAGAAGCAACTGAGCCTTGATCTAAGTAAGGTGTAAAATAAGCCTCAACATAAGAATAATTACTATCCAAATTTGAATAATACATTTCCATCAAGCCACCTGATTGCAGTAGCGGAAGCATATTAGGTGGCAGTATGGTAGTTTGCTTTTGTGCTGATTCTGTATTATTGGTTATGGAGTAAAGGTATGCAGTAGGATAACTGTCATTAGGAATATCAATTCTACAAACAATTTCTTTAGAATTAGCAGCTGTATCTTTTTGATCATATATTTTCAAGAATGCTTGTGAAGATGCCCCAATACTGCTTATTGAATAATTAAAAGCAGCTTGAGCAAATATATCATTACTTGTAGATGAATATTTACTATCTGTGTAAAAAAATGCACCTCTCGAAGCAGCATAACTTGTTAGGGCTATTGAAGATCCTACAGAAAGCGTTTTAAGAGCATATGTTGAGCTGCCATTTCTATAAAAAGAATACGATGTTAATGTAGACGCTCCAACACTAGCTGATGGTAAAATAGATCTTTTGACGCTTGATTTAGTTGTTTGTAAATTATATGTATTACCAATAGCAGAAATTGAATAAGAACTTAATAGATAACTTTGTATACCATTAGAATATTTTGCTGTACTGCTATCGCTTCCGGGTGTAAATGTTATAAGTGTGTCTTTACCAACCCATCCAGTTTTTAGTGATGAAAAACTTGGGTTTTCAGGACTAACAGGAATTTCACCTTGCCATAATACCTCATCATATAAAGCATAGCCTCCTGGGTACTCAGCTGTTTGTCCACCAGGCCCTTCAATAATAGCTTTTATGTATACTCTTGAAAGGCCACCATTAGCACTTAAATGCCAGTTATTTATATAGAATAAGCCAGTTCCGGCAGAAGGTAAGGGTCTAGGTGTGATTTCCTGAGATAATGTGTTATCAAAGAAATATGAATGGTTTAAATTGTATGTGTAATTCTTCTCAGAATCAAATGATAAAGGGTATTCAGGTAGATTTTGTATCTTAACTACAGCTGATGCATCGAAGGAAGGATCATTTGACAGAGTTAATTCTTTGATTCTAGCTAAAGTAACCAATTCTCTAGTAGATTTGTCTCTTAATTCAAAAGAAAAAACAAGATTTACTTTATTTTGGTCTACATTAGGATCATTTTTGAATATGTCTGTATTGTAAGCAGTACCTTGCTCAAGAAATTCAGCTTTTAGAAAATCACTTTTTAAATCATTGGGCAAGATTATTTTAACGTCAAATGGCATCCGTATCCACCAGGAGGTATATATTTAATAGTTTAATACTTATAAATAGGAACAAAAACCTATTATATATTGAAATCAAACTGCAAACTCATTGATTGTTGTACAGTTAGTGAAATATCAACATCTACATACATCAATCCATCAACGTACTCTACATTGTTTTGAACGCCTTGAGTATAGAAGGTGTGGGAAGAATAATAGATCCCTCTATTATTGGTTGTGTCATTTGAAGAAAAATATATATTTTTATAAATTGCCGATTTAACAGTATCGAGTCCGTTTGGAAGATACACTTTTAATCTTAATTTTGGAGAAAGTTGATTAGCTGATAATCCTGTTTCTAAAATTTTGTTAGTAATAACTCTAAAATAAATTGTTTTATAAATTGGACCTAGACCATTATTATAATAATCTATTTCTTCTTGTGTGGAAGTGTTATCAGTAAGTGCTGGAACTGTAGAAATAACTGGTATTCCTGTTCTAATTGGCCTGGGTTTTGTAAAAGACGAATCATCGAAAGAAGCAATAGAAAATTCTGGCATAAAAGATGTATCATCAATTATTAGAGGGTCTACATTTAAGACACTAAATCCTAATTGCTGCAAAGATTCATTTTTGTAAATTAATATGCTAGCAACTTGTTCATTTACAGTTACTAAAAAATTATCATTTTCATCAATTTTTAAAGTACATTTACTTAATTTTAAAACATAATCTATTTCGTTAATGCTTACAATAAAAACATCTTCAGATTCTTGATGTATGAAATCATAATATAATTTCATTGAGAATATACTAGCGTAAGATGTTCCTCTTTGAATAATAATGTTTGTTAAATCTTGTTCAGCCCAAATAGTTGCAGAAATATTTTTTCTTACATTGACATAAAAATAACCATTATTACTAGATGCCAAAAAGTTTTTAGGAGCTGATAAAAAATCAATTTTAATTTTGTTCTTATCATCATCTAATACAATAAATGGTAAATTATCAATATTACTTATTTGCATATTTACTCCGAAACCAAGACATCACTATTAGGCAAAATTCTCAATCCTTTAGGGTGTGTAATTGGATTAGCTATTTCATTATTGCTTGAGTTATTAGGCCATTTAGATATTGTTTTACCTTGAGTGTTTACCAATTGAAGTTTTGTATTCAATCCATCATTAGTAACATCATCTAAAAGGACATAGAATAATTCATCATTAGGTCCTGGTAAAGCTTTCACAACATCAACTTCTGGGAATACTAATTTAGTGACAATGGAATTATTTGCTTTTCTATTGATTATTATCATCTTTCCGTTGTCAGTGGAAGATAACAATGGAGCTCCAATCAATATATTGCTATTGGATAATTCATATGCTGAACCTAATTTAGTATCTAAAAATTCAACGACTGAATTTGTTATAACCCAGTCAACAGAATTTTCATCGTCATTGTTGTAAGCTATAATGGAATTTACAAAAGGTTGGGCAATAATCCACTGATTTGCACTATTTACTTGAACAGAAATTGGATTATATATATTATCAAAATAAATAGGACCTTGAATGATATCTAAGGAAACAAAAGTCTTTTGATTATTTGGTCCTAACAAAGCATCTGTTGGGATAATACCATCACCGTTAAAATCAGTAGAGGACACTAGTGATGAAACATGAGTCAAAAGTCCAGTAATACATGTTCCAGCTCCATTATAATTAGTAACATCAAGAATATTCAAGTAATCTACTACTTTACAAGTAGTTCCTGTTGAAGATGTAGAAGAGCCTGTATTGCCTGTTGTAGTAACAGTATTGCCTGTTGTTCCTGTTGTTACAGTTCCTCCAGCTGTATCAGCTCCAGTTCCTGTCCCAGTTCCAGAAATGGATGTATTGTCAGAGGTTGTATCGTTAGAAACAGATCCGCTATCAAAAGTTATTTTTTTGTTTGTTGCATTTTCTAATATTGTGTTTAATTCATCATTTAATAAAATTTGCAGAGTAGCTGATTTGTTTCCAACTAGTGGCGTAAATAAGCCTGTTCCAGTAGTATCAATTCTGCTGTCATTAAGATCAATAATATAGCTTTTACCATTAGATGTGTATTTTATATTGATCTTAGATTTGTCAATTGTGCTGGAAATATTTTGGGAGAATGCTACCCATATTTTTTTAACTAAAGGATTGAAAGATGCTGATAAAGCTACAAAATCTCTTGACAATAATTTTAATCTAATATTGCCTTGAATTAATTTCGTAATAGCTCCAGAAGAATTGAACATCACAATTGAGTCATTTTCGGTATCGCTATAAAGCCTGGAATCACTACTGGTTGTAAAGAAATCTTTTGGCTTATTAAATCCATAAGTTGCTGATTTATTAAATACTTGAACTGGGCTTAAGTAGTTTTTTAATGAACCTGTATCAATTCCGTCTTCAAGTGTTGTTTCTGTATTATTAGAATAAGCAGATACAGCAGAGTCATTCCTTAAAAATAACCAGTTGCCAATATCAGTAGTGCTAGAAATATACAAAGAATTTTTAGGGACATTACTACCACTATCAAAATAGGTAACACCATAACCAACATTATTAGAAGAATAATTTTCAGTAATCCATCCAAGCTGATTATTAGCAATATCAGAAATTCTAGTATTCCAGTTTTTAGAAATCCCAGTTCCGACAGTGGTATATGTAACAATAAATTTTTTGATTATAGGAGCATACACTCTGGTTACATCTGAATTGAGAGAAAATAATAAATCTAAATATCTACCTGTATCAGAACCATAAGCCGGAGATCCACTTACAAAATCAACACCAGATGAAATATTTGTTAAATCTTTAAATGTAGAACTAGTAATATCAGTTCTAGTTGAAATATTATATCTAGAGTTTGTTTCTTCAGTTACATCCCATTGTATTAGGTTAAATTGGGTAGATGTATTTCCGGTGTCAAATCTAACTAAAAATTTACCATCTTTTGAATGTAAACTTTCATTCCAAATAAAAGTAGAAGCTGTAGCATTTGTAGCTGATGATTTTCTAGCAGCTTGTAATTCATCGTAATTGTATGGATCTGGGTTTACTTTATCATCGGCAGGAGTTTGTAATGAAAAATATATTTCTTTTTCAGGATTCCAACCATTTAATGTAGACCAATAAAAGCCAAAACCTAAAATTGATGTTCTATATTGTGAACTGATAAAATTACTTAAAGCTACATTAGCGTAAACAGAAGTGCCTAAATCTGGATTTGTAGCTCCAGTGCCAGTGTATTCTCTAAATATTCTATATGGTAATGTTGCAATAATTGTACTAGGCGCTGTTGTTGGGAATACTTCTGTGGTAGAAAAGGTAACTTTAGTAGCTCCTCCAGTACCTTCAAGATTAGAAGGCAGGATGAGATACATATAAATATCACCAATATGTGATAAGGCTTCAGGGTTAGCTGTTGAAAATCCAATACCTATATTTGTCACGCCATCCCATGCTTGAGCTTGGAATGTCTTAAAAGCATATAATCTAGTATCTAATTTAAAAGTATTATCAACAAGAGTCTTGGTGTTAATATAGCCATGATACCAATTTAAGGATGTATTGAAAACATCTGAAATAGGTTGCTCTATAGATGAAAAATTCAAAGGGGTGTCAATAGTAAATTGTCCATCTTCGCTATCATACGAAGTGCCACTAATTTTAATATTATATAAAAACTCAGATAAGTTATTAGCAGTAGCAAAATCTTCTGCGTTTACAAAATCTCTTTTTGATGTGTATGTTATTGTGTTAGCATATACATTGTCAGAAGATGTAGCTCTAATAAAATTTGTGCTGGAATTATATGGGCCTGTATCACCTATTGTTGCTAATGTTACATTTGACACTGATTTAACAGCAAAGTTGGCTGTATTTCCTACAGATGAATTTGAATATTCGTTTGGCCATATACCTGGAACATACATAAGAGTATTGATTTGGGTTGTGTCAATGTACCTATATGTTGAAGAAGATTTCTTAAGTGCTGATAATGTTTGTAATCTATTGGCTATTGAAAGATCAGATAATCTATATGTGTTATCATCTCTTAATAATGATGCTAACAAGTCATCAATTTGAGAGTGGGATAATGTTCCAATATTTGATAAGGTTGTATGATCTATTTGAGGGAGTCTAGCAGCATCTAAAGTTCCCTTAGTCACTGTTGATATATCAAGATTTTCAATATATTCGCCAGATAATTTACCTCTGACATGCTTAGATAAATCAATAGGAGATGGATTAGCTGCTCCTCCAATGTGTTTATGTTTATTAATGATGTCAGAAATAGAAGCAAATAGACTGATAATTTGTCTTCCATCTGTAAAAACTGTAATTGTATATGGAGAAGTAGTAAGGTCTATATTTACTCCTCCTAAAGCAATATAATTGTTTACATCTACAATTTCTGTCAATGATGAAATAAAATCAACATCTTTTGTTACAGGAGTATTATCATTTTGGACAGCATATAAATAAATTTTTACATTTGTCAATCCAGTAGGTAACACAGGAAGAGCAACAGTTCTTTCTACTGTTGTCTCAGCTGCTTTCCATGAAACATGTCCTCTGCCAATTGACACCAAAACATTTTGATAATCATTTGCTATTGTATCAATTTGCCATGAGATATAATTATTTGATTCGTCTTCAATAATTCCATTTTTAAAAATTTGATAAAGAGAATACGTTTGAGATTCGATTGCTCTAAATCTCAATTCATCTAAATCAAGTTCATCGGATAAATCTTGGTTTGGTTCTAAATAACCAAGATTGTATATAGGTGTTTTTCCCATGGTTTATTTCGTTTGGTTTGGCTTATATTCTGCGGTAACTTTTTCAACACCCCATGTTGATGAACCCCAAACAATAACATCTGGTTCGTATTCTTCATTATTATTAACAACATACACTGGATTTAAATAATTTCTGACAGTAGATCTCAAAGGCGCATTAGTACCCTTTTGTTTGTCGAGTTCTTGTACTTGTGTTCTGATTGTTTTAGATAATGATTTAAATGCCATGTTGTTTAACTTTCAATAAGAGGTGGTTCGTTATATCCAACTACTGAGGCTGTAATATAATTATTTTCCTTGTTGAATGTGTAAGATACCTGTTGATAAATGTAAGGGTCAGTTTGCATTGTATTATCATCGACAAATATATTTATCATAAAAGTACCATGCGCTCTTAATGGCTTGGTGACATAGCAAGAAAATTCTATATTGTGAATTGGTGTTTTTGAAATGTATTTAAATTGCTGATATCTGTTTCTCATCAATTGTAATGTAGGCACTGTTTTAGCATCAAAAGAATCTACAATGTATTTTCTAAATCCTACATATCCTGAATTTAAAGTATTGGTTACTAGTGAATTATTCAATCTTGTCCTAGCCGCTAACGATATTCTTTTATCAATTTCAGATTGAGTAGATTTAATATTTTTATAACCCTCTAAAGTTAAACCAAATGTTTTTACACCTGCTGATAACTTGTCGTTTTCAATATTTACAATATAACCTCCATTCAATAATCCATGCCAGTCAGGTATATTTTTATTTGATAACTTTTGCTCTATATATTCAACACCTTGTTCTTCTTTTGTGCCTATAAATTTAAAATCAGAATCAAGATAATTATTTCTTGAATCAAAAACTAATTTTTGAGATACTTCATCCCATCTAAATGTTGGCTGAGCATATGAATTAATCATAAGAGAAACTATTGTATTCATCTTATCCAGAATATTGTCAGTGATTTGACATACAATAAGGTCTTGTCTTTGAGTTGTATTAGGATCTAGTTTAAGATTTCCATAAAAATTGTATCTTTTATTACCTGTATTTCTTTGGTAATAGTCAGCAAAACCTGAACTAGCCACAAGAAAATCAAAAGATTTAAATATAGACATTCCTGTTAGCAAATATACATCGTCAAAATAAATATTTTTAAGTGCAAAAGTAGCTACATCTTCACAATCTAAAGTAAAGAGAGATTCACTGCCAGATTTAGTAACCTTTATGCCTTTACAGAATCCTTCAAAATAAACATGATTCTCTTCTCCGTAACCAGCTGACAATCTTATAACTAATAAATTATTTTCTAAAAGATCCACAATATTTTGCCCTAAAGGATTGTGATCTATATTTATAAGATTTACTGAGGCTGTTTTCGAAATATGTGACATATTGGCATTATTAGAATTTACGCTTACTGTCCAATCAGTAACATATGCAGATAAATCAGAAAATTGAATTTCTTCTAATATTGGTGGCTTGCTAGAATTATTGTAGTTAGAGGTGTAATTTGAACTTACTGATGAAGCAAAGTTAGCTGTATTTTCATTAACTTTAGAATTTGTTTTAACATTAGCTCCAAAACCATCTGTCGGAGTATTTAAATCATTATTGTCAAATCTAATAATGACAGGCCCATCTATACGACCACTTGAAGTTAAAGATAAAATATTTTTATAGCTTGAATTACCATCTTTGATTAACCCATTTTCAGAAACATTGAAAGAATTTTGTACTCTCGCATCTCCAAAAATTGTAACTGGAAATTTATAATTGTCGATATTATTAGTTACATTTCCATAGTAGATGTTACTTAAAACATGATTAGAAATTTGTTCAACTTGTATTGTGTTAACTTTTGATGCTGGTGCTTTAAATTCATTAGATATGAAAAGCTGATAAGAATTTTGATCTTGACTATCTTTGTATATATGATCAAAAGCAATGCCACTATATTGAAATTTGACATTTAAATCAAAAACGCTTACTGTGGGATAAATACTAGCACCAATTGAATGCTCGTATCTTCTAGTGTCTTGATCATTTGCTAAGGCCGGAATAACAACTGACCATTTAGATGGATTATTATTATCACCAACTAATAAATTTCCACCTACAAAATGGAAATAAATTTCCATATAATTTCCAATAATTCCAAAGCCTTCTAAGCTTGTTTCAATAATAGAATTTGTTACAGGATTTGTATATTGTAAAATTGGTTCTTTATTGGCAAAAAGAGTCAGCTTATAATTTATGAAAGTATACAAAGGCCTTGATGTAGACGAGTCTGATAATTCGATTACAATATATGAATCTTTGTTAGTAGTAGATGCGGCTAATTTAAACACACATCCAGGATTTACTTTTCCGTCAGCAGATACATCTACGCTTTGCCAATTATTTGTAGTTTGTTCAAAATATAATTTAGGATTTTGATAAATTACATCTTCAGAAGTTGGAAATAATCTTTTTACAGAAGCATAAGTACCGATGCTAGAAACTTCTATCCAGCTACCGTTTTCTTTATCAAAAATGCTTCTAATTGTTGATTTACTAACAGTTCTATCTATATTAGGTCCAACATACTTATTTGCTTGAGAATCTTCTTGTCCCACTAAATCCCATACATTATAAGATATATACAAATCTGAATTATTATAAGTGTTTAATTGAAACGGAATTCTTGATGAAGAAGTGGGTTTTATAGAAGATAAAGCTGTTGACTCAAAATTGGTTATTGTTTTGTTGGGATCTTTAAAAACAACAGTGTAATCAGGCCCTTTTAGATTAGTATATAAAGGATGGGCTTCATTAGGAACAATAGCACCCTTGGCAAATGTACAAAAGGGAGCTCCAATATTATTATTTGCATAAGGCATTAATCCGCCTTGCAATGCTTCGACAGCTACAAGATTGTTTGAATTGCTTGTAACAACATCAACTACTTGACCAGTGGCAGGATTTTTAGAAGCAAAATTAGCTGATATTCTATTTGAATCGTAATTTTTTGTAGATAAATTTTGAGGATCATAAGCTGGTGTAACAGATGGAAAATAACCTCCAATATAGCCCTTTTCTGGTAAGTAAAGGCTATGAACGGTACAAGTTGTTTTTATCTGTCTATGATCAGTTAAATTCATAATATTTGGTAGACTTTAGGATTAGAGGTTGAATAATATGGCGATATTATTCTGTTTACTATGTCGCCTGTTGAATTTTTATACCATATAAATACGTTATCGTTAATATCATGTTTATTTGCTAAAAATATTCCAGGTTTTTGTTTTGAAATAGTTCCGTCATTACTTTGTTGAGGATCTAAAAATACTCTATTTCTATTGCTCAATGTAGATAATATTACATTTTCAGAACTTGTGTCTCCTGCTATAAAATGAAGATTGTAGATACCTGAAGCAAAACCAGAATTTACAGATACATTATCAAAGCAATAATAATACAAACTGTTAGAAAAATGAAAAACTACATGAATGCAATTTTTTCTTTTATCAAAAACAGTGTTTAAGCCAGATATAGATGATCCTGATGGTACATAACCAAGATAACTGGATAAATCTAAAGCTATATATTTATCTGATAATGACTTGTTATTTACAAGTCTTATATTGATAATATAGGGTTTATCTGACATTACATATGAAACTATTGCGTCATATGAATTATTTAAACAAACAGAAGGATATGTGTCAGCTGCTTTTACTGTATTAAATTCATCGCTTATTAATTGTGGAAAGTTATCTATGTAATCAACATTAGGACCATCTATTAATAAATTTATAGAATCAGGACTTTGTGAATTTGCTAAATTTAAGGATGCTATTTTCAAAACAACTGATCCAGGTTGAGCTATACCAACAGCATAGATTTCAGGCACAGTATCTGACACTGCATAATTATTTTTTTTCAATCCAGTAAATATATTTGAAGGAGCATCAAAATTATTTTCAATATTGCCTTGTTTATAAAAACCCCAGTTTGTTTCTGAATTTGCATTAATATTAGCTGATATCAAAGTGCTTTGGCCATTAGTATCATCAGATTCTGTCAAGATAAAATTGTTAGAACCATAAGAGTTTTGGTTTGTATTGCTTGATACAATGACTGGATTTTTACCCTCTTGATATTTATTATTATTATTAATTAAATGTTGATTATAAAGAGAAGAATTTATATCATCAGTATTTATTATTTCTGTCGCGCCTTTAGTTGTACTCACTAGGGAATTTGTATTATAAACAACAGAAATTGAATTGGAAAATTTATTTTCTACAGCAGAAAGACTTGTTTCATCAAATGACTCACCTGGAACTGTTCTAAATAAAATAGGATTAGTTCCAAGTCCATAAGTATATATTTCTACGTCAGTATCAATTGGTAAATTTGTTAACCATGAAGGACTATACAAACATCCTTGAACTGTCAACTCTCCATTAGAATCGCTTAATGTAGGTTGTTTTCCTTCTAATAAGTCATCTGCTGCTATAAACCAGAAATCATTATTTTCGATAGTTTGAGTGGGTGTAAGAGGTAAATCTTCATAAAATGCTACAGACCCACCAGCTGAATCATTTTCAGATACAATTTGTCTTTGGATTGTATGACTTGATATTGATAAGCTTTTTATTTGAAATTTATTGTTTCCATCGTTCTTCTTAGCAGCATTGGAATATGGAAAATAAATTATTCTTAATAATATTTGGTAATTGCCTTCTGGAATAATAAACGGAACAGATAAATTAAATGTAAGAGTTTTTTGATCAAAAAATTTATTTGATTTATATACAGAATTTATAATTTGCCCATGAATGTCAACAAGATAAATTTCAATCTTAAATAAAAGATTAACACCTATTGGAAAAAGGTCAAAATCAATTTTCCATTCCCCTGCATTTATTTGGCCTCTAGATAATAAAAATCCATCAGTGCAAAAGTCTACAGCTGAAAAAACTTCATCAGATGCGGCGTTGGGTATATCAGGTATTGAATCAACACTAACAGGTATATCTAATATTATTGCTTTAAAGCCATATTTAGTAATGTCCGTAGTGGTTTTTAAATTATAAGCATCTTTAAAAACATTATCGACAAATTCGCTAGATGGGACAGTTAATAATTTATCATATGTATCATTTTCGCTGTCTACTTTTCTGCTTCCAGTTTTACAATTAACTAAAGTTAGTGAAGTTCCATATTCAGCAGATTCAATAGAAGTGTATTGGGGTAACTTTGAACCTCTTAATATGCCAGATGTAGTTGTAGCTGAAGA
>Ga0114966_10002997_pt1 | contig 14969 bp, 17 predicted proteins | sample M_130207_XF_Meta_FD_87029 | JGI IMG/M metagenome (GOLD analysis project Ga0114966, IMG submission 87029) | Freshwater microbial communities from Lake Montjoie, Canada to study carbon cycling - M_130207_XF_MetaG | ecosystem: Environmental > Aquatic > Freshwater > Lake | place: Lake Montjoie... | reverse complement strand
CAATTGCTATTGCATTGGCAGAAATATCAATCCCGGTGTAATTTCCCTTGAATTGACAAGTACTCTTCAAATAACTAAATAAGGCCCCAGTACCGCAACCAAAATCAAGAATGGAAAGTTTAGAGAGAGAGAGAGACCGTTGAGTAGTATTTCAAACCTACGAATTTGACTGGTTTGATCTCTCCACTGGTTTGATTTGGGGTCAGAACCAAATTTCGAAACCAATTCATCGTAATGCTTAGAAAGTGCATTATTGTTTGATGAAAAGCTCTCCTTGAAAGTCACACTAGAGTGTAGCATTGGCGAATATGAATCTGTATGGACCGGGTGAACTTTTAAATCAAGAATATTGGGATGTCTAATCGACAAGATTCGCTTTTAGTAATTGCTCTATCACTTCCTCAACATCACGGACGGCGATACCGCAAATCTCAGAAATTTCTTCAACATCATGCAAACCATCAAGGTAAGTTATGACGTTCATCTGATTATGTACCGACTGGCCAGATTTCTTTGACGAAGTGTTTGGATAAAGTCCACGCTTTCCCAGCTGTGGCTCGCAAATAGTGTTAATCTTCCAGTACTTGGTTGTCTCAAGAACAGTTATCGCATCACGAACAACTTCAAACCCACCTTGTAATCCAGTTGGAGTTACAAAATTGAGATTATCTAGTGAAGTATGGTATTCAGGGTACTCGCCATATTTGCTGCGCATCAAGGATCCCACTGGTAGATCTACCCCAGGGAAACAATATTGTCTTTCATCAGATCCTCGATCCAAAAAAGAATATTCACGATAATCGAAGCCTCTAGCTTGAAGTACTTTCCTCGATATTCTATCTGTCAAAGTATTTCCCTGTCTTGAAGGAACATACGAATAATTGCCGTCATCACCAATGCAAGTCAAGACCCAACCGGCTTTGACTCTCGACTTCAATGAATCTAAGTGTTGAGAAATATAATAAATCGAACCAATTGTTTCTGGTAAAAAAACGATTCTATAACCGTATTTTCGAATAGGAAGCGATTTCAACCATCTAGCTAAGGCGACCGCAACCACAGGACCTGAAAGTTCATTATTGGCCATGGAGGGATGGCATATGTATGTACTTAACAAAATCTCTTCATTTGTTTGGCCAGGCAGAAATATTTCACCATAAGTCATAGAACCCAATGTGAGTTTGGAATCGATTATTACTTTAAAAGGACCATCACCTAGGTTTTGCCTCTGATTATGGGTCAAACAAAATCCCCAATTATCTTCATAGTAAGAAGTTACATATGGAATTGCATCGGGCTGATCTTCTAAAGAATAAAGGTGAGTTTCCAGCTGACTTCGGGTGAAAATATCATCAATTGGAGTGGAATACCCCATCAGATGCAAATTATTATTGTTGAAATCAATAATTCTGTTTCCAGCCATATCTGCGAAATATGCCTCAGCGACATTCCATTCTTTTGGAATTATCCAATCGAAAGCTTGTGTCCCAGAAGCTACTTCATTAATTTTCATTTCTGGAATTAGGTCTTGTAAAAATTGCAGAGTTTGCCTAACCCCATCCCCAGTGAGGCTTCGATTAATTGAAAAAAGATCACTTACCCAGACGTGCATCTCGCCACCCAAAGTAACTTTTTCCATAACTCAACACTCCTAATTTCTATAAAAATCAAAAACTTCATTTTCAAGAGGCGAAGCATCAAAAGTATATCTAAACATGAAATCTAGCAGTTCTAATCACAAGATGGCTAGAATATTGACATGATTCTAATTGGCTCTGGCAGCCTAATGTCAAAAATTTTGAAAATATCATTGGATTTAGGATATCCCGTCGAAGCTGGAATAACAGGTATAGCTGATAACTGTACGTCCTTTTTTAAGAGAAACAATATAAGTATTATTGAAAGCCCAGACTTAGATAAATCATTATTCGATTATCTTCAAAAAAGTACCCAGAATCTGGATTTACCAATTGTTATTTTTATCAATAACAACAAAATTATAAATGACAAAACACTGATGCTCGGTGCGAACTTCTATAATTTTCATTTTGGACTTACTCAAAAATATCGTGGAATTGCTGAAATTTGTATAATTTCAGCAATTATCAATAATGAAAGTGAATATGGGGTCACATTGCATAAAGTGCTACCTGGGGAGAAAGTGGACAAAGGGCCCATAGTTAGTCAATCGAGCTTCCCTTTATTTTCCAGTTCAACTTTTTCGAGTGTCATGGAATCTTGCATAGATTCAATGTTCAAGATATACACCGCTATGATTCCCAAATTAATTTCGAAAGATTATGCAAGTATTGAAAATGTTTGGATTAGTCCAGCCCTGACCTACGGCGATCTTCCTAAACTAATTTCCCTTTCCACTCCAGAGCAAATTAAACGGTATCAAGAATTTGGTAAGTACGAAGTATTTCTTCCTAAACTATCCTCACTGTTGCAATCACAAATCCGAGAAAAAAAAGTTATCACTAGAATGGATCGCGAATCCCAGTAATCAAGTATTTTTTGCAGTTTTCAAGCACGCCTTTGCTTATTTTAGAAGTATTACGACTTGGCAAAGATATTGCGAAGCAGAGCATAAAACAAGTCGATACCGTCTTTTTCTCAGATTTTAATTTATGAAAGATTCCAATTCTTTCGTCCGTTACTTGATATATATGAGTATCAATTTCCCATTTTGCTCCAAGGAAAATTTCACTTTTATAAGAAACCAGCATACGCGATGCAAAGAATGTCATTCGCTCAATTATTGAAGAGTCAATTGGAACCCCAATAAGATTTTGAATCTTAAATGTTGCGTTATCAAATACTTCTGTATAAAAAGAAATATTTGCATGACCATTAGAATCTATATGGGCGATTCCAACTTCCCCGCTCTCTAAAATCATTTTAGACCGAATAATTTTCTAGGAAATTAGCAATTAAGTTTTTCCTGTCAATTTTTCCAGTGCGCGCGATAGGAAACTCTTGCAAGATATATAGTTTTTTAGGAACCATGTAGGCCGGAAGCTTGAGTCTCAGCCAATTCTTAACATCAGATATCTTCAAATGTTTCGTATTTTCGTCATGTTCGATGAAGGCTATTAATTCTGTAATTCCGTCAGCTATGACATGAGGAAAAGCGACACAGTTAGATACTCCGGCTATTTCGAGACATCGCGATTCAATCTCTCTTAAGTCTATTCGAAAGCCGTTTATTTTCGTCAAAAAGCCAGACCTTCCCGTCATGAATATAGAACCCTTTTCGTCTCTAAAGCCTAAGTCTTTTGTCATAAAGGCAGGGGCCCCTGACTTTATGAAGAAGCCCGAATCGGATATTCTTGAATTATCAAGATAACCAAGTCCGACTGAATCACCTATAACAACTAATTCACCTTCTACATTATCGGGAACTATCAATCCATTTTGGTCATGAACTTCAATCTTCATTCGGCTTGTTGATTTACCGATTGATGGTGATTTTCCTTCTTGTAGGCGATTTTCATCACCCGCACTAATTAGATGGGCTGAATTAACTATCGATGTTTCGGTTGGCCCCCAAACATTGTATATTTTTAATTCCTTCCACTTAGAGCGCCATGACAGAATGTGTGGCGGTGGGAAAAAGTCACCACCCGAAATAATTCTTTTCAGGCTTGATAATCTTGAATCCGATATAGCTTCTGAGCGAACCATTTGGGAAAAAAACACAGGTGCGCTAAATAATGTGGTGATTCCATTTTCAGATATTTCATCTAAGCATTTCTCAATGTTTGATGGATCTGATAGGTAATACATTGGAATACCAAAATATATCGAAGTAAAAATATCAAAAATTGAAATGTCAAAAAATGGGTTAGCTACGATACCTATTACATCATTTGGGTTCCATGAAAAACTGTCTTGACCCCATAAGAGCGTATTTTCAAGGTTTGAATCAGATATCCGTACGCCCTTAGGAGTACCTGTAGATCCGGACGTAAATAAAATATACGCGAGAGAATCGTCATTTGTTGAGAATTGACTATTGGAAGCCAATGCGCTCAGAGAATTTCTTTCAGTCCTACGCATATTTTGTGGCTTGGAGTCAGTTGCTTTTATTGGAGAAAAAACTGGGATGGAGTTATTAAGTAGGCTAATCTGGTTGATGCATGCCTCCAGTCTTTCCGCTGGCTGATTTGGATCGATTGAAGCAAAAGATTTGTTAGCCATGATGGCTGCCACGAATGAAACCACCGTTGCATAGTCCCTCTTGGACAAAATTGGAACAACCCGATGAGGGCATTTTTGAACATATTCGGTTACATGTTGAGCGACATCAAATCGAAAATTCTCACCAGTGCGCCAACCTTCTAAGTCTCCAAAAAAATTTCTCTCCAAATGACCCTCAAGCATATTCGATATTTTGAATCTGAAATCACCTATTTGGCTTTTTACCATTTTCTAGTCGCTTTGCACATACTCAAGTAATAACCCATTAACAAAAACGAATCTAGTCTTTAGATTACCACCAAAACTTCTGACAAAAATATTGTATCCTCCTAAAAGAAAAGCGCCTTTTCTATTTCCATAGCTTTCCTCAATTTGCGCGAGATCAGTAATTTGCAAACCTATGTGATGAAACGCCATACCATTTTTCTTTAGAAATGTTGTAACTGTAGAATGTTCATTCATTGGTTCAACAAGTTCAATCCACAAATTGTTCTCAGGTAAATGTATAAAGTACAAATTATTATTCTGCTCATGATCAGCGACTTTTTCTAAGACATCATCCAAGGACTTACCTAACGCTAAAAGTGCTTCAGACATATTCCTTATTACAATCCCAAGATGATGAATCTTCATTTTGAAATTAGTTCAATTAATCCAAGCCAAGTGCGCATTTTTTTGAAAGTATCTTGCACTGTTAGATCAATCTTATTTCCAAAATGATTTTCGATTTGTACGGCAAGCGAGATCATGTCCAAAGAATCCAAATAGCCACTATTGACTAAATCAGAACAATTCATGATTTCAGTCAAATCTGACCCCTCGCGTTCAGTGAAGAAAGCAGTCAAAAAATATGTTACATCCTCGATTTTTGCCATAAGAGTACCCTTCGTAGCCCACCAGAATTACACTGTAATTGTACCCGAAAATTTCCCTTGACTAGATAAATACCTCAGGATTTGATTTAAAGAGCTCCATTAAAATATCTAAAGTATCGTCGTAATCATATTGAAATATTCCCAGATAACTTTCTGGATCACCAAACCTTGCAACTTTTCCTTTTGAATAAAGAATCTCAGTTGCTAAGCGGAATTGGGTCTCAAAAGTGCGTCCGGAGATGTCTTGGCGCCTTAGAAAGGCCGAATAATTCGCACCACAATAAGTATCTCCACGATAAACTTCAGTGTTGAAAGCTTTATGAAATCTGTAGTAGGCATTATTTTCATCTTCGACGTAATGAACTAGTGTGTTTCCAGAGGAAATCGGTCGACCAATATTTAAGAATGTCGTGCCCTTTCCTATTAGGCGTGAAAACACTGAATCATTTCCAAAGGAACAGTTCCCAATATTTTTCAAAAACTCTGCATTAGGACCAATCGCCGAAAAGGAAAATAGAGGATGCTCTGAACGAACTGATCGAATATCCTGTTGAATGAAACTATTAAAGGCACCAAGATGAGTTTTTGTAGATGTAACCTGAAAGATTCCCGAATCAGTGTATGTGAACGATGGAATGACAATTGTACTACCTGTATGGAGCAATTCATTGAGCAGAGTATTCAGAAATTTAGACTTTTCTTCTTTCGATAAGATGCTACGTCCAAACTCACGTAAATCTGAATATACGTAGATAAATTTGTATTCATGTAAATTGAAGGTTCTAATTCCCTCAATAACTTTGTCCACTCTAGATTTCCCCTTTGGAAGTACGGATTAAGAAAATTGAAGCCAACTATTTATTCTACATTGCATCGTACCCCAAAATTATTGGCTATTCAGCTAATTCACTGCCTCAGGATAGATTCCAAACAAGCATCTGATCTCAAGAAGGAGTCCGCCATTATTTTTTTAGAATTTATACAAATCTTTGCACGCTCGAGTGGATGAATTATTAAAAAATCTAATGCCCCTGCTAATTTTTCAATTGAAAGAACTTCAATATTGCCCACATCAATTACTGCTTCTTCAAATGAAAGCAGGTCCGCAGCGGACTCTTGCTCGGAGTTCTGAATTGAGGTAATTGTTGGCACTCCCAACGCGCATCTTTCCCAAGTAGAGATTCCATAACTTCCAAAAGCAACGTCAACTCCGTCCCAAAATTTAGCCATATCTGTCACAGTTGTTCTAATTTTGACATTGTGTATGTTTTCCGCACTTTGAAACAATTCAACATTCATGGGATTTAGCGGACCGGTTATAACTTCAAACTTAATATTTGAATACTGAGGAAGTTTTGCTAATTGGAGAATTAGGCCTGATTGGTTACCAGGGTCAGTTCCGCCAAAGAAACTACCCACGCGTGTTACTGGTTTGCCCAGAGCTCGTTTAGCCGATGTAATTCTAAATTCGGGACGGAGAGGCAACGATGAGGGTCCAAGGAAAATTTCACATTCGATTGGGACAAAGCCTTCAAATGGCTTTTCTCCAGCTTTGTATATATTTGGTGAGATGAGAATATCAACTTCATGTTTGCGATTTGGACGATCATCAATTACTGCCAGGACTTGCACATGCTGGCGTATAAGTCCTTCCCATTCAAAATCCAAAATTTTATCATCAACAATTACTGCCCTAATTTTCTCTTCATGAGCTATTTGCAGGAAGTGCTTAGCATCAATTTCTATATTGGATTTATCTGCTAAAAAACTAAGATATCTAAATCCGTTTTTTTCCAGCATTTCATTCAGGTACAAGCTTTGAATATCTCCAACAAATAGACTCTTAAAGCCACGTTTCTTGGCTGCTAGCGCAATTGCCAGACATCGGAAAAAATGACCCGTCCCTGTATCTATATTTGCGTCAACACGAAACAAGAGTTTTGGCTCTGTCAACTAATGGCTCCTTCGCGTAAGACTCAAAATATGTAATACTTAATCCTATAGATTTTTAGTTATTATCTTGGCGTGGACTCTCCATGCTAGTCCAAAAATGAGGGACCTTTATGCGAGTAGCAATAATGCAGCCTACGTACTTACCATGGTGCGGATATTTCGAGATGATATCGAGTGTTGATGTTTTTGTTCTCCTGGATAATGTGCAATTTGAACGATCTTCTTGGCAACACCGCAATCGTATAAAAGGACCTTCGGGTGAGGTGCTTTTATCTCTGCCTGTAAAAGGCGCTAATAAATTTCCACAGCTATTAAAGGATGTTGAACTATCTAACCCAGAATACGATTTACAAAAACATTTGAAAGCTATTGAACTATACTATTCAAAAGCATCTAACTATTTGCCTATAATCGAGAAAATTCGAAAAATCTACAGTGATAAAAATCTAATGCTTTCTGAAATAAACGGAAATCTAATTCGTTTTATTTGCCAAGAGCTCAAGATTAAGACAAAATTAGTAAAAGGAAGTGAGTTGATTGCGAAGGGCAAGAAAACGGAGTTATCCCTTAATCAGTGTTTAGAACTCAATGCGACAGTCTTTTATGCAGCAGGAGGATCTAGAGAATATGTTGATTTAGAAGATGGATTTTACGCGAATAACATAAAAGTTGAATATCAAAATTATAGGCAACCCGTATATCCTCAGCTATTTAGAGATTTTATCCCTCAACTTTCGGTAATTGACTTGCTCTTCAATTGCGGTCAAAAGTCGCTAGAAGTAATCAACTCTGGGAAAATTCTAGTTGAATCGGATAATCAATAGGGAATTTTGATTAAGAGAAATGCTCCCAAGAAAGTGCGGTGCCGTAAGAAAGATCTTGATTGAAACGCTTGCCTAAAACTTCGTTCAGATATTTAGGAGCAATTCCATTTGCTGGCCTAACAGATCTAATATTAGATTGTGTTAGCAACTCTCCTTGAGTTACATCTTGTGTTACATACAATGATCGTCTGAATCTTCGTGACTCATCTTCAATAGGATCAATTAGCCATTCATTATTTCCCATAGCAGCAGACATATTTATTATTGCCTGGGCAAGCGACGCGAATTCTTCAGGTTCTAATGAAAATGCAGAATCAGCCCCCCCATCACTTCTTTTGAGCGTCAGGTGTCTTTCAATAACAGTAGCGCCAAGTGCCACTGCTCCGATGCTGGCTTCTGATCCGATGGTGTGATCCGATAAGCCAATAGGTAAACCATATCTCTCTTGAAGTAGCTTCAATCTACCAAGGTGAACACCATTAGTTGGAGTTGGGTACGCACTCGTGCACAGCAGTAAGGTCAAATGTTTGTTACCAGTTTTACCAACAGTTTCAACAACATCATCAATTTCATCAAGAGTACTCGCGCCAGTTGAGATAATTAGAGGCTTACCAGTTTTTGCAACCAATTCAATCAACTGCAAATCACCAGTTTCAAGTGATGCAATTTTGTATAACTTCACATTTAGTTTTTCAAGTAAATCAACGGCAGTAGGATCAAACGGACTAGAAAATATTTCAATCCCAATATTGCGTGCTAACGCGAAAAGTTCTTCGTGCCATTCCCATGGAGTGTGAGCTTCTTGGTATAAATCCCAAAGTGTTCTCTCGCTCCATAGTTCGTGGCCCTCCGAAACTCGAAATTCCGGAGTTGATACATTTAACGTAATAGTGTCAGGGGTATATGTTTGCAATTTAACGTGCGTTGCCCCAGATTCCTTGGCGGCGTGAATCAATTCCTTCGCCCTATTAAGATTTCCAAGGTGGTTCCCTGAGATCTCGGCAATCAGTGTAATTTCTCGATGATTCTCGTTCACGTAATGCCTCTTTCATATGAATTAGCCCTCTTTGGTGAAATCTCTGAAGGGAATATACCAACTTTTATGAAACCAAAAGGGGTCTATTGTCACTCATGATGATAATCTTCGAGCATAACTTTCTCTAGAGTTATTGTTTGATTGAGAAATTACTAATTTTGTAATCTCGAACGAAAAGGGAGACTCAGATGCCACTACTCGACGGATCCTCTCTTCTTATTACTGGCGGCACGGGCTCTTTCGGCAAAGCGCTAGTTCGCGACTTGCTTGAAAATTCTAAAGTACGCAGAATCGCGGTTTTTTCCCGTGATGAGTTAAAACAACACAATATGCGCAATGAATTTAATAACGATTCTCGGCTTCGTTGGTTTCTTGGAGATATTCGCGACTTATCGCGTTTGAATAGGGCTTTGCACGGTGTTGACTATGTAGTTCATGCTGCCGCGCTCAAGCAAGTCGATACGGGTGAGTACAACCCGATGGAATTTATAAAAACAAACGTACTTGGCAGCCAAAATGTTATTGAAGCCTGCATAGATTCTGGAGTCAAGAAAGTTGTTGCGCTTTCTACAGACAAAGCGTCGTCACCAATCAATCTATATGGCGCAACAAAGTTAACAGCAGACAAACTTTTTGTTGCTGCCAATAACTATGGCTTTGCTTACGGAACTAGATTTTCGGTTGTTCGATACGGAAATGTAATGGGAAGTCGCGGATCCGTGATTCCATTTTTCCAAGATTTAGCAAAAAATGGAAATCCATTACCTGTTACTGACAAAAGGATGACGAGGTTTTGGATTAGTCTGCCAGATGCTGTCAGATTTGTTTTAGATTCTTTTGAAATTATGGAAGGCGGTGAGCTTTATGTTCCACGTATCCCAAGTATGAAAATTGTTGATCTCGCTAACGCTATCGCCCCAGGGCTTCCAACAATCGAAATAGGAATTCGACCTGGCGAGAAGCTTCATGAAGAGATGATTTCGGCGGACGATAGTAGAAGGACTGTTCAGTTGGAAGGGCGCTATGTCGTCTCACCGGTGGCTGGAGATTGGGGTTACAAGACCCCAGAAGGTACACCCGTTCCTGAAGGATTTGCATATCGATCAGATACAAACGATTTATGGATGACAACTGCAAGAATTCAGGAATTTATTCTTGACATGGATTCCTCAGAAAAATGATTCCTTACGGCAGACAAGATATTTCTGCTGGCGATATTGAGGCAGTTGCAAAAGTTTTGCGCTCTGATTATCTAACAACTGGCCCTGAAGTAGAGAGTTTTGAATCAGAATTAACGAAATGGACAGGTGGCGCATCCACTGTAGCGGTGTCTTCGGGAACAGCAGCGTTACATGCGGCTTATTATGCCGCAGGAATTACAGCAGGAGATGAAATTATTACTCCCCCTATAACCTTTATAGCCACCCAATCTACCGCTGCTTTACTTGGTGCAAAAATTATATTTGCTGACGTTCAAAAAGATACCGGTAATATCGATCCTATTGAAGTAAGAAAAAAAATCTCTCTGAGAACAAAAGCCGTTGTCGCTGTTGATTATGCTGGCCACCCTGCTGATTTAGACGAACTACGAGTGATCTGTGATGAGTTTGGTTTGATACTTATCGAAGATTCAGCACATAGCTTAGGCTCAATATATAAAGGAAAGTATGTTGGGTCAATTGCAGATATTACAACCTTTTCGTTTTTCCCTACAAAGAATATAACTACAGGTGAAGGTGGCGCTGTCACAAGCATTCATCAGGAAATACTAGACAGAGCAAGGTATTTTTCTCGACAAGGTTTGGTAAGAGAAAAAGAGAAGCAAATTATAAAAGATGAAGGTCCATGGCACCAAGAAGTACATAATTTTGGATTGAATTATCGTTTGTCTGACGTTATGGCAGCGCTTGGAGCAAGCCAACTTAAGAGACTGAACAATTTCAAATCTCGCCGGAAGGAAATTTTCAATTTCTATGAGCAAGAGTTAAGAGAAATTGAAGAAATTAATCTGCCAACATGTAGAAACTATGTAGACCCTGTTTGGCATCTATTCCCCATATCAGTGGACCCAGTAAAACGCAGGGCTATTTTTGAAAATCTTCGCCAAAAAGGCATCGGAGTGCAAGTAAATTACATACCTGCGCATTGGCACCCAGTTTTTAAGGGTGTTCCTGCTCGGGGGTCTTTGCCTGTAGCTGAAAACTTTTATAGATCCGAGATATCACTACCTATGAGCGCGGCGCTGAGCGATGATGAAATTATAGAGGTATCAATTAAGCTAAAGGAAGCAATTCACGATGCAAAGTAATAGATTTACAATCTTACAATTAGTGGAATTATCAAATGAATTTTGATCGAACCTCCTCGCAAATGAAACCCTAAACGTGAACAGCCCGCTAGTAGCGCCAGAATTAATAATAGGAACCGCCAATTTCGGTAACCGGTACGGAATTGCTAATCAACAGAATATTTCGAATAGCGAGAATGAAAGTAATATTATTAAGACTGCAATCGATTTAGGCATTTTGTGTTTTGATTCAGCAAGCGGCTATGGTTCGTCTGAGTCAATTCTTGGGAATAATTTAATCAATCAAAATCAAACAAAAATCACAACCAAAGTTGGAATTGATGATTGTAGAAGTGCCTCCGAGCTAGTTCAAACCGTCCAAAAATCGTTACGAGATACAAAAGGAACGAAATTCCGTTCAGTCCTTCTCCACAATTCTTCAGAACTCGTTCATGGGAATGCAAAAGAAATTCGAAATGGACTTCGGCAGTTAATAGAAATGGAACTCTGTGAGCGCATAGGAGTGTCAGTGTACAACGAACAAGAAGCTTTGGAGGCGAAACGAATTTTACCTGAATTAACTGAATTCCAAATTCCAGAAAATATTTGCGATCAGAGAAAAATTCCCTCAAGAGCGCTTCTAGAGCTCTCATATGAAGGCAACTACCTTTCGGTGCGATCAGTATTTTTGCAAGGACTTCTGCTTATGAATCCGGATAAAGTTCCGATGGACTTAGAGCCTGCTAAAAGAACTCTTGTGAAGTTAAAATCATTTGCAGATTCAATTCAATTGACAATTCTTGAATCCTGTATGGCATATGCCAAGTCAATTCCGTGGGCATCTGCCATAATTGTTGGAGTCAACAATCCAGAGCAGTTAGAAGCGATAGCTTCGATTTATCAAAAATCGTATGATCATGATTTTAATGCCGCACCAAGATTGGATGAGTGGATCTTGGATCCAAGAAACTGGTCATAGCGACTTTGTGTCGCCCAGAATGATGCTGATTATTGATATGCTATGTCGCAAACGCATAGTGAGGTGATTCGTTTGTTGGTCATTATGTTCAATTCGGCGCGTGACGCAATGAGATTGTTATGAAACTTGGAATTCTGGACAGCTCTCCAGGCAATGGACATATGTTCAGTTTTTCGGCACTATTTAATGGCTATGAGAAGTCGGAACTAACTACATGCCCATTTCCAGCGATAATTGATTACTTACCAAAGTATGAAACCCCAGTGCAAGCCTTGTCGAAGCTTGCCTCAGTGACGGACATATGGATGCCAAGCAACCAATATGCTTCTCGAGTTGCGCGTTTTGCAAAAATTCCAAATGTGCACAAAAACTTTGAAACTTTTTTAGAAGCAGTTGACGGGATAATATTGACGAATGACAACCCTATTGGTCGAGAGGGAATCCTGGATGCTTGCATAAAGACTGGAAAACCCGTTTTTGTAGACAAACTTCTAGCTAATTCAAGGAGTGAATTTGCGAGAATAATCAATTCGCAACATTTCTTGGGTCAAATTTTCTGCGCTTCTGGTGCAGGGTTTAGTCGTGACTTTGAGAATTTACCTTGGGATGATGCTGTAGAAAACGCAATTATTTCAACACCAAAAAGTTGGGATATTTACGGGATTCATGTGGTTGATATATTTCTCAAATTTGCTGAACGAAATCGTATCGAATATGAGATAGGCGAGTTAATTCGGGAAGGGGATACAGCGATGAGAGTAATTGAAGTATCCGGTGAAACAAATCGCAATATCGTAATTAAAGCATTAGGTAAAGTTGATTCAGCAATTTCCGCAACAATATATTCTGGTTCAGAAAGTAGAGTCGCAACATTGACGGATCCTTTTTTCGCATTTAGTGAAATGCTAGAACATTGGTTAACGCGGAATGTCTTGCAAACTTATAGTGATGAGTTAGTCCGATATAGTGTCGCACTTAAGATACTTGGTTTCGATAAATAATGAACACAACTTGGTTATTTGGAGCCTCAGGAACTATTGGAATAGAAACATGCAATCAATTATTGGAACGAGGAGATAAAGTATTGGCTTTTTGCGCGAGTAATGAGTCAAAAGAGAAAATTGACTTGAAGTTTAGTAAGCAAGAAAACTTTGAGTCTCGTTTGCTTAACCTAAGTAGCACTTGCAGTATTGAGGAAGTAGTCACGTTATCAGCAGAATCGATTCATAAGCCCAAACATGTAATATTCTTGGCTCGAGGAAACTCACCTATAAATCAAGTTGACGATGATGAGGAATGGGTGGATCTTGCTGTAACCGACCTAATGATTTCCTTGATTACTCCCATTAGGATTTGCTTGAGATTAATGTCTCAAAAAAATCTTGCACTTTCAACGATTACTTTAGTTTCATCGCAATACGCTTTAGTTAGCCAAGATCCTAAGTTATACGACGTACCAAAAGACCAACTCAGTGCAATGTATAGTGCGATTCGCGGGGGGATTATTTCCGGGGTGAAAGCCCTGGCTGTGGCGGTAACCCCGGCAAAAACAAGAGTGAATTGTCTTACACTTGGAGGAATTACTGAATCGACAGGACCCAATTTGCGGAAATCAATCGAGGATAGGCTACCCAGTGAGAGAATGGTTTCAACCTTGGATGCCGCAAATTGGTTGCTTTTTTTAGCTTCAGAGAAAAGTGAGGGCGCAATTGGTAGCTCTTTTGTGGTCGACAATGGATGGACCATTTTTTAGATGAATCAAATACCAAGAGCATTAGCGCTTCGCGAATATCTTCTGGAAAGGAATAACATGTGGTTCCTTTAATTGCGATAATTCCTTCTCGTGGTGGCAGTAAACGCATACCGATGAAATCGCTTGAGATTTTAGGTAATCAATCTTTAATCGCAAGAACAATTCATTTAGCTCAAAACGCAGGTATTTTTAGTCGCATTTTAGTAAGCACGGATAGTCGAAAAATTGCTGATGAGGCAATTAAATCGGATGCCGAAGTGCTTAATCTTAGGGATGAATATTTCGACGATTATTCACCTGTTTCTTTGGCAACGATCCATACCTTAAGAAGTGTAATTCAAATAGAAAATTCTTTCGCCAAGTCAACAGTTGTGCAATTAATGCCTAATTGTCCGTTTCTAAGTCTGGAAACCTTACTCAATTGTATTGATTCTCAAAAGAATTCAAGCGAGCAATCGCTTATAAGTTGCGTTCGCGTTGATCCGATTAATTGGTACGCATTTACATTAGCTAATCATGAACCTCGATGGATTGCGAATGGTATAGATTTGACAGCCCGAACTCAAGATAACCCGCCATTATTCGTGCCAACTGGATCTGTCTGGATTGCCACGGCTAGTTATTTGATAGAGAATCAAAGTTTTTATGGTAAAAAATATAGATTTCATGAAATTTCTCAACTCGATGGTTATGACATTGATACCGTAGAACAACTTAATCTCGCTAGAATCATTTATAAAGGAAAAATTGGAAATTTACAGGGAGCTAAAGATTAATTGCAATTCTTTTGGCATATTTAGAAGTTTTTCAATTCAATAATTAATTGCTCGGCGAATCGCTTTGCCATATTTATTGTGTCAATGGAAGATAGATCTGCACCAAATGAAACATCAGATTGATCACAATTCTCCAACACATATTCTATATACGGAGCAATCTTCAAGAGAGGGCTGGGATATGTTTTTTGAATGCATTTTTGGATAAAAACATCGGCATTATCCCAACCGAAGGAAGTAAGAAAAAAATCAAATTCTGGATGCCCAAGAGCGCAAGAAGGTT
>Ga0114966_10002996_pt1 | contig 14972 bp, 9 predicted proteins | sample M_130207_XF_Meta_FD_87029 | JGI IMG/M metagenome (GOLD analysis project Ga0114966, IMG submission 87029) | Freshwater microbial communities from Lake Montjoie, Canada to study carbon cycling - M_130207_XF_MetaG | ecosystem: Environmental > Aquatic > Freshwater > Lake | place: Lake Montjoie... | reverse complement strand
TAGGTGCTTTTCATGGCTCGCACCACCGCTCCACTATCGGTTTCCACATCGCCGGAAGGACGCTGCAGAGCCTGAATGCTGGGCTTCTCCTCTACGCTCAATACGAGAGCGTTCAGCGGGGGATTCAGAGAAAGTCCGATCACCTCGGCGGCCTTGGGTGCGAACTCCGGATCGGTGCTGACGCACCAAGTCCTGAGGCGTTGGAGATAAATTCCTTCCCGGCGCAGCAGTCGCCCCACCGCATGGACGCTGGCGCCCGGCTCTCTGGCCACCTCTCGACCGTCCCAATGAGCCAAGCCTGGCGGTGGAGTTCGTTCCAGGAGCGCCAGGACCCGGTCCCGGAACCCGGCATCATAGAGGGGAGGTTTTCCCGAGCGCGGGCGGTCCTGCAGACCCGCAATTCCAGCCTGCGCAAAGCGTTTGCACTATTTACTGACAGTCGGAATGGACGCACCGGTATCCTGCGCTACTTGCTGAATTTCCTTTCCATCCAAGCAACCGAGCAAAATCCGGGCGCGCTCGACCATCCGCGCTTCTTCCTTACGGCTCCGGCTCATCGCCGTCAACTCGGCAATTGTTTCCGCCGAGCATTCCAGGGGGGCTGTCTGGGTATTTCCCGAACATTTTAATGCAATAATGCTGAATCGCAAGTAGACACTAGCGACCTATGGCATCCCTAATGCAACCAAGTGAACCACGCAATCGCCGTCTCACTTCTCGAGATGGGGTTGCAAGGGAGAGGCTGACGGGAAAAATACTGGCGAGTGATTTTATTCGCGTTCTCGATACCGAAAAAACTGGTACCGTAGGTTTCGGTACTCCGTGGAGCGTGTAGTCCAGAACGACGGCTCCGGAATTGTTTCCGTTGAAGTTCTGTCGGCAGCTGGAGCTTAAATTGTCTTTTTCCCCGCATCGCTGTGTTGTTTTCTTGGTACTGACGGCAGTTTGCCCGGTTCTGCCAGCAGCAGATTCCGGATCTTTCGCCAAGCGTGGTGGGCTCAGCCCGATTCTGCGTGACATTGCGCCCACCGCGGACAGCCAGCCGAAACTGCCCGCCGGCCTCAATCTGGTGGATTGGGAGCAGATCAGGGCTGAATACGAGCGCCACAGGCATAGTATGTTTCCGGATGGGCAGGGTGGGGTTCAGTCGCGGTCTCATTACCACGGCTGGCTGGCGCGGTTTGATGGAAAGGGTTTTACCGTCAAGCCGGATAGCGAGGGGTGGAGTTGGGGGCTGGAGTTGGGCCGCTGGGGTCGGCAGGGCGGGGAGGTGATTGCCGGTGGTGCCGTGCGGAGCCATAAAGAGGGGAACCGGTTGGAATATCGCCGCCAGGGCATTACGGAATGGTTTGTGAACGGCAAAGAAGGTTTGGAACACGGTTTCACTATCAAGCACCGTCCCGGCGGCGGCGAAGGGGAACTGAGTATTCAACTGCGTCAGCGCGGCGAACTCGTAGCGGAACAAGAAAGCGCCGGGCGGTCGGTTTTGTACAAGACCGCGCAGGGCGCCCCGGCGCTGCGCTACCGGAAGCTGTTGGTGGCCGATGCGCGCGGCCGCAGGTTGCCGGCACGCATGGTGGCCGAGGGGAAGTGGCTTCGGATCCTGGTGGATGACCGGCGGGCAGCGTATCCGATTGTTGTAGATCCCATCACACAGCAGGCTTACCTGAAGGCGTCGAATACGGGGGCGGCTGACAACTTCGGCTTTTCGGTGGCGATCGACGGGGACACGGTGGTGGTGGGGGCCTATGGGGAGTCGAGCAACTCGACCGGGGTGAACGGGACGCAAAGCGACAATAGTGCCAACTATGCCGGCGCGGCGTATGTGTTTGTACGCAGTTCCGGGACATGGAGCCAGCAGGCGTACCTGAAGGCGTCAAATACAGAGGCGAATGACTCCTTTGGATTATCTGTGGCGATCTCCGGGGATACGGTGGTGGTGGGGGCGCCGTTGGAGTCGAGCAACTCGACCGGGGTGAACGGGACGCAAAGTGACAACAGTGCTTCCAATGCCGGCGCGGCGTATGTGTTTGTGCGCACTTCCGGGAATTGGCGCCAGCAGGCGTACCTGAAGGCGTCGAATACTGAGGCGATTGACTCCTTCGGCTATTCGGTGGCGATCTCCGGGGACACGTTGGTGTTGGGGGCGTATGCGGAGTCGAGCAACGCCACCGGGGTGAACGGGACGCAAAGTGACAACAGTGCTTTCGGTGCTGGCGCGGCGTATGTGTTTGTGCGCAGTTCTGGTTCCGGGACATGGAGCCAGCAGGCGTACCTGAAGGCGTCGAATACCGGGGCGGGTGACTACTACGGCTCTTCGGTGGCGATCTCCGGGAACACGGTGGTGGTGGGGGCGTATTACGAGGCTAGCAACGCCACCGGGGTGAACGGGACGGAAAGTAACAACAGTGTTTCCGCTGCTGGCGCGGCGTATGTGTTTGTGCGCATTGCCGGGACATGGAGCCAGCAGGCGTACCTGAAGGCGTCGAATACGGAGGCGAATGACTTCTTCGGCTATTCGGTGGCGATCTCCGGGGACACGGTAGTGGTGGGGGCGGTTGGGGAGGACGGCAACGCCACCGGGGTGAATGGGAAGGAAAGTAACAACAGCGCCAGCGCTGCTGGCGCGGCGTATGTGTTTGTGCGCAGTTCCGGGACATGGACCCAGCAGGCGTACCTGAAGGCCTCGAATACCGGGGCGAATGACGAATTCGGCGTTTTAGTGGCGATCTCCGGGGACACGGTGGTGGTGGGGGCGTATGCGGAGGACAGCAACGCCAACGTGGTGAACGGGACGCAAACTAACAACAGCGCTACCGATGCTGGCGCGGCGTATGTATTTGTGCGCAGTTCCGGGACATGGAGCCAACGGGCGTACCTCAAGGCGTCGAATTCGGAGGCGGGTGACTTCTTCGGCGTGTCGGTGGCGATCTCCGGGGTCACGGTGGTGGCGGGGGCGCATCAAGAGGAAAGCAATGCCAACGGGGTGAACCGGACGCAAAGTAACAACAATGCTTCCTTTGCTGGCGCGGCGTATGTGTTCACGGTCCCTCCTGAAGTAACGGCTGTCAGCCCGTCATCGGGTCCGCTATCAGGTGGGCGATTGGTGACAATCACGGGTACCGGCTTTACGGGTGCGACGGCGGTAACCATTGGCGGCACAGCTGCAACCGCTATGACCGTAGTGAATGCGACGACCATCACGGCGACCACCCCGGCTGGCAGCGCGGGAACGGCGAGCGTGCTGGTGACGACACCCGGCGGCACCAATAGCGCCAACACGCTCTACACTTATTAGACGGATCCCACGGTAACGTCCATCTGCTTCACGTCGGGTCCGCTGGCTGGCGGGCAATTAGTGATAATCATGGGGGCGAAGGTGGTCACGATTGGCGGCACGGCAGCAACCGCTGGGATCGTAATGAGTTCGACTTCGATCACGGCGACCACGCCGGCTGGCAGCGCGGGAACGGCGAGCTTGCTGGTGGCGACACCCAGCGGCACCAATAGTACCAACTGTTGTGAAAGCAGTTCGGCGACCGAGTGTTGGGCGCGGGTTGGGTCGCGTGCTTTGCCAAAGCAGAGGGTGCGTCGAGAGAGGAAATTGAACTTGGTTTCGGTTTGCTTGAGCAGATGCAGACCGCCGTCGGAGGGTACGGTGGGGCCGGGAAAGTCCACGGTCATTTTTTGCCGAACTCGCACCTTCCAAAGCCGAATCCAGCTTGGATAGACTTTGTCAGAGCGAAAGTCGTTGCTCCTTAGATCTTTAACTCTTTGTCGTCATACATAGTTGCCCCACGAACAAGGGCTTTTTGCGAGCACTCGGCGAGAAATCTCGGCTAGGTTTACTTCCACCCGGATCTGGAGCAACACGATTCGAAACAGTTCTCGTCTGAGCATAAGAATAAAAAAAGGGCTGGAGCCGAAGCCCCAGCCCCTGTTTGTTTTATAAGTACGAGTGGATTAGAACTCGTACCGCAACGCCACCTGCACCACCCGGGGCGTCATCGCACTCTGGAACTGGCCGAACGTGGCCGGTGAGGTGAGCGACAAGCTGGGGTTAAAGAAGTTCACGGTATTGAAGGCGTTGAACGCCTCCAGCCGGAATTGCAAGCTGTGCCCTTCGAAAGGTAGGAAGAACCTCTTCGCCAAGTTAAAGTCGAAGTTCTTCATGCCCGCCAGGCGGAGGATCGCGCGGGTTCCGGTCGAACCAGGATACTGCCCGATGTAGTTGTTCACCGCACTCGTATTCCGATAGATCGAAGGAACGCCGCGCTGGTCATAACCAACCCCGCTTTCGGGCGCTGAGCCGCCAGGCTTGATCTGGGCAATCGAGCTGTTGAGGTAGTTGGTCGGATAGTAGCCGCCGTTGGCGATCGTCGTCGGCAGGCCCGAACGATACCGCATCAAACCAGACACTTCCCAGCCCCCCACGATGTTGTTGACGATCCCGTTAACCCCGCTCAAGAACTTCTTGTTCTTGCCGAACGGAAGCTGATACAGACCATTGATGTTGATCTGATGCCGAGCGTCAAAATCCGAGCTACCCCGGAACGCCTTCGCATTGAAGCTATCCTGCACGGTCGCGCCGCCATTGCCCGCACCCGATTCGGGTGCCGACGACAAGTCCAGGGAATGCGACAACGTGTAGTTGAAGTCAAAGCTGAATCCTGCCGAAAGCGCTCGGCGAATCGCCAGCGTACCGCCGTGGAATGATGAATTACCAACGTTCATCCATGTCCGGTTGCCCGCGTTCTGCAACGGGAAGAACGTGTTGCAGCCCAGCGCCGAAATGCAGTTCGGAAACTGCGTGCTGCGCTCGCGGTCCATCTGGTTTAACGCGTCAAGGTCCGAACCATCGTTCTGCGCGTACAACGCATTGAAATAATTCGCCGTCGCGTTACCCGGCTGATAGAGGTTCGCCAGTCCAGGGAATGTGTTCTCAAAGAACGGAACCGAGCCGACCAGAGAGGGGTTGGCCCGCACTTGGGCAGGGGTCACGCCCTTCAGGAACAAATCATAGAGAACCCCCGAGCCTTGTGCCCAGGTCTGACCGGACTTCTGATCCTTGAACTGGGTTAGAGGCTGGAACGTATCAAGCTGCATCAGCTGCTTATGCGCCATACGACCCACATAGCCAACCTCGACGGTCAGCTTGCCCGGCATTTGCCGCGCGAAACTGGCGTTGAGCAGATAGGCATAAGGCGTCCGCAGGTTCGATGCGATACCCACTTGGCTGTTGAAACCACCGTTAATCGCCGGCGGTTGGAAAGGGAACTTCGCGTTCGGTGCCGCCGGGAGGGCCGGCAGCCGGCCGCCGGTGTAGCGAGCCGACGACGTAAAGTCCGTGTTGGCCGGCTGGGTCACTTGGGTGGCCAGGCCCGGCGAACCGGTCCGGTCGAACTCGGTGACCAAGTCCGAACCAAAGCGGTCGTAAGCGATGCCCGCGCCCATGCGGAAAACGCTGCCCGTGCCGAGTAACTTGCCCAGCATCCCGTCTTTTTTATCCGGATTGTAAGCAAGCGCCACGCGAGGAGCCCAGTTGTTCTTGTCCGGGGAGTACCAGCTTGGCTTGCCGTTTACCGGTCCGTTCAGATCATAAGTCAACAGAGCGTTCGGCAGCACGCGTCCAGGGACCCCAAACATCGATGCCCCCACCCGTTCCGCCCAATACTCCTGCATCGAGGCCGTGGTCGCCACTTGGGTGCCGCCCGTCTCATAGGGAACGCCAAAATAAGAGTAACGGATTCCGGCGGTGATGGTCAGGTCCTTCCGGGCTCGCCACGTGTCCTGAATATAGAACTCGTATTCTTTGTTGTTAAACCCACGCGCCGCCGGCTGGCCGAACGGAATCGCCTGACCGTTACGTTCAAATTGATAGGTCGCGCTGTACTGATTCACTAGACCGTATGCCGTGCCGAAAGCGCGAACCAAATTGGCCGAGTCATTCAGGGTCAAATTCGCAATGCCGGTCCGCTCGCGCATGAAGTCCGTGATCCGCGGAATCAGATCGCCGCCCAGCCCGCGCAGCGTGTTCCGGCTGAACGAGTAACTCGGGAAGGAGTTGATGAAATTCGAACGGTCGTTTGTGATAAACCGGAAATTGATGCCGCCCTGGATCGTGTGCTTCTGCTTCGTCCAGATCATGTCGTTGACGATGTTGGTCGTCGGAGCCTGACGGATGAATCCGCGAGCACCGTTGCCGAAATTCTGTTGGGAACTCAAACCGTCAAACGAGAGCGCCGCTCCCGTCGTCCCGGCCTGCTCCAAATTGATTCGGGTGAAGCCAAAAGTAAACGTGTTGATCAACGTTGGCTCAATCACCGTCGTCAACAGTGTCGAAATCCCTTTCGAGTTGTTCAGCAGTTTGGCGGCGGAAGGCTGGCCGGGAAACTGGGCGACTTGTTGGTCAACCCGGTTGTCCGCCATCGTGCCGCGAACTGCCAGCGTGTTCTTCGACTGCTTATCCAGGATGAAGTCTAACTTCCCAACCGTTGCGTTATCCTGCTGCTTGAACGGAGCGTTGAAGCGAAGCCCGGAGAAGTTCAGGCCGGAGTCGGCGCCCAACCGCGGGTCGTTACCCGTCGGGTACACGCTCATGAACTGGCGCATCGTATCGGAAAAGCCTAAACCCAGCGGGTCAATCGCCCGGATGTCCGCTTGGCTCAGGGTGTAGGTCTGTCCGTTGCTGCCCGCCACTCGAATCGAGCCCGTTTTCAGATTTTCCGTAGGCACTGTGCGGGTTACGCCGCGGGCGCTAGCGTCAATCCGGCGCTCATAATTACCGAAGAAAAAAACGCGATCCTTGATGATCCGACCACCCAACGAGCCGCCGAACTGATTTCGAACCAGCGCCTCGCGGTTCACCCCGGCGCGGTTAGAAAACCAGTTGTTCGCCGTCAGCGCTGTGTTCCGGTTGAACTCGTAAGCCGAACCATGAAATTGGTTCGAACCCGACTTGGTCACCAGCGTCACCTGACCGCCCGAAGAGCGGCCCTGGTTGGCGTTGGTGCCACCTACGGTCACGCGGAATTCCGAAACCGAATCCAGCGGCACCGGCAGCGCCGCGTTGAAGCCCGCGTCGCGGGGAGCCGTCGTTGCGGAACCAGAATTCGACCCGTTGCCCGGACCGGCCGTCGAAATACCGCTCGTCTGGTTGTCGTTGACGTCGACGCCGTCCAGCGTCACATTGTTCTGGTCCCGTCGCGCGCCAAGTACTTCGCCCGTCTGCGTCACGCCGGCCTGCAAACTCAACAGTTCAACGACATTGCGAGTCGCCAGAGGCAGTTGGCGAATCTGCGTCTCATTAAAAGCGTTGCCGATGGTCGCGTCCACCGTATTCAGCGCCGGCGCATCGCCTGTCACGTTGATCGTTTCGGTCGTCTGGCCGATCTCCAGGCGGATGTCCAGCGTCGCCGGAGTGCTCACCAAGAGGCGGACGCTGCCGTTCAGGTTCACCGAGAAACCTGGCTTCTCAGCTTTTACAGTGTAGGGGCCGGGTGCCATCTGTTGGAACTGATAGTTCCCTTGGTTGTCCGACAGGACTTTCCTGCTGGAACCGGTGTCTTTCGACGTCATGGTAACGGCAGCGGCGGGGATCGCTCCCCCTTGTGCATCCGTGATAGAGCCCCGTAGCGACGTCAGCGCTTGGGCGAAAAGGTTTGCCGTCAGCAAAGAGCTGACCGCGAGGCTAAGAAGTAGTTTTGGTAGTAAAGAGACAGGTCTCAAAGCGTTGCCCTCGAAAGGCGCCACCAGGCCACTCCAACTGAACTTGGGGGCAGGCGCGCACACTATGGTGAGTTGAGACTCTAGCGGGGAGTGGGGGAACTGACTCTAGCACGAGAGTCGTTCTCGGTGGCGCAACATTGAGCCAGCAGAACACGGGAGAGTTTTGTTTGAAAAAAACAGAACCACTGACCGTAAACCAAGTTTCCGAGAATTCACAGATTCGTGTCAATCCAAAGAACGGTGGCTGGGTATAAATATTCTCTATGGGGGGGCGACTCCGTGGCGCGATCGCAGCAACGGCCTATATTCCGGTCGAGATTTGGTTCGGCCTGCTCACCCGTAAGGCACTCCGAGGTGCCAGTTTCGCCAGTAAGGACCAACTTCGCGATGCCATTCAAGCCTTTGTCGTCCTCACAAAAGAGCATCCCAAACCGTTCCGCTGGCGGAAGCGAGAGGTCAAAAGAAGTCAGTTGCGGAATTCGGTTGTTAACTTACGCAATTAGGGTCTCCTCGCTGTTTGGTGTGGGTAGCGAAAAAGCGCTGAGTCGGAGGGGCTTTCGGGTCGATGAAGGGAGCATGGACTGCGGGGCGGGCTTGTTCGGAGTTGAGCGCGTCGTCGCCGAATCGTCGGCGCGTCATTTCCACGGTCGCCTACTCGGACTATTGGACCGGCTCCGACCGTCGATGCTGTAACCGGACGGACGGTTCTACCCACACCAAACAGCGAGGAACCCAATTAGACAGTAATTGCGAGACTAAGTAGTGAGTATCGCAAGGGCGAGGCCAGTGGCGGCTGGATAGAGGGCGTCGGAGTAGCTTCATAATCGTCCATTTTTTGCCGACGAAGCCGCTGGAGCAACCCGCCATGATTTGGTCCACCGTGCCGAAAAGGCCGATCAGTGGGGGCGTGGCGATGATCGTCGCTTGATTGTTTAGGCCGCGGTGCAGGTTGAGCATAGAAGCTTCGACACCGGAGCCGCGATTAAGGTTTCAGGACTTGATTGACCGGTACGTCTTGGAGCGTCCGCGTCTTTCGGTCGGGGTAGACGATTTGAACCTTCGGGATTTTGACCTGGGAGCCGAGGCCAAAGTGGAGAGGGGCTAGAACTGAACTGGCATAGCCTACTGCGGTAGTCTGGACGCACGTCTGGTTGCCAATCCGCACCATCGCGCCCACGGGGACGTCGACGCCGAGCCAGTTCTGCGCCGGGCCCTCATTGCGCCATAGGCGGGGCTCCTCCCCCAGACGCGAGACCACCACGTCCAAGCGGCCATCGTTGTCGAGATCGGCCACGATCAGCCCCCGATGCGCCGCGTCGCCAGGGAATAGGGGTCCGGCATCCTCAAACGTCCCGTCGTTCCGGCTCCGGAACAGTGAAAGTGGCAGCCGGTAGCGGTCGCCCGAATGCTGGTCGATGTTGTCCATCACGTGGGAGTTGGCCGTCAGGATGTCTTTGGCACCATCGTTGTCGAAGTCGGCTACGGCGATGCCCCAGCCGCTGCGGCGACCAATGGCGGCCGCTAGGCGCGACCGAGAGGTCCGGTCCTCAAACCCTCGACCGGAGTTCTGGAAGTAGGGAAAGCTTTCGCCCGCCAGCGCCGTGAAAATGATGTCGGGGCGTCCATCGTTATTGACGTCAGTGAACGCCGAGCCCATCCCGGAAACGGCCCGTCCGCTGTCGGGCAGAGCTACGCCGGCGGTCAGCGCCACTTCGTCAAATTGTCCTTGACCCAAGTTATGGAACAGGAAGTTGGGGAGGGCGTCGTTGGGGACGAAGATGTCCGTGCGGCCATCCGCGTCGAAGTCGCCAAAGCTAACGGACATGCCTTTTCCCAGGCGGAGAGCGATGCCGCTCGACTGGGAGATATCGACGAACGTTCCATTACCCCTGTTGCGGAAGAGGCGGTTCGCGGTCGGGCCGAAATACTTGGGGTGACAGTACACTTGGCGTTCTCCGCCGGGGGCGAGGCAAACCTTCGCTTGCGTCGGCGGCCAGACGACGTAGTGCACCAGGAACAGGTCGAGCAATCCGTCGTTGTCGGCGTCGAACCAGCCGGCGGCGACGGACCAACCGGCGTCGGCGACCCCGGCGGAGAGGGTAACATCCGAGAACTTCTTGCCATCGTTCCGATACAGCGCTAGGCCGCTCACGCCGACGATGAGCAGGTCCGGCCTTCCGTCGCCGTTGTAGTCGCCGACTGCGGCACCGATCGAGTGGAGCTTCGTGGTTAGCCCTGAGGCCGCGGTCACGTCCTCGAACTGGAAGTTCCCCTTGTTGCGGAAGAGGCGGTCCTGGCGGTCAGCGGCTCCGGTAACCAGAATGTCGAGGAGGCCGTCGCCGTCGTAGTCGAATGCGGCGAGGCCGCCAGCCATGGTTTCGGGCAGTAGCTTCTGTGGTGAGGGGGCGTGATTGAGACGGGTCGGCAGCGTTCCGGCGTCGCGGAAGGACAGGGCCGCGAGGAGGAACAGCGCCGCGATCACGTCCGGTAGCTACCGTTGATCTTGATGTAACCTTCAGTAAAATCGCAGGTGAAAAATCGAGCTTGTCCGGTGCCGGGGCCGCGAAGCTGAAACTGGATCAAGACGTCTGGTTCATCGAGCAGCTTCGTCAGTTCTGGTTCCGAGAAGTCGACGGCGACGCCTTTGCGGCAGACGGCCATGCCCTGGAAGTTGATGTCGACTTGGGGGACTTCGAAGTTCACTCCGGCATTTCCAGCGGCCATCATGATCCGGCCCCAGTTGGGGTCGGATCCGGCGATGGCGGTCTTGACAAGCGGAGAGTTGGCGATTTGGCGAGCGATGCGGAGGGCATCCTTGTCGGACTTGGTGCCGGCTACCTCGATCGTGATGAGCTTCTTGGCCCCTTCGCCGTCGCGGGCGATCTGGCGGGCTAGATCCTCCATCAGATGCGTCAGCGCTTGAGCAAAAACGGCTTTATCTTGGCCCGCCAGTTTAATGCCGGAGGCACCGTTAGCCAGAAGGTAAACGGTGTCGTTAGTGGATGTATCGCCATCGACGGACATGCAGTTATAACTACGATCCGTCGCCTTGCCGAGCATCTTCTGCAGGTCGGCCGGGGAGATGACCGCGTCGGTGACAATGTAGGCCAGCGTGGTCGCCATTAGGGGCTGGATCATACCAGAGCCCTTGGTCATGCCGGCGATGTGGATCGTGCCCCCCTTGACCGACAGCGAGGCCGTCGCTACCTTGCGGGTTAGATCGGTCGTCAGGATCGCATCGGCGGCCTGGTCGAACTTATCAGGGGAAAGGGCGGCTACCAGGGCGGGGAGGTTCGTGGTGATTTTGGTTACGTCGAGTTCAACCCCGATGACTCCGGTGGAAGCCGGCAGGATTTGATTAGCCGGGATCTTGAGGGCTTTCGCCAGCGCGCGGACGGTTTCGTTGGCAACCTTCTCGCCGGTGCGGGTGGCGCAATTGGCATTGCCGGCGTTCGTAATGATCGCGCGAGCGATGCCCTTCGACGCGGCGAGGTTCTTCTGCCCGAGCTTGACCGGGGCGGCGGCGGCCTTGTTTTGCGTGAAGACAGCGGCGGCGGAGGCGGGCGAATCGGAGACAATGAGGCACAAATCGTCTTTGGCGACTTTCCGGATGCCAGCATATAAGGTGGCGTAGCGATAACCAAGGGGGAGTGTCATGTCAGACTTTCATTGTCGGCTAAGCGATGCCCGTTGCGAAAGCCTCCGGCGGGTATTCTTTTTCGGCCTTCCTGCTGGACTTCGTTGATGGCAAGTACAGTACCAGCACCGCATGCAACCCGGAATGGCGCGCCGGGCACGATTGCGCCCGGAGGCAGGTTAGTAAGTTCGGGCAGCGGAAGGGCCGCGTGGATCTTCAACGGCGCGCCGCGGAAGCTGCAAACAGCGCCCGGCCAAGGGGTGAAGCCACGCATCCGATTGTGGATTTCGGCCGCGGTGCGAGACCAATCGATGCGCGCATCGTCCTTAGTTAGAATGCGAGCGAGCGTTGCCTCGCCGCTGTTCTGGGGCACGGGGGAAAGCGGGTGGGCCAGCGTTTCGACGCAGAGCGCCGCTCCGAGCCGGGAGAGTCGGGCCGAGAGCTCCGGAGCGGTTTCGAGGGGGTCTATCGCGATTTCGGCCGTCCGCAGAATATCGCCGGTATCAAGGCCGGCGTTGATGAGCATGGTGGTGACGCCGGTTACCGTGTCGCCATTGGCAAGAGCCCATTGAATGGGCGCGGCTCCCCGGTAGCGGGGTAGGAGCGACGCATGCACGTTGATGATGCCGAGCGGCGGCAGGTCGATGATGACTTGGGGGATGATCTGGCCGTAGCCGACGACCACCATTACATCGGCTTGGAAGGCGCGGAGCTCTTCGACGATCTCTGGGCGGCGAATCCGCTCGGGTTGAAAGATCGGGAGTTCTAATGCCAGCGCCGCCTGCTTCACCGGCGACAGTGCAAGTTGTTGGCCGCGACCGGCGGGGCGATCCGGCTGGGTATAAACCGCGCAAACTTGGTGGCCAACAGCGACGAGCGCGGCGAGGGTCGGCACCGCAAATTGCGGCGTCCCCATGAAGACGACTACCAATCGCCGGCCTTCTGCAGCTTCTTGATCTTGCGGCGGATAAGGTCCCGCTTCAGCGGCGATAGGTGGTTGAGGAACAGGATGCCGTGGAGGTGATCGATTTCGTGTTGTAGGGCGCGGGCGAGGAGCTCTTCGCCTTCGACTTCGATATCGTTGCCGTCAATGTCTTTGGCTCGGACGACGACATGAGCGGCGCGACGGACATCTTCGCGGAAGCCGGGGATCGACAGGCAGCCTTCTTCACCGATTTGGGAGCCTTCGCGTTTGACGATGGTCGGGTTGATGAGGACGAGTTGCTTGGACGGATCTTCGCCCGAAGACGTATCGATGACGGTGAGCTGGCTGCTGACGCCGACCTGGGGGGCGGCAAGTCCGACGCCGCGGGCGACGTACATGGTTTCAAACATGTCGACGACGAGCTTACGCAGTTCGAGAGTGCCAAAGCTCGTGACGGGCTCGCACTTGGTTTCAAGGACGGAGTCACCATATTTGACGATGGAGAGGGCGGCCATTGTTAGTAGTTCCTAACCTGATTCAGGTAATTGTCGTAGTTGCGGCGGGATTCGCGGAGGGAGTCGCCCCCAAATTTTTCGAGCAGGGCTTGGGCGAGCACGATGGCCACCATCGCTTCCCCGATGACGCCGGCGGCGGGGACGACGGCGATGTCCGAGCGTTCATAGGCGGCCTTCTCGGTGTCGCGGGTGATGAGGTCGACCGACTCCAGCGGACGGCGGAGAGTGGAGATCGGCTTTAACAGACCGCGGACGAGAATGTCCTGGCCATTGGTGATGCCGCCTTCGAGACCGCCGGCGCGGTTGGCTCCGCGGAAGAACTCGCGATCGCCCTTGTTGTAGTGAATCGAGTCTTGGACCTTCGATCCGAAGTATTCAGCGCCCTCGGAGGCGAAGCCGATTTCGACGCCTTTGACGGCTTGCATCGAAACGATGGCCTGTGCGAGTTTTCCGTCGAGGCGAGTATCCCACGTGATGTGGGAGCCAAGGCCGACGGGGACTCCGTGGGCGACGACTTCAAAGATGCCGCCGACCGTATCGCCGGTGCGATAGGCCTCGTCGACGACCTCTTTCATTTGGGCTTCGGCGACGGGATCGATGCACCCGAGCAGAACTTCATCGCGGGCGGCGAGAGCCTGGAGTTCGCCCCATTCGGCGGGGCGCTGCATCCTGGCCGTGCCGACTTGGATGACGTGCGACAAGACTTCTATGCCGAACTCGCGGAGGAGCTCTTTGCAGAAGGCACCGACGGCCACACGGGCCGTGGTTTCGCGAGCGCTGGCGCGTTCGAGGATGTAGCGGGCATCGGGGAAATCGTACTTGATAGCCCCGGCGAGATCGGCGTGTCCAGGGCGAGGGCGGAGGACCTTTTTCTTTTTTTCCTCGCTGCCGTCGAAGTCTTCGACGGGAAGAGAGTCGGTCCAGTTTTTCCAGTCGCGGTTCTGGATGATCATCGCGATGGGGGCGCCGATGGTCTTCGAGTGGCGAACACCAGAGACGACGTGTGCGGTATCAGTTTCGATTTTCATGCGCCCGCCTCGGCCGAAGCCTTGTTGGCGACGCCAGAGTTCGCGGTTCACACGTTCGAGGGAGATCGGGACTCCGGAGGGTAAACCGGTTAGAGTCGCCACGAGGCATTCGCCGTGGGACTCGCCGGCGGTTTCAAAGCGCAGCATGTACTCTCTTATCGTATCGTTCTATTTCGAACGGATTCAACCCGCATTGCAAGCCGAGCCGGTTGAGGGCTGGTATGCGCCAATTCTATTAGGCGGGTTCTTGTCATGGAAGTCATTCGCGCCATTTCGGCGAGTAGTGATAGCGCTCGGTCGCACCCTTGAGTTTACCGCCGGAGATGGGGACGATGTTGGCGCAGCCGTTTTACCGGCTTACGACGTTGGGCTTCGTGCTGGCTTCCATTGGCTTTTTGGCGTTGATGCGCGGCGGATGGGTGAGTAAGGAGATGCTGCTGGATGCGCGCACCGTTTTCCGGGTGGTCGTCGCCTTTGCGATTGTGACCTTCGAGACGGGGATGCCGATTGGAGCAGATCACCCGGTGCGGGGGATTTCGGGTGTTGCCCCGTGGCTCGTGGCTACGGGTATTCTGTTGCCGAATTCGCCATTGAAAGCGGGGGCGGCAGCCTTGGGTAGCGTATTGGCGTGGCCGCTGGCGTTTGGAGATCCACGGGTTTCCGGGCCTCCTCGCTGTTTGGTCTGGGTAAGGCCGGATAGAGCGGAGCGGCAGTGTTCGACGTTTTGAGTTGCGGCGTCGGCTGGAATCGAGGGAACTCGGAGTGTGCGGTGTTCCTGTTCGGGTTTGAACAGGGAAGCGGCAGCATCGCCGTCCGCGGCGGTTGGAATTTGGAAATCGGACCTTTGGGCGATTTCCAAGGGCGGTGGGACGAGAGTGAAAACCTGGTTTTGGTTTCCCTCGCTTTCCACGGCCCGTCATTTCCACGGCCGACCTCCGGACCAAGTACGCTTACTCGCCCCTCGCTGGCGAATTTTGACCGGCGATTCTACCCACGGCAAACAGCGAAGAACCTGAAGGCCTCCTCGCTGTTTGGTGTGGGTAGCGAAAAAGCGCTGAGTCGGAGGGGCTTTCGGGTCGATGAAGGAAGCATGGACTGCGGGGCGGGCTTGTTCGGAGTTGAGCGCGTCGTCGCCGAAT
>Ga0114966_10002995_pt1 | contig 14976 bp, 14 predicted proteins | sample M_130207_XF_Meta_FD_87029 | JGI IMG/M metagenome (GOLD analysis project Ga0114966, IMG submission 87029) | Freshwater microbial communities from Lake Montjoie, Canada to study carbon cycling - M_130207_XF_MetaG | ecosystem: Environmental > Aquatic > Freshwater > Lake | place: Lake Montjoie... | reverse complement strand
ATAAAAGTAGTAAACCTCACTAATTTAGTTCAATGTTAAATTTCACTCCATTTTCAGCACCAAAAGACTTGTCAATAGTAACCGTCCCATTAACATTAAAATGATTTAAGGTTTCTTTCATTAAACCAATGGCAAAGTATGTTAAGCCTTTTGAGGAATTATAAATTATGGATAAATTTTTTTCGGTTTTTTCAACAATTCTAAAAGTTGGAAGATCGGCATCATTATAAAGTTTTTTAACTTCAATATGAATATGATTTTCAATCCCCCCTATTAAATCTAAGGCATTATCATATTGCTCTATGATGTATGAATGTTTGCCAATAAGATATGGAAAAACAAAAATCCCAAATTTCTCTAATATAATTTCTGGGTTGACAGCTGTTTTTTTAGATACATACGTTAAAAGACTAACTAATTCATCAAAGTCATAGCTATTAAAGGAACTATAGATACCTTCAGACGGCAAATCACAATTAGTTATCATTTCATCAACCAATTCTAATCCATGGGATGTTTCAATAAAATCTATAAAATTTGTAAAAATAAATCCTTTCATGATTTTTTTGTTAATTGCGGTTATGGTCTCTTAGACTCTATCCAATAATCTGCTATGAGTCTGAGATTAGATTTGTATTTTACAATATCTAATTCTTTTACAAAATATCCTACAATTCCTAATTCTTCACAAATTTTTATATCTAAAGAGTTGAATGATGTAGTATGCACAATTATAGGAATAGTTTTTAAACTTTCATTTTTTTTGATTTCTTTTAAAAATTCGATACCATTCATTATTGGCATATTTAAATCTAGTAAAGTGAAATATGGTAATTCAGATTTGCTTTCGTGAAGAAGGTCTAATGCCATTAAACCATTTTCAGCTGTACATATTTCTATATTTGGATATTCAGATAATATTTTTTTTATCCCCATTAAAGCAATTTTATTATCTTCAACTATCAATACTTTCATACTTTATAAATTATTTATTTATAAAAGTATAAAATAAAATAAAGTAAAATATAAATACACAATAAAAGTCATACAATTTGGTGAATTATAATATAAAATAATTACAATAATCTGAATTTTAGCACAGTCATCTCCTTGGTTCGAGCACAAGAGCGGGAGCTACTAAAGAAAAGACTTCACAGAGATGTGAGGTCTTTTTTGTTTTACATGTCATACATTTATATAACAATCGTAAAAAAGTTTATCTATTTAACTCTAAATGTTTTAAAGCTTAAATTTTTTTCTTCAATAGGAGCGTTACATAAATAAAATTCTTTGGATTACCCAATACATTGCAACACAAGCAATAAAAGTGCAAACAGGGTTAACTATCCGTTGTTTATACCATGTTTTAGTACTGAACCATTTGCTAACTAGAAAATAAGTAAATAAGATGACACTTATTTGACCTAATTCAACACCAATATTAAAAGAAATTATAGAAGTTGTAAATTCTTTTTTATCGGAACCTATTTCTAGTAATACATTAGCAAACCCCATTCCATGTACCAATCCAAAAACAAAAACGATAAGCAACCTAAAAGGATTAATTTTTATAATTAATATATTTTCTATTGCGGTATAAAGTATGGATAAGGCAATTAGAATTTCAACGATTGCAACATTAGGTTTAAAGAATCCAAAAGTAACTAACCCTAGAGTTAAACTGTGCGCCAAGGTAAAAAAGGAACATTGAATAATGACTGTCTTAATTCTTGAATTCAGAAAAAACAGAGTTAAAATAAAAAGGATGTGATCAAAACCCAATGGAATTACATGAGTGAATCCGAGTTTTAGATAGTTTAGAAAAATAGTATTTCCATCCATTATTGATTACTCTTTTATCAGTTTAATTACACCTGATGACTGAGTTTTAATCTTTAAATAATATATGCCTTTTGTTAACAAACTAAAGTCCTGGGTTTCTATATTGTAACCTTGGAAAATAAGCTGCCCCAAATTTGTATAAAGTTGAAAATATTCGTTGCCAATTGTATTTACTAAGAGAATATGATTGGTAAAAGGGTTAGAGCTACACTTAATTGTCAAATTGTTTTCATAGTTAGCATTTGTCAATGATGTTGGAATGCCTCTAACACATAAAACATAATTTGTATTGGTTTTGACATCATAGGTAGTAATACCAAATTGTGTATTCCAATACCATGCTTTTGTGGTTTGGTTTGGTAAACTTGTAGAGCTCCAATAATTATGTACACCAATTGCTGGAAAAAAAGTAGTATTTGTCGATGGATTGGCAACGCTTTCGTCATTGAGTGATTGCAATTCTTTAATATTGGGTAATCGCCAATCAGATGCTCCTGTTAAATTGAGATTTTCAGCATAAATCAATGCATTTTCCCATGTTTGAGTAGCAGTATTTGGCACTTTTTGCCAAATTAATTGTGTCAAATTATCTATAATGGTGCCATCATTATTATCAGTAAAATGATTGGTAATCATTGTTGGAACCGAAATTGTTCTAACAGCACGAACATGAAATTTAAATGTTCCACCAGCACTAATAGTTTCCGTTTTTGGTTTGTTGCCTATGCCTCCACCAGCATTGGTACACCAAACTTTAGTATTATCACCTGTTTGATAAGTACTAGTCCACCAATATTCTGCTCCACTTGAAGGGAAAAAGGTGGTGTTCATCGCCGGATTATTATTTTGATGAATTAAAATGCTAAAACTTTCCATAGGACTAGGCAATCTCCAATCGGAATAACCACCAAGAACCAAATTATCGCAATAGGCATTAGCATTTTCAATAGTCATCTCTCCACCATCCACTTTTTGCCACATTAAACCTGTAACATTATCCGTTATTGTACCGTTGCCATTATCAGTATAGGATGGCTGATTGATTTGATAATCATTATCTTCACCAAAAGTATTTGTATAACTTAGATTTTGCCCTGTATCCGGAAGTAGATTAATGGTTTTAGTTACGCTTTGTGCAAAAGCATTTATGGAAATAAATAAAAAAAGAAGTATTTTTTTCATCTTTATTTCACGATTATTTTTTTAGTAACTGTAGATTGAGATAATTGAATTTTTACCATATATGTACCTGCCGATAATTTTTTAATGTCTAAAACAGGAACAAATTTTGAGGTTTTAGAAATCAGACTTCCTTTGATATCATAAATTGATATATTTTGGACTTCATTTTCTAAGCTGGAATTTCCAAGATTAATATTTAAAATGTCTATAGCAGGATTAGGAAATACCCTAATACTTTTTTCTGTGGCAATTACTTCTGAAGTTGTTAAAGTTGGAACAGTGCATTGTGCAAATCCATTATAATTAGTAGTAGTAGTTCCAGATGGAGTAACATAGTTAAATGTATAAACCGTTCCGTTCCAGCTAAAATTGGTTGCATAACCAGGAACACCATTTAAAGTATAAGACAAATTATATCCTGTGTTTGTACCATTTGCCACACATGAAGTAATAAGCGCCCCATTTAACGGTGTCCAATTCTCATTTCTGACAGGATGTGCCGAAGCTTGAGGAATTAATTGATGAGTAGCATCCTCTGTTACTTGACCGACAAAGTTACCAATCATATATGGAGCTGTAGAAGTACCATGGTAATGATAAATGCCATTAGTACCAAAGTGACCGTTATTTGCATCGAGAGTTGCCATAGGACTACCATCAGGTTCCACACCACCATAAACCGCGAATCCATCAAAACTGAAAGCACAAGGCAGATTAGTAGTGGTTTGACCTAAACTATATAAATGCAATGGAGCAATATGATAATGATAATCATCTCCTCTACCACAATGTCCACCATAATTGTCTAATTGACCATCCAAATAAGAATCTACCCCAGTATTGGTATGATAATTAAAAATAGGCACACCATTGGCAGCTATTCCTATAGCCCCTCGGGTAAAATGAACAGCATCAATTGGTATTGGTGTAGTTGCAATAATTGGATTTAGTGGAATACTCCAATGATTAGTTCCAATATAACACTGTGGTATTGGAACTTGTTGTTGCCATCCATGATTTGAAATTCCTACCATCATGGTATGATTGGGAATTCCTTTGCTTTCTAAATAAAAATAATTGTTATCCCATGAAGTGGCAACATTCGGGGCAAAAGGAAGAAAAGCAGCATTAACAAAATTAGGGTCAGTAGTCGTTAACATTTTTTTGGAAAAGCTAAATAATGTCATCAACACACCAACTGAAAGTATTGGAACGACATATTTTAATTTTTTCTTATCCGCTATTATGAAAAAGTAACTAGAGATTACCATTAAAAAAACCACTATTAAAGTTAGTTTTATGTAATATAAAGTTTCGCTTTCAACTTTATTTGGTGAAAGTGTTTGTAAATTGATAGCTTTTACTTGAGCTTCTTTTCTTTTTATATAATTTTGATCTGTTGATGAAAATGATGAGAATGGATGTTTTACTGTCTTGTTTTGAGTATCTTCAATATAAACTATACCATTTTTAAACATAGAAAATGAGCCATCAATATATTGGTGTTCTTTTTGGATATTCCAATGTCTTAAAATTTGATTTTGATAGTTTATAGTATGTGAATAAATAGACATACTTGTAAAGATCATAGTGATGGCAATATATTTTTTCATTTTAAAGAGAATTATCTTTTTAATATTAATTTTCCTGAATTTACTTTGCCGTTGTCTTTTACAATTTTATAGATATAAACACCGTCTACGACATCTGTCCCAGAGCGGTCTGTTCCATCCCAAATCACTTGGAATTTTCCATTTCCTAGGTAATTACCATTGATGATTTCTTTTATTAATTTTCCGTTTATATCAGTAATTGAAATGGCTATATTTTCATTGTTTTCAACTTCAAACTCAATTTTGGTGTCTTTTGAAAATGGATTCGGATAGACTATTTCATCGGCATAATTAGAGTTCCAAATGATTGGAGGGTTGTTGTTCCCAAGTGTATAACAATTGTTAGTTCCAATAAAATAACTAGCCGATACATCTTTATTGTGTCGTGTTGCATTTTCATTGGCGGGTAAATAGGCACGAACATATTCAACCAAAACTCCTGATGGATCAACAGTAACTCTTATATGTCCTGAGTTTGGAAGTATTTGTCCTTCTAAGTATCCATAGTCTGTGGCATAAGCAACACTATTGAAGTTTGGATGGCTAGGCTGTGGGGTTTCTTGATAAACAAGACAATCTTTTTCTTGTTTACCAAAGAAGTGATCATGACCATGAAAGAAAATAGTGACCTGATTTTGTGTTAATAAATCTTTAATTGGCATATCCCAACCAGGTCTATTGGAAGCAAATCCTGGAGTACCGTCTAAATTATTACCTCCCCATTCATATAAATCTGCAAATTCTATACCTCCTCGTCCATCTGCATCTCCACCAACTATTTGATGGGAATAAACAAATTTAAAAGTAGCTGAGCTGGTTGCTAAGGTGTTTTTTAGCCAATTGTATTGAGCCTGTCCTAATGTCCAACGCCAACCAGTACTAGCAGTTGGTTTGGGTGATGTATACCAATATGGATCCAATACAATATATAAAGCATTTCCCCATTCCCAGGCATAATAATTTTCTCTTAATCCAACATAATTGTGATTCGTTGTGTCACCAGTATAAAAATTTCCATCGGGAGCGGGATTTAAAAAATATTTTTTCCTTTCCTGAGTATCCCAAATAGCTATATTATCTGGAGTGTTATTTAAATTCCAACCTGCTTCACCTTCATGATTTCCAAGTGTAATAAATAACGGAACAGAGTGACAAATTCTTTCATAATTACTGCGCAGTAATCGGCATCTGTATGGAATGGTATCATGAGGAACGGTATTAGTAGTTAAATTTTTTAATTTATCAGTCATCAAAAAATCACCCAAATCTATCATGAAATCAGGATTGTCTTCCAATTGATTTTGTAAACAAAGTTGATATAATGGAATATTACTTTGTTCATCCATATGAGGATCAGCTTGAACTACATATTTATAGCTACTTCCAATAGAACGCTGTGTTTGAAAAGAATACTCAGAACGCGTTATAAAAGCTGTAGCATTGGGTGAACGATACAACATTCTATAATAATATTTTGTGTTGGATGAAAGTCCAGTTATTATTACCTCAGCAGGATTATTTGCAATAAATGTAGTCCAAGATGTTTGATTTGTATAGTCTCCTGAAGTAGTTCCATATTGTATAGCAACTTCCACATCTGCATCAAAAAATGCTTGAATAGTAATACTATTGTTTGTTGGTCTTCCCAAAATCTCGGTTTGAGTTATATTTTGTGAAAAAGAGGATACACTTAAAATTAAGAATAAAAGTCGGACTATTTTTTTCATTTTATAAATATTAATGTTTGATAATTATTTTTTTTGGGACTATTTTTCCATCTATCTCTAAGAAATAAATTCCATTAACAAGGGAGGAAGTGTCAATTATAGGGCTATTTATTTTTAGTACAATCTGACCTAAAGCATTTCTTATTACTCCTAAAGGTGCTATCCCATTATCATTAAAATGGAGATACAAATTGTTATTAGCGGGGTTTGGATAGACCACAAAGTCGTTTTCGAATTGAGATTGATTAGTTTGTAAAGCACAAGAACCAACGGTATAAGAATAGCCTATTTCACCATTGCTATGTAGACCACTAGCTGTATCAGCAGGTAAATAGGATTTAACATAATCTACAGTTACACAATTGGGTGTTACACTAACTTTTATATGACCTGTACCATCAAGAATAATATCGGTATAGGCAGAAGCATTTGGTGTGTATCCAAAAGTATATGTATTGTCACTAGGCATAGGAACTTCCTGATAAACAACACCGTTTAGTTGCTCTTTAGCAAATAGATGATCGTGACCTTGAAAGAAAATATCAACTCCAGTATCTACAAAAACTTGATGGATTGGTTTTCCCCATCCAGGTCTGTAAACATCAAACTTATATTGATTGCCTTGCATTCCACCCCATTCAAAACCAGTTGCGGTATTGACACCACCTCTACCTTGTCCGCGGGTGTGGTGTGCAAATACAAATTTATGAGCAGCTGTGCTGGTTTCAAGCACATTACGCATCCATTGATATTGTTCAAACCCTAATGTCCATTCCCAATTTAAAGGTTTTGTAGGATCAACTGGTGTCGCACCCGGAAAAATTTCTGTTCTGTACACGTCTAATACAACAAACAAAGCATCTCCCCATGTCCATGCATAATAATTTTCAGGAGTACCCATTCCATAATTTTCTACAGTAGTATTTCCGGAATAAAAAGAATTTGGATAAGGGTTTGGGTAATAATATTTTCTCCATAAAGTACCCCAGACTCCAATATTATTTGGGGGGTTTTGAGATAAATAATAATCATTTTCTCCTTCGTGATTTCCAAGGCAAATATAAAATGGAACAGAATGACAAATCTGCCCTAAATAGGATCTGTAATACCAATGAAGATAATCCATATCTGAGCTAGTAGTAGTTGTTGGTGTATGATCATCGCCAAAAATATCTCCTAATGACAACATAAAATCAGGATTGTGAGCGGCTTCATTTGCAAGCGTGATTTGGTAAATATTTGTATCTCCGTAGCCATATAAATGTTCATCGGCTTCTACTGTAAAAGTGAAGTTTTCACCAGGCGCTCTTTGGGTATGGAATTTGTATTCAGGGGTAACATTATAACTCAAATCACTCGGCAGTTTATAGTGCATTCTATAAAAATATTGCGAACTAGGTAATAAATTTATGATATCTATTTCATCTGGAACATTTAGCAAATTATTATATATATTAGTTGTATTAGAATAATTTTCTGATTGTGTTCCATATTCTATATAATACTCTACATTTTGATCAAACAATATACTGGCAGTAACCGATGTTGCGGTTGGTCTGCCTAAAATTATTGATTTTGTTTGTGCGTAATGACTAAATGGTAGTAACAATAATAATATAATTAGTATTCTCTTCATTTCTATCTTTTAGTTGGTTGGTTATCGGGTCTAAAATAATCTCTAATTTCTTTGACTAAACTCTCCATCTTTTCTTGTTGGGCAGAAGTACAAATTGACTTTAACTCCTTTGCTTGTTTATAACGTAACAATTCCATTTGGTATTCTCCATCTGCAATCTGCTTAGCAAGAGATATAATTTTAGCATCATCTGAACTACTATTAAACATTTCTATATTCATTTCGTCCTTAAAATTCTTAATTTTTCTTTTTAAAATAATTTCTTTAAAATAATAATGTTCTCTAATTTGATTTAACTTATTCACTTGATAATCGTTAAGTTTTAACTCTTTTTGTAGGACACCTGTGATGTTTTTATAGGTTTCATTTTTAGGAAATAATAGTGGTTCATGGCTGTATAAACTTTTCCATAAAAGAAATCCAACAGTGATTAAATTTAAAATCACTAAAAAAAAAATTGCTCGTATGAAAAACATTTTTTGACTAAAAAAATCCATAAACTAATTTTTTTCTGGAATTAATAATTCACTAGTTATTATGTTCAAATATTGTGCTCTATTAGAAATATTATTCTGTTCTTTAATTATGCTAAATAGTATTATATTTAAATTAGTTATTGTGAGAAATGCTAAAACTACTTTTTGTTTTCTATGTGAATGCAATGTTCTTTTTGAATTTTCTAGTCTTAAAATCAAGTTTTTTTCCCATTCATTAGAAACAGACAACTTTTCCAAATTATCATAGACTTGAAGTTTTTGCGCTACTAAATAATCTATTTGAATATTTTCCATTGTACTTACTATTGTTTTTTTAGACGATTATTAATTTTATTTCTGGCACTATGTGTTAATTTTAAATATTTTTTTAAGATTAGCTGATACTCTTTTTTTAGCTCTATAGATTAAGCTTTCTACAGCAATAATTGTAGTGTCCATAATATCAGCAATTTCCTGATTTGTAAACCCTTCTATTTTACTTAAAGTAAAAGCTACGCGCTGATTTTCGGGTAATACATTAAGTGCCGAGAATATTTCTTTTAATTGATCAATTTCATTTATGTTTTCATCAGCAGGAATGCCTCCAGATACCCAATTGGAAATAGTATCAACGTGAATTATTTTGCTTATAGTAGAAATTCGTTTTTTTCTATTTCGTTTTTTTATTGCATCAAGGCATTTCGTAACGGTAATTCTATAAATCCATGTAGATAATTTTGAATCACCACGAAAATTTGGAATTGATTGAAAGATTTCTATAAACACTTCTTGAGAGACATCTTCAGCATCTTCTTTATTTAATAAAAAACGATAACAGGTATTTATAACACCACTTTTATACTGTGATATTAATTCATTGAATGCGGCTCTATCTCTTGATTTCAATAAACTTAACCAATCTAATTCTGACAAAACATAACATTTAAAGTTTTAGAATTCTATAACAAATTAGAATAATACAAGATTAATTATAAATGTTTAGTTTTTTTTAAAAAGGCAATATTTATTTTAAAAGGATAATTTAATGAAATGTCTGATCAACAACATTGGATTTCCGTTGGTGATTTTCGCTTGCGAAAATCTTAAAGTTAGAAAAATACTCCGTTTTTATCTCCAACAAATTGATAGATGTTTTATAGAAATATCCCTAACAGATATTAAGTAGTTGAAAGAAAATTAAAAATCAAATTTGTAACTTTCTCCAAGAGGGGGAGCAAAAATAAGAAAGCCTTTACAAGTACGTAAAGGCTTTTTTGTTTTCCAATATTTTTTTGTTGAAACTTCAATTAAAATCTTTTCACTTTTAATAAAAATTAAAACCTCTAACAAAAAAAGCTAGAGGTTTTGGTACTTTATAAATTTAAAAGTGAATTTATTTTTTTAATGGAATTCTTTGGATTACCAAATTTTAACACGTTTTTCAGGAGCTAAGTATAAAGAGTCAGTTGGCTTCACTTTGAAAGCATTGTAAAACTCGGGTACATTTCGAACGACACCATTAATTCTATATTTAGCAGGTGAGTGTGGGTCGTTTGCAATTTGACTACGAATGGCTTCCTCTCTTGATTTGTCCAACCAAACTTGTGCCCATCCAATTAATACACGTTCTTCACCTGTAAATCCATCCATTACAGGAGCTTCTTTTCCTTTAAGACTCAATTTGTAAGCCTTAATTGTGATTGACAATCCTCCTAAATCACCAATATTTTCGCCTAAAGTAAATTCGCCATTCACATTCAAATCTGGGAAAGCTTTAAACCCACTGTACTGCGCAATTAATGCACCCGTTTTTTGTTTAAATGCATCTAAATCTTTTGCAGTCCACCAATTACGCATCACACCATCACCATCAAAAGTACTACCTTGGTCATCAAAACCATGACCAATTTCGTGTCCAATTACGGCGCCAATTCCACCATAATTTACAGCATCTTCAGCTTTCATATTAAAGAAAGGCGGTTGCAAAATAGCTGCAGGAAATACAATTTCGTTTAATGATGGATTGTAATAGGCATTCACTGTTTGAGGATTCATTCCCCATTCTGCTCTGTCTACAGGTTTTCCTAGTTTGTCTAATTGGCGTTTGTATTCAAAAGCCGTAGCTCTTTGTAAGTTGCCGTAATAATCATCTTTTAAAACTTTTAGAGTTGAATAATCTCTCCATGTATCCGGATAACCAATTTTCAACATGAATTTAGATAGTTTGTTTAACGCTTGTTTTTTAGTTTCAGGCGACATCCAATCCAATTTTTTAATGCTTTCTTCGTAGGCTTTTAATAAGTTTTTAACCAAAACTGTCATGCGTTCTTTAGCTTCTGGAGAAAAATGTTTTTCAACATATACTTTTCCAATAATTTCTCCAAGATTTGTATTTACTCTATCCACACCTCGTTTCCAAGCATCTTTCTGTTTCTCGGTTCCGCTCAGAACAGTCCCATAAAACTTAAAATTTTCTTGATCTAAAGCAGTGTTTAAAGCGGTTGCTGAGCCATGGATAACGCTCCATTTTAAATAATTTTTCCAAGTTTCTAAAGGTGTAGCTTTAATAATGTTATTCAAAGCTTTGATGTACTCAACTTGAGTAACATCGATGGTTTTTTCTCCAGCAACTCCGGCACTTGTTAGCATAGCAGTCCAATCAAAATCGGGCATTAATTGCTTCAAATCTTTAACTTGGTACATATTGTAAAGTTTTGACATGTCTCGAGTCAATTCTTTTTTCATGTGTTTAAAAGCTAGAGAAGTTTCTAATGTCATGATTTGTGGTGCAAGAACAGCTGCATTGGCAACTCCGCCAAGAGTTAGCATCTTCTCAATGTGGCTAACATATTTTTCACGAATTTCTTTTGATTTTGCATCCTCTAGAAAATAGTATTCTCTATCGGGTAACCCAAGCCCACCTTGCCATGTCAGCAACATATATTTTGTAGGGTCTTTAAAATCGGTGTAAACACCTAAACTAAATGGACCTTGATTTCCAGCACGGTTGGCTTCCCCAAAATAGCTCGCTAAATCGGAATAATTTGCAAGGGCTTCAATTTTTTTAAATTCTGGCGCAAGCGGTGTAATTCCTTTTTGATCTCTAAGTTTTTGATTCATATAGGTATTATAAAAGTCACCTATTTTTTGTTCATCCGAACCGTTTTCAAATTTTCCTTTGGAAGCTGCAGTGATTATTGCTTTTACATCTTCATCTGCTTTGTCGCTGATTACATCCCATGCTCCAAAACTTGCTTTGTCTGCTGGAATTTTATTCTTCTTAACCCAAGTTCCGTTTACATAAGCATCAAAATTATCACCTGGTTTGACCAAAGTATCCATGTTTTTTATTTCAATACCCGAAATTAGGGTTTCCTCTTTTTCGGATTTATTACAAGCAGTAAGCAGAAATAATGCTGATAACACAACAGAAGATTTGATTAAAATAGTTTTGTTTTTCATTATTTTAATTTTTGATTAGCAGTATAAAAGTACTGTTTTTTTGTTTTAAAATATTTTAAAAAGATAAAGAAAAAAATTATTTATTTCTATTTAAAATAGGGAGTAATAAAAAAGACAAGCCTCCTAAGAATATCATTAAAACGGTTTGAGAAGTCCATACCAACCATCCGAAAGCCGTTCCAGCTGTGTCTGGAATACCATAAAGCATAAATATTTCAGCAACAAGAAGTGGATAGGCTCCAAAACCTCCATTTGTAAAGCCAATGGCCAAACTGCCAAATACAAAGCCAATTATTACAGCTCCCATTCCTATATTACTGGTTTCTTTTAATGCAAAAATGGTGACGTAAAACATTAATAAATAAGTAAACCATATAAAAAAAGAATGAAAAAGAAATGGCCATTTGTTTTTCATTTTTAGGATGCTGGTCATACCTTCAACTAAACCTGAAAATTTATCTTTAAGGGAAAGAACAATTTTCCAATTAGAATAAAGCCAAATCAAAGTAAAAATTACAAATAAGACAACACCAATAAGTGCAATGAGAATTAATTTTTCGATTGGGATTTTAGCAACAATATAATCTTTTAAAACATTGAATTGTAGAAAAAATGAAACTACAACAAATAAAAAAAAGATTAATAAATCTACAACTCTTTCTGCAACTATAGTCCCAAATCCTTTATCAAAAGGGATGTCTTCGTATTTTTTTAAAATAATTGCGCGAGTAACTTCGCCTGATTTTGGTATTGTTAAATTCATAAAATAGGCTACGCAAACGGCCATTAAATTATTGTGAAATTTAGTTTGATATCCTAAATGTTCTAAAGAAAATTTCCATCGATACGCCCGAGAAAGAAACCCAAATAGCGCAATGAATAATGATAAATAGATATAGAAATAATCGGCGTTTCTAAAATAACCTTTCATTTCTATAATTTGAGCGGGAGTGAATTCGTTGTATTTGTAGATAATTAAATAAACCCCCAAAAGTATTGGAAGAAGAATTGATAACCATTTGCTAACGATTTTTTTCAAAGGATTAGGTCAAAGAATTATCATTTTCGTTTGGAAATATAATCCATGGCTTAAAGGCTTTGGCTTCTTCAAAATCTAACAGTGCATAAGAAATAATGATAATAATGTCTCCAGTTTGTACTTTTCGAGCAGCTGGTCCATTTAAAGTAATTTCACCAGAATTTTTTCTTCCAGGGATAACATAGGTTTCAAATCGTTCGCCATTATTAATGTTCACTATGGCAACTTTTTCACCTTCAATAAGGTTGGATGCGTTCATTAAAGCTTCGTCAATAGTAATGCTGCCAATATAATTTAAATCGGCACCCGTTACTTTTACACGGTGAATTTTAGATTTTACAACTTGAATTTGCATGGGGCAAAAGTATATTAATTTAATGAAATGGTATCAATCAATCTAATTTTATTAACAAAAACGGCAATAAAAGCGCGGTATTTTTTATTTTTATTTTTATGTATACAAGGTAATAATGTTGCTTCATCTGCAATTTGAAAATATTCTAGTTCAAATTGTGGATGCATCTTGAAAGTATTTTTTACCCAATGGGTTACCTTGTTGGCCGATTGTGTTTTGAAAATGATTTTGGCCTGATTTAAGGTTTCATAAATGATTTTAGCATTTTCTCTTTCTGTGGTAGTTAAACGTTCGTTTCTTGAACTCATAGCCAAACCATTGGATTCTCTGTATATAGGATAAGCAATAATTTTTACCGACAATTTTAACTTTTCAACTAGTTTTTTTATAATTTGTAATTGCTGAAAATCTTTTTCTCCAAAATAAGCGTTAGTTGGTTTTACAATTTCAAAAAGCCGTTTTACAATTGTTGCTACTCCATCGAAATGTCCAACCCTAAATTTTCCTTCCATTTGATTTTCTAATCCATCAAAATCAAAATGTTGCGAAATTGTATTGCCTTCATAAATATCATTCACTGTGGGCGCAAAAACAATTACCGTGTCAGAAATAGTTTTTATTTTTTCAATATCTGCCTCTAAGGTTCTTGGATATTTTTCTAAATCGGAAGGATTGTTGAATTGAGTTGGGTTCACAAAAATACTTATCACTACAATAGAATTATTGTCAAATGCTTCTTGTAACAATGAAAGATGACCAAAGTGTAAGGCACCCATGGTTGGAACAAACCCAATTGTGGTTTTAGAATTAGAAGCCAATTTAAGATACGAAACTAGTTCAAGTTGAGTGTTGAAAATGTGCATCAATGAATGATAAATAAGATGCAAACTTACTGTTTTCATAAATAACTGCATAAATTTTTGTACTTTTGCCTGTTTTTTATTGACAATTTATAAAGTAGCATGACGTATGGAAGATAAGAGAATATTGTATGTATCATCGGAAGTGGTGCCGTATCTCGCTGAAAATGAGGTTTCTTTAATGTCTTATGATGTCCCTAAAATGGTCAATGATCAAGGAGCACAAATAAGAATATTTATGCCAAGGTATGGCAATATAAACGAGAGAAGACATCAATTACATGAAGTAATAAGATTGTCTGGGATGAATTTGGTTGTTAATGATTTAGACATGCCTTTAATTATCAAAGTAGCTTCAATTCCAAAAGAACGTATTCAAGTTTATTTTATTGATAACGATGAGTATTTTAAAAGAAAAGCAACATTTAGTGACGAAGAAGGAGTTTTATATCCTGATAATGATGAAAGAGCTATTTTCTTTGCCAAAGGTGTAGTAGAAACAGTAAAAAAATTAAACTGGGTTCCAGATATAATTCATGTTCATGGTTGGATGGCAAGCATGTTACCTATTTATATGAAGCATTTTTATAAAGATGAAGCACTATTTTCTGAAACAAAGATTATAAGCTCTGTTTATGGTCAATCTTTTGAAGGTACACTAGATTCAGAAATGATAAATAAGATAACTTTTGACAACATTCCGAAAGAAGCTGTAAATGGCTTGGAGATTCCTAATTATGAAAACCTCATGTTGGCATCAATTAATCATTCAGATGGTGTAATT
>Ga0114966_10002988_pt1 | contig 14994 bp, 10 predicted proteins | sample M_130207_XF_Meta_FD_87029 | JGI IMG/M metagenome (GOLD analysis project Ga0114966, IMG submission 87029) | Freshwater microbial communities from Lake Montjoie, Canada to study carbon cycling - M_130207_XF_MetaG | ecosystem: Environmental > Aquatic > Freshwater > Lake | place: Lake Montjoie... | reverse complement strand
TGATCGACTTCGAACGGTTTGTCCACAGGACGGACGACCGCGTGCAGTTGTTTCAGTTTTTGCACGCCAATCCCCGCGCGATTGATGTCATGGTGCGACTGTTTGTCAGTAGTCGGTACCTCACGGAGACCCTCCTGCGCAATCCGAATGTGCTTCAAGAATTGACGTCTCATCGCCGATTGGCCGAATTGAAGAGCCGAGAAGAATTCTTCAGTCAGGCGTTGTCAATTGCCGGCTCGGCCGCCGACTTCACGTCGCGGATGGATGCGCTGCGGCGGTTTCAGAGAGGGGAGATACTGCGGATTGGAGCCTGTGACGCTTTTGGACTGATCGATCTGCGATCCGCCACGACCCAACTCAGTCTGTTGGCCGACAGTCTGATTCAGGCCTGCCTGACGTTGACGAGTCAGGAATTCAGCATGCCCACGGAGAGTCTGACAGTTATCGCATTGGGAAAACTGGGTGGTGAGGAACTGAATTACAGTTCTGACATTGATTTAATTTTTTTGACGGATCGCAGTCCCGCGGATGTGCTGCCTCTCGCGCAACGATTGGTAAAGGCCTTACAGGATTCGACGGCAGAAGGATTTCTTTACCGCGTTGATGTCCGCCTGCGACCTTGGGGGCGGTCTGGTGAACTCGTCACAACGATCGCTTCCTATCTGGAGTATCTCCGGTTGCATGCCGAGCTTTGGGAGACTCAGGCACTGCTCAAGGCTCGCATCGTGGCTGGACATTGGCCCTGGGGACAGGAATTCCTTCAACGCGCAGAGCCGTTGATCTTCGGTGCGTCGCCCGATGAGGTTCGAGCGTCCGTTCGGCAAGCCAAGAATCGGATTGAGTCCGAATTGCGCCGCCGCGGTCGCGTTTGGGGCGAGGTCAAACTTGGTATGGGCTCGATTCGTGACATTGAGTTCGTTGTCCAAGCACTGCAACTGGTTCATGGTGCCAGGCATCGGCATGTTCGGACCTCCAATACGCTTGATGGCCTCGTTCGTTTAACGGATGCGGGGATCCTTCATGCGGATGAGTATCGCCGCTTGACCGATGGCTATGTCTTCCTCCGAGCGGTCGAGCACTCTCTGCAATTAATGAACAACCGCAGAGAGCACTCGCTCCCGTCCGATCCCCGCGAGTTGAATGCGTTGGCGCGGCGATTGGACTTTGAGACCGCGAACCAGTTGATGGCGCATTTCGATGGTCATCGTGAGTCGATTCGTAAAATCTTTGATAAGTACATCTCTCACGAACGTGCGTTGACTGAGCCGGTTACTGCGATACCAATTCCCCAGCGACAGCAAATCCCGAAACGAGAGCTTGAAACCTATGAGTCTGTTTTCAGCGACAATGAGCGTCGCAGGCATCTCGAATTACTAGCGGAAGTCAATGAAACGCAGCCGGTGCGGGTCATCGCCGAGGTGGCCAAAGGCAATTTGAATCAGTCGCTGCAGGAGCAGAATTTGTGGACGGTCACGGTTCTTGGTCAGGATTGCCCAGGCGAGATGTCGATGATCTGTGGCCTGTTTTTTGCCTACGGTTTTGACATCATTGACGGCTTTGTTTCTACGGCCGCAAGGACGCGCGGTGATCATCTTCGAGAACGGGTCTCGCGCAATTTTGTGGACGTCTTCAGGCTCCGTTCGTCCCGGAAGGAGGTGCTGCCAAACGTTTGGCGAGACTATGAAAATGATCTGAATGAATTGGTTCTCTTGGGACAGCGGGGCAAGATTGATGAGGCTCGGGGGCGTTTGGCTCAACGCGTTGCCGAAGTTTTTCAAGAGACAGCCGATGTTTCGATGCGACCGGCGCCGTTCGAAGTTCGTTTTGACAACGCAGCAGATGATCATGCCACCGTGCTGCACATTCAAGGTGAAGGAACAATCGGCTTTCTGTACGAACTCTCCAACGCTCTGACGCTCAGCGGGATGAGCATCGAGCAGGTGATGATTCGGACGGAGGACCATCGAGCATTTGACACGTTGCTCGTGACAGAGATCCACACGGGCGAAAAAATTACCGATGCCAGCCGGCTTCAGGAGTTGCAGGCTGCAGTCGTGCTCATTAAGCAGTTCACGCATTTGCTTCCCGCCGCCGCGAATCCCCGCGCCGCACTGCTTCACTTTCGGGCGTTTCTTCGCGATTTTTTTCATCGACCGGATTGGCTGGACCAGCTGTCGTCACTCGATCGTCCCGAAGTGTTGTCCGCACTGGCGCAGATGCTCGGCATGAGCGATTTTCTCTGGGAAGATTTTTTGCGACGCCAGTACGCTAGTCTTTTTCCTGTGCTCCACGACATCTCAGGACTGAGGCAGGTCTACTCACGAGAGTATCTGCAGGGCGAGTTGTCTCGAGTGCTGGGGTCTGCCCATGCGCCCGATGCGCGTCGACGATTGCTGAACGAATTCAAGGATCGGGAACTGTTTCGAATCAACATGCGGTACATCCTCGGATATTGTCCTGAGGTTGAATCGTTTGGGCACGAGATGACGGATCTGGCCGAGGTCGTCATTGTTGCTGCCGTGACATTTTGTCGGACCGAGCTCGAGTCTCGTTTTGGATCTCCACAAATGGGGGACGGACGGGAATCGACGCTGGTGCTCTGTGCTCTGGGTAAGTGTGGTGGACGGGAGATGGGGTTTGCATCCGACATCGAGCTGATGTTTGTCTACTCCGCTGACGGAACAACGACGAGTGAGACAAGAGAATCGAATCTCGAGTCGATAGCTAATGCCAGCTTTTTTGCGAAGCTCGTGGAGAGTGTGTGCCAAGCGATTGACTCCCGAAAGGAAGGCGTGTTTCGGATCGATCTTCGCCTCAGACCCTATGGCCGTACCGGGAGTCTGGGCGTCTCCTTTGAGGCCTTTCGAAATTACTTTCAAGCGGATGGTCCCGCTTGGCCCTATGAACGCCAAGCTTTGGTAAAGCTCCGTTCGATTGGCGGAGATGAAGAACTCGCCAGCCGATTGACAACGCTTCGCAATGAACTGGTCTACAACGGGAATCCCGTCGATTTTTTGGCCATTCGCGCCATGCGGGAACGCCAGTTGCGTCAACTCGTCGGTGCCACCGAATTCCATGCGAAACTCAGCCCGGGCGGGCTTGTTGATCTGGAATACCTGGTCCAGGCATTGCAAATGGACCGGGGTGACATGTACGACGTCTTGCGAACAACGAACACCCGACAGGCGATTGATGCCCTGTTCAGTGTCGGTCTCTTGTCGCGTGCCGATCATGAGCGATTGAGGGATGCCTATCACTTCCTGCGTCGGGTCATCGATGCGATGCGCATGGTCCGAGGCGCATCGCGTGATCTGTCCGTGCCGCCGCAATCATCCGCCGATTTCGAATCGCTTGCCCGCCGATTGGGATACGGCGTTCCAATCAGTCGCCTGCACGAGGATGTGACTCGACACTCGCAGGTGGTTATGGAACTTGTTCGCCTGTACTCCAAAAACCGTAAGTAAGGGATGTGAGGACCACTGGCCGTATCCCCGTTTCGCTGCGCATCGATTGGCATTGGTGGTAACGGCTATTTGCGATAAATTGCGAGGGAGTGATCTTGAAGCCGTTGGACAAGGTCCCACGAATCCGCAAGGTGAGGACTCTGGGGATCAGTGATGCAGGATGTCACACGGATGCGGAGATCCGCAACACGATTTTAACGGAGAGTAACGGAATCCATGGAAGAAATCCAAACTTTGCCGCTGCCCGGTTGTCGGGAGCCCTTGAGCTCCTTCAGCCACTTGTTGGGTGCGGTTGTGTTCACCGTTTTGGCTGCCATTCTGGTGCGTCGTGGACGCGGGGACTGGGTCCGAATGACAAGTCTGGTGGTGATGGCGAGTTGCTCTGTCCTTCTCCTCAGTTTGAGTGGCATCTACCACCTGTTTTGGCCGGGTCCGATGCGCGCCATCATGGTCCGTGCCGATGTTTCGGCAATTTTCCTGCTGATCGCCGGATGCATGACACCCATTCACGCAATTTTGTTTCAAGGAGTGTCGCGCTGGTTGCCGCTCGTCCTGATTTGGATGATTGCCGCGCTCGGAATCGTGTTGCGATTGATCTTCTATGAATGGGTCAACGGGTCGGTTGGTATCGCGATTTTTCTGCTTTACGGATGGGGTTGTGCCAGTACTGCGATTGTGCTCTGGCGTCGATTTGGATGGACCTTCATCCAGCCGGCTGTGATGGCGGGATTGGCATATACGCTGGGAGCAATTGTTCTGCTGAATCATGCCCCGACCCTCGTGGTCGGTGTGATTGGTCCACACGAATTATGGCACGTGGCCGTGTTGAGCGGCCTCGCCCTCCATTGGCGGTTCGTCTTTCAATTTGCCGCCGGTCTGAAGATAGTTCCATAACCAGCGTCGTTCATGGGCCTGCGGCGTTGTTCAGATTCCGCAGTGACGCACAAAAGTCGGCGCGGATTACTCATCGTTTTCGACGGTGCTTTGCCGCAATGAGCGGCCGACTTCGAGTCGCCGTGTCGCATTTTTTGAGCGGAATACCAAATACTTGGCTGAGATTTTGAGGATTGTCCCCTGCACGTCCGCAACGGCGAATGTGTCTCCCTCATGCAGTTCCGTGCTCTTGCTTTTGGAGCGATTGTAGAACTGTGCGAGCCATTTCCCTTCCTTGGCAAATGTGGTTGTCAGCAGGGTGAGCGTCGCGGGATCCTCTTGGATCTCCAGTGTGAGTTCCAGAGTCGTAGATTGCGGTGGCATTCCGTCGTCGGTGACAGTGATCCCGACAACGGTGGGTCCGAGAGGCGTCGATTTGTCAGGATTCCACAGCAGTTCACCCGTGGCGGCATTGATGGACCAGCCGGCGGAAGGGTTGCCGCCGAGTTTCCAACTCAGTTTGTTCAACGCGGTCTCACGATCCGCAGCGGCCGGCGTGAACTGCCATTGTTGACCGAGAAAGACAGGTGGTGGCGTCAACTCGCTAAACATCGGTGGAGTGTTGGGGTCGTTCAGTGAAATCGTCAACGATTCACTCAGCTTGCCACCAATGGCATTCGGATGACGCACCTCAAAGGCGACCGAGTACTTGCCCGTCGGTTGTCCCGCTTCCGGTTTCCACGTCAACTTACCTGTCGCCGCATCGAGATGCATCCCCTTAAGCGGAGTTCCGAGAAGCACAAATTCGGGTCGGCCCTTGGTGGAATCATAGCCCATCGCCGCGATTGTGAATTCGAAAGGCTTGTTGCCACGGAGGTGGTTCTTTTCTCCAAGCGGACCGAATTTCAGCTGGTACTCGATCGGAGGTGCTGGTTTCAGAAAGATGTTTTGTGAGAGCAACTCGAGAAAATCTTCGTTGGTTCTTGATGGGATCGAGGTGCTCCGTGGAGTCAGTTCAATGGTCGTTCCCTCCGGATGATCGCCTGCCGGCGTTCGGTCGATGCCACGTACCACTGTCCATGTCGATTCCTCCGCCGCAATCACGGTCAGGTATTCGTTTTGGATTCGGATTCGAAATCCGAGTTGCTGCGGGAAGCCTTCCGAACGGTCGACCTTCAAAGTGGTTCCCTCAGCGGACAGCTCTTCGGTCAGGTGCGTTTGGGGAAAGAGTGAGCGACGTTGTGGCGCGTCGAGTAACGCAAGTCCCTCCGCTTCCAGCGTGATCTGAAACAACGCCGTTCCCTCGGAATCTCGGCTCTGAATCCGCAGTGACGTCACTCGATGGAGTAAATCGGTACTGTAGAAGCGGTCGAGAAAGTTGCAGAGTTGTTCGAAACGGACACCGGCTTCAATTTTTACCATGACCGATATGTACACCGAGCCCTTGAGAGTCCGACGATCGGGGGAAACCTTCAGATCTTCAAAACCGCAGCCCTGCGCCAGATCGGTGAGCCAGCCCAAATACAGCCGTTGGGCATTTAACGCATCCGGTCGCTGTTTTGACTTCACCAGATCCGGTGGGAGGCTTCGCGATCGCCATTCCTGATGTTGCTTTTTCGCGTGTGCCAGATGCAGCAGCAGATCTTCCTTTTGAGCGGTCAACGTTTTCCATTTGAGGAGCTCTGCTCGTTTGCTCTGAATCGGTCCAAACACGACCCTGCTGAGCCCAGTGCTGCCGAGCCAGATGACGATTACTGTCACCAGTCCAACGATCAGGAGTAGCTCGCGCCGTTGCATGAAAAAGTCACTCGTTTTTCCCGGCTGTGCGTTCCGCAAATGACTGGTTCTCAAGGATGCTTCGTTGATTGTGGTTGACTCGGCACGATTAGTTCCGCTTCCAATTGAAATCGATTGGGATAATCAGGATCACTGTTGGACTGTGTCAACTCGCGGGGTTTGATGTGGTAGGTTTTCGTGTCGGAAACGCGTTGTGCCAACTGCTCCCAGTCACTTCGATTTCGGGCGTTGCCGGCGGCATTCAATTTCGCACGCGCGTCTCCGATGATCGCCTCGAATTTGTAGTCGGAGACGTACAGTTGTTCGGTTCCCTGCATGAATTCATACAAGTCACCAATCTGGGTGAGTTGGTTTACGTCGCGCACGGACCAGTCTTCGATGATCTTGACCGATTCGAGAGATAACTTGCCTGCCGCGAGGATTCGGCTGTGTTCCTCATCTCGGCTTCTTTCTTTTTTGATGCCCGCGTCTAAGCTTGCGAGGCTCATCTGTAAAATCGCGGTTCCCAGTGCTGCGATCAAGAGCGCGGCGGCAGATCCGACCGCAATTTGCCATTTTCGCGGATCTCGTTGCGGCGTGGTCTGATGGGGATGCAGCAAGTCAAACGCCGGTGTTTTGCCGTTGCAGTGACTCAACACAAGACCGAGCGGATGACCGAACTGCCAGAAATCGGGGTACTTTGAAATGTCGCCAATCAAACGCGAAGCGGCGTGGGGCTCGAGGCGTTCGACGGGGCAGTTCCACTGCCTGCGCAATGCTTCGTCAAGACCAGGCCACTCACGATCGTCACCGAGTAACCAGATTCGGTCAAGTTTTCCGTGGTTCAACCACGGCTGTGCAGGAACGAGTATGCGTGACACATCGGCTGCGGCCTTTGCAGCAATCGGTTGCCCATCAGCATTGCGTTGAGGCCGCACCACGTGAGCCATCAGTGTTTGGTGATCTCCCATCAGCACCACTTCCAACCGGTTCTGTGTCCGATGGATCAGCAGACCGCGGTGTCCCGCCGGCAGTTGCAGTGCGGCTTCTTCGAGGGCCACCAATTCTGTCAGCGCAAACGAACTGACGGTCAAGGAGATCAATTCGATGTTCGCCTCCGCGAGGGCGCTGCGCATGGCATCAACCAGTGGCCGCGGCGCACTGGCCAACAGCACCTCCTTCTGCAGAGAACCGATTCGACGGGGAAGTGGCAAATAGTCCAGCAGCAATTGATCGAGAGGAGTCGTCGAACGAGACGCGGCTTGAAACGAAACCAGCAGCGGTATTTCCTCCTCCGGAGCATCCGGCAACTCCAGATTCCTCAAGATCAGATCTTCTCGAGGGAGCGAAACAATGGCCTGTTTTGCCGTGACACCGTATCGTCGCAAACCTTCCTTGAGCCAGCCGGGTTCTGATCTTTCCGGTACAGCCAACGTGAATCCCTGCGATCCGTAAAGGCCTGCTTCTGTTGAGCTACAGATCACTTGCAGTTGTTTTCGTTCCCAATGTATCGCTAACAGTTCCGACATTTGTTGCCTCGATTGAGTTCTCAACAAGCGATGTCTGCGAAATTCGATTCACAGTCAGAACAATAAAACAAACCGGCCAATATGGAAATGCCGCGCTGCGATCGGCTCTTCTCGGAACGCCTCTGCAAGTCGAATTTTAGTGGGCATTCCGTGAAAGTCGTCTGTGTCCATCGCGATTCTCCGCCGACAGTGTAGTCTTTCATTGGCAAGATTGTTTGGCTGTGTTTGTCGTGCCGGAATCAAAATCTTGTCGCGAGATCGAGCGGCCGCATCTGTAAGGACGCGATTTGTCATGGCTTCGTTCAATTTAAATCTGCCGGTGCTGCAGAATTGGGATTGTCACAACTGTGGCGGCTGTTGCAAGCAGCACTTGATCGAGATCACCGATGTCGAGCGTAATCGGATTGTCAATCAGGGCTGGACCGCTCTTGATGGGATTGTTCAGGGCAAGTCCGTCGTCGAAAAGATGGGCGGTTGGTTCCGTCGTCCCCGCTGGCGACTGGCCCACCAAGCAGATGGCGGATGTGTCTTCCTTGACGACCGCGGACTCTGCCGGATTCACGCCAAGTTTGGCGAAGCCGCCAAGCCATTGGCTTGCCGCATTTACCCCTTTGCCTTTCATCCGGAGGGTCAGACGGTGGCTGTCAGCCTGCGATTCAGTTGTCCTTCGGTTGTCAAAAATCTTGGTCGGACGATGTTTCAGCAGCAGTCGGAAATTCGCCGATTGGCGACGTCGGTCGTCCCGCAGGAGTTGGAAAAAGGTCTGGCTCCTCAAATCAATCCTTCGGAACGACTTGGCTGGCAAGAATTTCGTTGGTTTGTTGCGGCACTCGGTGAAACCCTGTCGGATACGGCGGTGCCGCTCGTTGTCAGGCTCCGACGCGCCCTGCATTGGACGGAACTTGTCGGGCAGGCAAAGTTCCATAAATTGCAGGGTCATCGACTGCGAGAGTTTCTGGGACTCGTCCAAGAATCTGCTCACGCCGACATTCCTGAGTTGCCAGAGCTGGACCAGGAACCGACCCCTTTGGGGCGGCTCTATTTTCGATTGCTCGTCGCCCAGTATTCGCGCAAGGACACATCCGCGGATCTGACAACCGGCCTCCTCGGTCGCTGGAAGCTGTTGCAGGCAATCTGGAAGTTCTCGCGAGGCAAGGGGAATATTCCTCCATTGCAGGAGGCCTTCCGTTCTGTTCCGTTTGCTGCTCTGGAAATGCCCTATGGCCCGATCAACGGGGAGCAGGATGAGATTTTGACACGTTATTTGAGAGTCAAGGTGCAATCGCTCCACTTTTGTGGTGCGGCTTACTACGACGTGCCATTTGTGGAAGGCTTCCAAAGTTTGGCGTTGGTTGTCCCCGTGACGCTCTGGATTGCGCGTTGGCTTGCCGCCGGGTCAGGCCGGAGTGGCTGGACGACGGAGGATATCATTCAGGCACTTTCGATTGCCGATCACCATCACGGGTATTCCCCGGCACTGGGGCAGTCTGCCGCGCGGCGCCGTGTCCAAATGCTGGCCGATTCCGGCGATCTGCCTCGATTAGTGTCATGGTATTTGAGATAGCGACCGGCCGTTTTGCGCAGGAACGCTGGTCATGGCCGATGTCGTCTCGAGCCCAATTTTCAAAATACCGTTCCCACACGGCTGTCGTTGCCGAGCAGCACGCGGACTGGCGTGTCTGGTTTGCTGTACCTCGTTTTCAGATAGCCCAGAGCGATTGTCTGGCCGGTTGCCGTTGAAAGCGGGCTGACGGATGTGATGAGACCCGCATCGTCGTCGGTGTCGACGGCAAGGATTCGGATCCCCGGTGTCGGCTTTGCGCCGGTGTCGAATCGGAGGCGACGGAGTTCACGATTGGTGTGGCCCATCGCGTCGAGTCTGGCAATCGGTTCCTGACCAAGATAGCAACCCTTGGTGAACGAGATACATTGCGCCGTCCGAGCCACCTCTTGCGCCAGATTCTCGTCCGTGATGTCGATTCCGTACTGAGGGAACCCGGCAGCGATGCGGAGCGATTCAAACAGTTCACTCGTTCCACCAACGCAACCAACGGCGAGCAGACTACGTTTCACGGTTTCCACACCGGACCGTGGCACAGAGATCAGAAATTCCAGCGGGCCGAAGAGATCGATTCGACGGATGTCGAACGGCTGGCCGAAGGACTCGCGCGCGACATGGCCGCACGGTGGTAGTCCTTCGTCAAGCATCAGTAACTGCGCCGCGTCAGGACCGGTGACGAACAACGCGCCGCGGTCAGCGGAGTGATCGACGAACTGCACGTCCTCGCGTATGAGATAGCGATCGAGGTGCGAAATGATCGCCTTCCCCTGACCCGCCACCGTGTCGAGCCACAGCGATGTCGCGGTTGCGAACACGAAAACGTGGCCGACGACTTTGCCCTTGATGTTCGTCAAGAACCCTTCGCAGCCCTGGCCGGGCGTCAAGCGTTTGATGTCGTTCGTACAGAAGCCGTGTAGAAACTTGGCTCGATCCTCGCCCTTTAATTCGATCTGCGTCCGGTCGTTCAGGCCGAAGACTAACACGGCGTCGCGTGCTTGCGAGAAGTGATCGTGCGGTGAAATCGTGGACCGTGGTTGTGTGTCGTGACTCATGCAATGGCGTGCCTTGAGAGAGAGATCGTCATCGGTCTGATGATTGTCGCTAACGGAGAGGCACCGAGCAACAGGGGGGAGCAGGTTTATGGCCTGCCCCACTGTGAAAACTGGAGTTGGCATCTTAGGTCGAAAATGTCGGAGCGATTGTTGCCGAATATCCGATGATCGAGCATCGCGTGGCTGTTCAGAGATCTGTTCCATCCGCTGACCAGATCGTTCAGCCTGCCGTTATTGCGGTTGCCAACGTCGAGATCGGCTGCCTGTTAAGAACCGACCGCCTAGCAAACGGTCGCTGTCGTAAATCAAAGGCCTGAGGCGGACCATGCGATCCGGGCCATATGGCTGCTTCCACTTGCCGCGGCGCACGTTGCCGAGGATCGGTATCTGAGTCGCGTCAGTCCGCACCGTCTTGTCGGTCTTCGTCGCCATCCTGCGCGTCGAGGTTCGGCGGTGTCAGAGCCATTGCGATCAGCAATAACAGGCCAAACCAACAGCCAGAGAAAGTCGCGTGGATTCGTCCATGCAGGCACAACGACGGTTTCGGCAAGACGCGATCGCCATTCGAGGAGCCAGCGGAAAGGCGAGTTGGACTTAAAATGACGTGTTGAGCGGGAGCGGCATTCTATATTTGCTGGGCCAATCGCAGGCAATGCGCGCGTTCGGGTTATCCGAAAAGCGAAAGCCGTCGACGCATCGACTGGTGCCCTGACAACGGACGTGAACGTGGGAGTCCGATAACAACGGCAGTTTCGTGACTGAGGCATCGCAAGATAACGCGATTCGAGCTCTGAAGCGTGTCGCTTGCGCGACGACGCACCTTCAAAGAATACTGCGAGGACGGGCCTCTTGGCCCGTCCTCGGTTATTGGCATCGTCATTTCTGGTCCCTTTGTTTTCGTCTCGCTCTGCGGGACGAGAGCCTGAACTCCTGTCAGGTCTCTGTCGACGAATTCGAATCGCTTCCGGTCCCCTTAGATCATGATTCGCAAGACTCGCGGCGCTTCGCCTGAGCGAACGGGCCTTCTCGCCATTTCTATGACCTTGGGGTCAATTGACAGTCGCAGGGCCTTTGCTAGGGCAGTGTCATCGTCGGAATCACTGCCAATCAGGGTGTGGACTTTCACGTCTGGCGTGACTCCTTCACCCGACATCTCACGACCCTCGGGGCTATAAAATTTGGCTGTCGTCAATCGCAAGCCAGCCGCTGCAGACTGCAATGGGAACAGCGTTTGGACGGTCCCTTTTCCATAGGATCTTTCGCCAACAATAATCCCTCGGCCGTTCTCTTGAATTGCCGCCGCCAAAATTTCGCTAGCGCTAGCGCTGTTGCGGTCGATCAGCACCACCAGCGGCATGCGCCAGGTATGCTCGTAGTGCGCCGCCTCCTTCGTGTTGTCGGACGTTGTTCGGCCCTTCGTGGAGACGATCGTGCCCGACGGCAGGAACAGATCCGAAATCGAAATGGCTGCGGTCAGCAGGCCGCCCGGATTGCCCCGCAGGTCGAGGATTAACGAGGCCATTCCCTGTCTGTGAAGCGACATCAATGCTTCCTCAAGTTCGCCCACAGAAGCGTCGCTGAATTGTTCCAGTTGGATATAACCCACCTTGTTCGTGTGATCCTCCATGCGGGCCGCCACACTGTGGATGGTGATCTGGCGACGAACCAGCGTCACTGCTCCGTGTCGTCCTTCTCGTAACAGAGTGAGTTTCAAGGGGGTTCCCGGCGGGCCAGGGATGTAGTCGATCGCTTGGCTGAGTTCGAGACCGCTCACCGATTGACGATCCACAGCGGTAATAATGTCCCCGCGTTTCAGAGAGACATCCGCCGCCGGGCCACCCGACAAGACCTTCGTCACTCTCATTCCCAAATCATGTGTTTCGACCTCGATGCCGATCCCCACGACGCTCTCTCGCATTCCCATACTTGGCCTCCCCGCTTTTTCCGGGGGAATCAGCATCGAAAACTGATCCAGCGTGTCGAGTTCGGCATGAACGAATTCGAGTCCGACTGTTCCGGGTTGAACTCGGACGGCTTGGCCGAACAATTGTTGAGTTCGATGCAGAACGGAGACCGCATCTGGGAGGTCCTCGACGTCTAGGTCCTGCCTCATCTGAGCCAACGCGTCCTGCAATTGTTCCACGTCTCGTTCATCGGCCTGCAATCGAGTGGCCTGGTGAAAGGCCGAAGTGTCCAACGCCAGCATCAGATGATTCAACGCATTGTCGATTCGCTGAGAATAGGAGGTGGGTTGAATGTGACGAGCATCAATCAATTGCGCCACCTCGACAAACAGCGACTGAGCAGATTGTTTGGTCAGTTGATTCAGCAGTCGGATGGTCCGTGGGTCCCTGTAACGCCGTTCTATGTTATCGTGTAGGGATCGGATCGGTGCCGGTTTCCGAACGGGTTCAACAAGAGTGCGGGGTTGCTGCTTTAGGGCATTGTCTAAGGGCGTTGCATGCGGAGCACTCTGGTGCTCTGACGCAGGAACGTTTCCAGATAGGGCAGGCAGATTTTCCAGGTCCTCTCGTCGCGTTCGCATCTGTTGAGGCTCGTGATTAGAGCCCGGAATGCGAAACGAACGTTCGTCGAGCATCCGCTCGCGGATCAACCGTGTTTTGAACGAGGAAATGTTTTCTCGATCCTGTGGACCGTTTTGAACGGCCAAACGGTCACGCAGAAAACCAATTGGCGCAGCGCCGAATTCGGCACGTTCGCAAGTACGACAACCGCTCAATTCTTGAGCGTTTGCAACGGTGGTGGCAATTACGAGAACAATTGCCAGCCGAAAAATATTTTCCAATGGTCGGTCAACATGAGACATGATTCGGTTCCTTCCTGAGATTGCCGCGTCGAGCAACTCCGACGCGAAGAGTCTCTGCCGGACATGATTTGCAGTTTCTGAAAATTGCCGGATGTGGGATGGTCAACCCTCGGTCAGTGCTGCATCACAAGGTCGAGGTCGTAAACGGAGTGCCTCTCAAGTCTCTCGTTCAGTTCTTGGTCAAAGTCCACTTCCTTAGGGATGTCTACTTCGTTGACCTCTGCCAGATGCGGATCAAGAGCGTCTGTCAAACTCGCGAATTCGCTGAGCTCACCACGCACGATCCGGACGGAGTCCGGAGCGTCGATGCCAATTTTCACACTTCCTCGCCCGGTACGAATGACTCGGATCACAATGCTTTCGCCAATCTTGATGGATTCGTCTCGTTTACGCGTCAGGATCAACATGGCTTCGTTCCTTGGGGTTGTTTGTTCGACCGTTCCATTCGTCGCTGGCAGCTGTTGGTCGTTTGCTCAGCTGCTCAAGAGTGGAAGGGGAATGCATCCGCCGTGCCAGAACGATCCTGTCAAGATCAATTTTCGTGCAATGCCAGAAAACAGGCCTGTTGCACGATGGCCGGAGCTCATCGGACAGCCGTCAATTTTGTAAGAGCCTCAAAACAACGGCGGCGACTCTGCAATGTTTACGAGACAGCCGGACTTGTGAGGCGATTGTCGATGCTCTTCGGCTGAAGCTCACAGCCGGTTCTCGTCGGAGCTTCAAATGATTCTGGCGGCATTGTGCCGCAGCATCAGATCGTTGAGGTTGACCGGGACTCGTTGACCGTCGTTGGCGGATGAGGCGTAAGCAGCTTCCATGACGCTGACGCATTTCCAGCCTTCGCGCCAGGTCAGTACGGGTGTCTCCCCACGTGTAATCCACCCGATGAATGAATTGAGCTCCACAACATAAGCCTCCGCGTAGCCATCCTCACAAATCAGCTCCTGAGCAGCGTTCGCTGCGCTGTGCCAAGTGAGATTCACGCCTGAATTGAGACTCGACTTGAGCAGGGCACTTCCACGCGAGCCCAAGACTTGAACGGAAAAGCTGTCACGGAATTGTGTGGGACGGAACCACAAAGAGACCTGCAAGCCACCGACTGCGCCACCCTGATAACCGATCGTCAGCCAGAGAGTCTCCGAGAACTGGGCGTCTGCACGTACGTTGGGTGCCGCCGTCGCCTGAACCCACAGGGGTTGACCCAACACAGCGTTCATAAAGTCGATGTCATGAACCCCGGCGCGGTGTAGCAGGCCACCTCCCGTCTCGCGACTGAGCCACCATGGCGGAATGTCCGGATGATGGTGCCAACCATTGATATTCACGGCGTTGACTATTCCCAGTTCGTTTTCCTGGACAATTTCAAGCAGTCGTTGCCACGCCTTTCGGAGTCGGCGTTTGTGGCCGACCATCAAGCGGACACCGTTCTCCTGAGCCGCGACAACCATTTGTCGGCAATCTTCGCCGGAAAGAGCCATGGGCTTTTCGCAAAAGATGTGCTTTCCGGCGCGGGCGGCTGCGATCGATTGATCGCGATGCTGACAATTCAGACTGGTGATTAATACGGCATCAAACGTGCCGGAGTCCTCCTCCAGGAGTTGTTCCAATGTAGAAAATGCCGGAACGCAAAATTCGCCTGCGGCCCGTTCGCGGCGCGACGGGTCCGGTTCGACGACGGCTGTCACCTGGGCCCCCGTCACTTGGTGACGGAGGATACCACCCAGCTGCATGCCAAATCGACCGCATCCAACAACGGCGAATCGCAGATCGTGATGTGACATTCGAGCCGCCTGATCGTTTATATTAGGGTGAAGATCTGACCAGAATCGGGTGAAAAACCAGCACCAGAATCTGTGTCCGGTCACTCTATCAAACCAAGATGAAAGACCGCAAACCAGTCGGTAATTCAAGC
>Ga0114966_10002986_pt1 | contig 15000 bp, 13 predicted proteins | sample M_130207_XF_Meta_FD_87029 | JGI IMG/M metagenome (GOLD analysis project Ga0114966, IMG submission 87029) | Freshwater microbial communities from Lake Montjoie, Canada to study carbon cycling - M_130207_XF_MetaG | ecosystem: Environmental > Aquatic > Freshwater > Lake | place: Lake Montjoie... | reverse complement strand
TGATTCCCGGCCGACTCTCGACTGCGCGAAGAAGTCGTTCATCCGCATCCGAAGTGATCGCTCCGCCATCAAATCTCGCGACGACGTCGCGCCGGCCCAACTCTTGAAATTCATAGGAATTTGATTGACAATCTGTTTGCCCGGTTTCGCCTCCGTTTGCGTATTGTTTTTCCTTTCATCAAAAGAACTGACGCCAAAGGAGACTCCAGTGTTTGAATACGCTGTGAGAATTGCGGGCTAGACTTGTTTGGCGGAGAAATCCTGCCTCAAGCTGTGGCACAAATCGCATGGCTTAAATCGGTCCCGCTTTGCTCAAAATGCAAAACAGGGTGTCTCAACGACGGTCCCCGGCTTTCTGCGTGAAGCGTTTGCGATCGTGGAGAAGAGTCACCATTGATTTGGATGTGTCGGCGTGAAGGCCTGCGAGGATCCAAGAAGATCACCGGTCTCGTTTTGTGTTTGAGTTCCGTACATTCCGGAAATTCCTCAAACCCTGCAGAAAACTCTGGATAAAATTCATCCGGGAAGACATTTTCGGCACCGATCACTCGAGGAATGTGCTAGCGGTGCCACCGTCTCAGGCACACGGGTTGTGTTGGATTTCCTTCACGATGCCACACCGATTTGCCTTACGTCAGGCGTGAACTAAGTTAAAGCAGTCACGCATTGATACGGACGACTATCTGGATTCATTGCAACGCGAAAGGGAAGACCTCGGCGATCCGGCACTTGCGATCACTCGTCTTCGTGCGTCACGCCATTCCCGCGAGCAGCTGTTTCAGATCATTCGTACCACCCGTTCGGTTCAGTCGTGGACGTGGACAGTTTCCGATCGCGGTTCGTCGTTGAATGCTTCAATGAATAGGAGTGTGGGGATGGACGTTTTCTATACGAACGGGATGACTGTGTTCGCATGGGCGGTGGCCTGTACATGGATTGGCATCGTCGTTTTTTTTATTAACGTTTGCCGAAAACAATCATTATTGCTGCCGCTGGTCGATTCTTCGCCACTCTCAGAACTCCCGAAACTCAGTGTGCTCGTCGCGGCGCGGAACGAATCGTTTTGCATCGAAACTTGCATTCGATCGCTATTTCGTCAGGACTATCCTGACCTCGAAGTCGTCGCGATCAATGATCGAAGTACCGATGACACGGGGCAGATTCTTGACAGGCTGGCCATGGAATTTGCCGGCCGCTTGCGAGTCGTTCAGGTTTTGACGTTGCCGGCAGGATGGTTCGGTAAGCCATACGCTTTGGAACGGGGTCTGAAAAGTGCCACGGGCGGCATGCTGTGCTTCACCGACGCCGATTGTGAGTTTCTGGCTCCTTCAGCCTTGCGCACCACCGTGGTGGAGATGCTTCGCTGCGAGATTGATTTCTTGTCCATCGCCGCGAAGTACACGCTGAATTCCCTGCGAGAGTGCGTCACCGTCCCCTGTTGTTCGGAGGCCATCCTGACATGGGTCAGGCCGGAGAAGGTGGGCGACTCACGCTGTCCGGACGCCTTCGCCAATGGCGCGTTCATCATGGTCCGCAGGGGACCATTCGAGTGCATCGGCGGTTGGAGTTCCGTTCGAACGAAAATCAGCGAAGATTTGGAACTGGCACGATTGGCGAAGCGGTCTGGTTTGAGGCTGGGAGTGGCGCAGGGCAAGGGTTTCTATCGGACGGGTTCATATGGCACGTTACGCGAATCGTGGAATGGTTGGAGTCGCATTTTCAATGGCGCTCTGACGCCAAGGCAACTGACGATCACACTGGGCAGGATGCTCGTCTTGTTCGTGCTGCCGTTTGTTGTGATGCTATCGTGCCTTTCAGAGACGCTTCACACCGGGAGCGTTGAATGCTTGACTCATGGTGCAGGTTTGGGCTTTGCAATTGCGTTTGGTCTCAGGTGCGTCTTGGACGTGCTCGTATTTCGACTGATGGGATCCCCGGTCGCCGCTGTCCTATTAGCCCCTCTGGGGCGGTTGTTCGTGATGGCAGCCGCAACGCGTGCACTGTTGTCCCATGTCGGGTTAGTCCACACACACTGGCGTGGTACGACATTCGTTGCCGGGCGGATGATCATGCCGGAACAGGCGAAGGCTTAGCCCCATACCCCAAGGACTCGAGCAACACGGGTTGCCGTCCCGCGTGCAGCAGTCTTTGGACCGTTTGTTCAATCTGCGGAAGAAAACCGCGTTCCAGATCGAGGGGATGCAGTACGACGCATGGTAGAGCTTTTTTTCGGAACCGGTATTGAAGTTCTCCTAAGCGATATCCCGCTCGGCACAACAGTCGGATTGGTGAAACGTCCCAGACCCAGGTTGACAGCGGAAGTCGCTGATCCGTGGACGTGATGACCTGACCGTATCCCACGGTGTAATGGATCCCGAATTTGGCGAGACGCTCCGGCGTTGCGCATCCGATTTGGTAGGTTGGGGCGATGAATCCGCAGGCTGGCTGCCCGAGCCAACGTTGGAAAATCTCCTGACCGGCTGCGAGGCGACGGTCTGTCTCCGCAGGATCTAGGCCATTCATTTCGTCCTTTCCGTCCGCGATCTTTGACACGAACCCGCGGTTGCCCGGCCGAAAGTGTTCGTGGCCATGCAACAGAACGTTGGCGTATTCGGCGCGGACCCGCTCCAAGAATGGTCGATCTTTGTACCCGAGAGACTCACCACCCCAACAGGGCACGACAGCGGCTGACATTGCATTCCCCACCAACGGCGCCATTGCCTGTGTGAATCGGGCAACATGCGAAGCGTAGATCGGAGCCACATCATGTAGCATGACGCAGAATGACCGCGAGACGTCCAACTGTTGAGTATTTTCTGGCATAGCTCAGCACGAGTCGCCGCATCGAAATGCAGAAGACCATCTCCTCGAAATTGTCAAGTCGGTGTCAGATACGAAATCGGGCGAGACTGTATCCGAACTCATCGATCGACTCCAGATCGATTATTCCCAATCTCGGGACACGCGATGATGTTTGGATCTGGCGATTGAGTTCCATCAACGAGGCTGTACCGGACGTCGCACGCGAGCGGTCCTAGAGAACCTGTTGTGAGGAACGGTTGGCCGGCGGCGTCGATGACCGACACGGTCCGAGGAACATCATATCGATGCCGGAACCGCTTCTGTCGTTGTCTTCCGGCCGATGTTTTCGTGGGATTTTCTGGTTTCGTCTGATACGGGCATCAGCCGGGATCGACGGCACTATTGGCCAACGTCGCATCTCTGGCGAGGTACTCTATCGGGCCACCGATTCGTTGCGTGATTCAGCAAAGGTGGGGCGGCGTGATCTCAATGGCCGCCCTTAAAATTCACCGAAAACGGTCTGCTCGACATCGGGACGAAGCCTTCGGTGAAGACCGCAACTGCGTTCGAACGAAATCCGAACTTGAGGTTCAGGCTGGTACCAAGAATGTCTCTCCTCGTTTTTGGAACCCCCCGTGGAATTTTAAACGCGTTCAGAATCTCTTCGGCATGGTGAATCAGGATCTCGCCGTGATCGGGGTCATGATGCGGCTTGCAGTGTTTTGCTAACCCTGCCACAATATTAAAAAAATGCTTTAAAATAGCCTTTTTGTGAGTTCTTCCGCCATGTTGGCCCCTCGGCACGTTGGAAACGAGGTGTGATCGCCACAAGTGACATACGGGCGACAATCGGCCGGGGGATCCCCTGCGGCTCAGGACGGTTTATTCGAAGATCTGTTTCAACGATGGCACGACAGGAATCGCCTCAATGAATCGCCCCGTTCTCCTTCGTCCCACTTCCTTTCTGCTGTCTCTGGCATTTATCGGTTTCGTCAGCCTCGGGTTACCCGACGCGGTCATTGGAGTGGCTTGGCCTTCGGTTCGGGAGACCTTCGGATTACGTCAGGGAGCCGTCGGTCTGGTCTTGGTGGCCTCCGGTATCGGGTATCTGTTGAGCAGCGTTTTTGCCGGCCGATTGATGCACACCCTCGGGATCGGCCTGGTCTTAGCCGCGAGTACCGGCCTTGTGGCAGTCGCCATGTCGGGGTTCGCGTTTTCCACGATGTGGGGCGCATTTGTAGTCTGTGCGTGGGTTCATGGTCTCGGATCTGGTGCGATTGACTCCGGACTGAATGGGTACGCAGCGAATCATATGTCCGCTCGGTATTTGATTTGGATGCACGCATGCTACTGCTTCGGGGCCTTAATTGGTCCGGTTTTGATGTCGACCGTGCTTGCTAGTGGTCGGCATTACAGCCTTGGTTACTCGATTGTCGCAGGGACGATGCTGGCCATGTCAATTGTGTTCTTGATCACTCACCAGTCTTGGGGAGAAGTTTCGTCAACGGCCAAAAAGATCCCGTTGTCCGTTGGTGCTGGGAGTGCCCTGCGGTACTCGGCCGTTTGGCTCCAGATGGCGATTTTTTTCTTATACACCGGTCTTGAGGTGACATTTAGTCAGTGGGCGTTCACCGTTTTGACGGAGTCTCGAGAGGTCAGCCCCGGCACAGCAGGTCTTGCCGTCGGGGTCTATTGGGGAAGTCTCGGGACTGGGCGAGTGGTGTTCGGATTAATCGCCGACCGAGTCGGGATCGATCGTCTGCTGCGGTATTGCTTGCTAGTTGCAGGGAGCGGCGCGTTACTGTTCTCGCTCCGACTCCCCGTTGAAGCGGCGTTCTTGGGACTGTCACTCGCTGGATTTGGTCTGGCTCCCGTATTCCCTTGCCTCATGTCCCGGACTCCGCGTCGGTTGGGGACGGGGTTATCGGCTCACGCCATAGGATTCCAAGTCGGTGCCGCAATGATCGGTGCCGCTGTCGTGCCCGGAACCCTCGGCATAATGGCAGGAAGGGGAGGCGTGGAAGCGGTTCCGATCGGAACCGTATTCCTGTTTGGCATTCTGTTGTTGCTACATGAGCGGTTGGTTCGTCTACCAGATGTCACTGCCGACCCAAAGTGATGTGTTTTTTCGGTTGCGTAGCTTGAGTCGAGGTGTCTGAGAAAGGGATTCAAGCCCCCGTCTTTATAGGCGGACGTGAGAGCGTGTCGAGAGTTCCACTTCGAGGGCACAATTGTCGCCGTTTGAAGAAAATAAGAATTGGAAAAAATGATCGGAAGTGCATCTCCGACGCGGTCATTAGTGTGAACGCCGGCAGCGAATATTTGTGAAATATGTCTCGTGTTATTCCGCGGAATTGCCTTGCTCGGTCGCCATCCAAAACCGTTGCTAGCGAGTCGTATGGTGTCAGACCGTCTTTCGCGCTCCGCCTATTGCAGAACTCCATCGCGTCGAACGACGAGACCGTTTTCACCGGAAACCGCCTCGAGTTGGTTTCTCACCTGCTCGTACTCACTCGGCGTCACTGGGGGCACAGTTACAGAAAACGATTGCGATATCTTGACCCGCGGAATCACCTGAGATGCAGTCCTCGGTCATGGTCCACCGTCCGCTCGCATTCGGCTTAGTCAGTGCTGGCTCAATCATCGCTCGCGTTAGTGCCGTGTCTGTTGTAGATTGCATCTCGCTGGTAAATGTTCCGTTTGGCCCTAGCAACTTGTTTGGTGTCTCTTGAATTCCGTCTCATGCGGCCTGACGTATGATTCAGGACGATTCTCGGTGGGGTGATATCGCAGTACTCGGATGCCTAACGCGTCGAAGATCGCCGGACGCGACTTTGAATGACATCGATCACTTGTCACTTGCGGGTTCACTCGCAGGCCAAGTCAGAGGGTGCTTGACCCCTCAGCACAGGTCTCGCATTTCCAGGAATTTGGATCGGACTTTCTACTCTGGAGAGACATCTCATGACAGACGCGGAAACATCACCCCCGAACATTGGGCCGTCCAGTGATGAAGTCAAGCACGCGTTGAAAGCCTTCAAAAAGAGACTCAAACTGACTCGACTCGACCATCAGTCCAAGTTGGGTTACGGGCCAATGACCAATGGTGGTGGCCCGGGCATTGTGGCGATTATGCCGCCCCACCAGTTTCCCTCGGCGGTTTGGGACGCATTGGTTCGGCAACGAAAGCTCAAGCATCTTGGTGAGGGACTCTATGAACTGCTTGATGGTGCATAGTCAACGTGTCTGATCAGAGAGCTCTTCTCGGAATGTCGTGGCTGCATAACCTCTGTGTTCGTGGAAGTGTTCGGCAGAGGGGTGTGGGAGAGTCCGGTCGGCGACTGTCTATGGAAGTCCCTGCGCCTTCGCATCGTTGTTCGGACGGGTTTTGTTGGTTCTGGCTGAACGAATAATTCGTTCGTTGCGAGGCGTCGGCCTTTGGAGGCGACTCGGTCTTGGATTCGAAGCCTTTGATCACGCTTGTTCGGCGGAATATGCTGATTTCCGATCGAAAAGAGGAGCTGTTTTTCAAAATCTGTCGCGACACCTCGATTTTCGCTGAAGTTTTCCACTTTCAAAAATTGTCACGTTGAAAGTCGTCTTGTGAGACATTGGTTTCTTCTCTATGGTTCCGCCCGATTCTCCAAAACAAAAATTTGATCGTCCAACCGACAAAACGTTCCCCACGGAGTCACCAGGGGCGGTTGTCTCCTGTACGACTAAGGAGCGGTGAAACCATGCGTACCTTGGGTCCAGCTACCCGTGTCCTGATCAGTCTTTTTCTGATCGCACTATCGACGGGTTGTCATGCCACCAACAGTTGGGTCATGAACAATTCCGGTCGGGGGTTTTATGAGCGGGGCAATTATGCTGCTGCGAAGCAAGAATTTGCCTGCGCCGTTGCCGACAACCCTTTTCAGCCTGATTATCGTCACAATTTAGCTATGGCGATGCAAAAGCAGGGTGATCTCTCGAGCTCAGAGCAAGTTCTTCGGCACAATCTCTCCATCGATCCGTCACACCAACCGACCTACCACGCTCTGGCACAGACATTGGTCATGCAACACCGTTCGGGTGAAGCGCAGGAATTGCTTGCCGAATGGGTTGCCACTCAGCCGTATACAACACAATCCTACGTCGAACTGGCTTGGTTAAATCGTGAAATCGGTGATCCGGTGACTGCCGAACAGACTCTGCGTCGAGCGCTTCAGCTAGAGCCGAACAATCCGGTTGTCCTCGCCCACTTGGGTCAGATTCAGCAGGAATCCGGAGACGTCAATCAGGCCTCCAATTTCTATACGCGGTCACTCACGTCACAGTGGGACCAACCGGAAGTCAAGTCCCGGTTGGCCACGCTGACAAACCGTCGTGACCTTCGTCGTTCCGCTTTATTGCACAATCGAGACGCCGCCGAGTCCAGCAGAATGGCACAGGAACCAATGATCCTTAATCCGATGTTTATGGCGTCCAGCGAGCCTTCGTTGAGACCGACCATCGATGCCACGTCGTTTGAAGACACGAATGACGTATCGCGTCGGAACGGACGTCATCGGCGACGTTCCGCAAATGAGAAACTCGTGGCTTATCCTCTGCCAGATTACGGGAGTGGGCTGGCCTCGTCATTCACCGCAAGTAACATGTTTTCGGGATCGGTCTTGTCAAACGACTCACCGGTCTCGGCGGAGCAGGGGACGATTTTCAGTCACGCGAATCAGACGGCTGAATTGATGGTGCCTGACTCGACAATCGTGACCCAAGAGGGCCCCTCCTCGCCCATGGCAACTTCGGGCCCGGTTCTGATGCCACAAATGGACCCCGCTCATGCGACAGAACACACGGCTCGGATCCCGACTGTCGATCCGCATTAAGAACAATAACTGGGCCAAAAGATGTGCGTGAGCCAAGACCGAGGCTGGCTGCCTCGCGAGTGGGGTTTCGGTTTCGAATGTCTGTGTTGGGACGCTGGAGTCTGACGCATGCGCGGATCCGGTGGGAGGTAACGGGAGGGGAATCCCTCAGATCGCGAGGTCACATTTATTGGTGTTAGGTTTGTCTTGGACGTGTCTGCTCACCCTCGATCCCCTGCGATGGCACGCATTACATTTAGCCGATGACGCGGATGAGGGGCATCTGTTCATTCCACGTGATTGACCAGACGTTTGCCGACCTTGTCCATGCAGACCAACGTTCGCAAGGGACCGCGCGACCGATTGTTTTCGAATGCTTCGGCGATCTTTTCTGTCTAACCCACTCTGTCCGTCGGACGACGACGGCGGTCCGTTGACAGGCGAGATCCACACATTGGCTGTTGGAGGATGATAAATCATGACCACCGCCCACATTGTGAAAGCGCACGCCGCCAGAGAACTTCCAACCCAAGGGGCCTTCAACTTCGTCGATCTGCGACATGAGGCGGATACCGTTGTCAGCAACGCAAGAAGCGAAGCGAATGAACTCTTGTCGCAAGCATCCATTCGGGCTGAGTTGATTCGTGAACAGATCCGCCGGGAAGCGTGTGCCGAGGGTCTACGTGAAGCCCGGTCGGAGATCGAAAGGCGTGCACAAGAACTGGCCTTAAAGCACATCGACGCGCAACTGGAGACCGCTCTGCCCGCATTACGATCCGCCGCGGAGGCCTTGCAAGCCGAACGAGATTGCTGGCTGATTCGCTGGGAAGAGACCGCCATTCGGGTCGGTATTGCGATCGCGGAAAAACTGCTTAAATCACGGATTAGCACACGCCCGGAGTTGGCCTCGGGAATGATTACCGAGGCACTGCGTCTCGCCGCCGGACAGCCACGAGTCACCGTGTTTCTGCACCCGGATGATCTCGCATCATGGGGTGACCGCGCTCCAAGAATTGTTGAATCGCTGACGGCATGCGCCGACTCGATCCTGATCTCGGACCCCCAGTTGGCTCGGGGGGGATGCCGGATTCAAACTGTCCATGGCGAGATCGACGCGCGGGTAGAAACGATGCTCGAACGACTTGCAGAAGAACTGCTGGAAGGCTAATTCCGAATGTTTGCAAAGCCACAATTGAGAATGACTCTTGATCCTTGCGGGCAGGTGAACTCGAATCGCGGATACGTGCCGACTAACAGCAGCACGCGTGCTGCGGCACTTGTTGACCATATCCAACGCGCCATGTCTGTCGGCCTTTGCGGACGTGTGTCGAAGATCGTTGGTTTGACCGTCTCGGTCGCGGGGTTTCCGGCTCCTTTGGGGGCCGTCGCACAAATTGAGGTCGAACAGGGCGAAAATATTGATGCCGAAGTTGTCGGATTTTCTGGGGATGAGACTCTTTTGCTACCCTACGGTGACCTGCAGGGTATTCGTCGGGGAACCTCCTGCATTCTGAAGCAGTCGATTCAGGGGGCTCGGGTCGGCGATGGATTGATTGGTCGGATTATTGACGGTCGCGGTCGATTCGTTGATGACCGCACGCCCGCAGTCCTTCCACATCGTGTTTCGTTACAAGGGCAACAGATCTCACCGATGCAGCGCCCGCGCATTGATCGAGCACTCGCCACAGGGATTCGCGCGCTGGACGGTCTGTTGACATGCGGTCGAGGCCAGCGTTTGGGGATTTTTGCTGGAAGTGGTGTCGGCAAGAGTACGCTGCTTGGCCAAATCGCCCGCTCCACAGAGGCGGACGTCAATGTTGTCGTGCTGATTGGAGAACGAGGACGGGAAGTTCGTGAGTTCATCGAACGAGATCTCGGCCAGGAGGGATTGAATCACAGCGTTGTTGTGGTCGCGACCGGAGACGACCCCGCTGTTGTCAGGCTGCGGGCTGCGTATCTCGGCACGGCCATCGCCGAGTATTTTCGAGATACCGGCCGCGACGTGCTGCTGGTGATGGACAGCGTGACGCGATTCGCACAGGCGCAACGTGAAATTGGCCTCGCTGCCGGAGAGGCTCCCGCCACTCGAGGATATCCCCCGAGCGTATTTGCCCTTCTTCCGAAATTGCTCGAACGATGTGGACGAACCCATTCCGGAAGCATTACAGGAATCTTCTCTGTTCTGGTGGAGGGAGACGACATGAACGAACCGATCGCGGATGCCGTCAGAGGCACGCTTGATGGCCATGTCGTGCTAAATCGGAAATTGGCTGAACATGGCCATTTTCCAGCAATCGACATCCTCGCCAGTGTGTCACGCGTGATGACCGAAATCACGGATCTTGAACACCGCAAGGCGGCCACATCATTGCGACAACTTCTGGCAGCACGCCGGCAGGCAGACGACCTGATTTCCATTGGTGCGTACCAAAACGGAACGAATTCCCGTGTCGATTCGGCGCTTCGTCTCCACGAGTCGATCCAAACGTTTCTACAACAAAATTCAAGTGAAAGTTCAACGTTGGAGCAGGCCGTCGAAGGATTAACCGCATTGCAACAGTCCCTTTGTGACGGAGACTCCGGCACGCAATTGCAGTCGACCGCCAACGCCATCATGCCCGCGGCCTGATTTCGCCGACGTCGCCGTTATTATCCGTAACGACAACGTTTTTTGTCCTGCAGATCGGATCACATCCCATGCCGCATTTTCTCGAAAGACACATCGTTTCAGGAGGCCTCGATCATGTCGATTCCTTTTCGATTTGACACGGTACTGAGGCTTCGCGAGATCGAGCGAGACATTCGCCGACAAGCTTACACGCAGGAACAGGCCCGCGAAAAAATTTTACGTGATGATTACAACCGCATCGCCGCCGAACGCCTTCACGCGAGGAACGAGTTCCGAACACTTCAAGCGGGGTCCACGTGGTCGGCTGCCCACGCCGTGTCTTATGACGATTATTTTGACCGATTATCAAGGGAACTCGCCGAAGTCGAAACGATGCTTGGCGAGGTGTCCGTTCAAGTGACGCGAAGACGTGAGGAACTCGTGGAGGCCGAGATTGCCGTTAAGGGTTTGCAACGCTTGTCAGAATCTCACCAGAGGACTCAGAAAACGGATGAACAGGCTGAGGACGAGCGAGATCGGGACGACTTTCGACGTTCAGAACGTGCCGCATAAATCGTTGGGAACGCCTGGAATGAGGACGACAGAAGATCGCTCGCTTGATTTCCGCAAGTGTCGTCCGGCAGAATGGGTAGGATCTGGGGTATTTGATAGGATGCAATCGATTCGAATTGCTGATCCAGTCGGCCCCAATCTCAGTTGTCCGAGACTCACAGCAATAGGCCAAAAAAATGAAATTTATTGAAGGGCAGACTGTCGGTATTGATTTGGGGACCACGTATTCAACGATTGCTCAAGTGAATAAAAAAGGAGAGCCAGTGGCTCTCTTAAACACGGAAGGTCGGAATATCACTCCTTCGATTGTGCTGCTCGGAGACGACGGTCAAGTGGTGGTCGGGCCGACTTTCGAACGGAGTTCTCAGGAATCGGCCGACCACATTGTCGAGTCCATCAAACGCCAGATGGGGAACAAAGACTTCAGCGTCGTCTATCAGAATAAGAAATTGACTCCGGAATTCATCTCGGCGTTGATTCTGAAAAAATTAAAACAAGACGGGGAAAAAACGGTTGGACCGATCATGAACGCGGTCATCACCGTTCCCTACTACTTTAACGATGTGCGTCGCAAGGCGACTCAGGATGCCGGCCGGATCGCCGGTCTGAATGTGGTTGACATTATCAACGAACCCACAGCCGCGACTTTGGCTTATGCATGGATGAAGGGCGAACTCGGACGTAGCGACTTGAAGCAAGACGCGAAACAAATTCTGGTCTATGACCTTGGCGGTGGGACATTCGATGTGACGGTCGTTCGCTACACACCGACGCAATTTCGTGTTCTTGCCACCGACGGCGATGTGATGCTTGGTGGACTGGACTGGACCACGAGAATCACGGATCACGTATCAGAGCAGTTTTTCCGAAAGTTCGGCGAAGACCCACGACTCGATCCCGAAGCGATGCGTGACTTCAACGCCAACTGCGAAGACGCAAAACGGGCACTCAGCACCGCCCTGCAGGTGCCATTGACGGTCTATTACCGTGGCAAGACACTCTCCCTACAGTTCACTCGAAAAGACTTTGAGCGAATGACGGCGGATCTATTACAGCGAACGCGGGATACGACCGAATTGGTGCTTCAGCAATCCGGTGTGGATCCCAAACAGTTGAGTGAAGTGGTTCTCGTTGGAGGTTCGACGTATATGCCCGCGGTGGAAATCATGCTGGCGGAGATTTGTCACCGACAACCGCTGCGCGATTTAGAATTGCTGCGTCCAGAAGAGGCCGTCGCTCAGGGAGCCGCAATCCATGCGGCCATTTTGGAAGCCCGAGAAAATCGGGGCCTCGCAGGCCTCAGCGCCCTGATTGGCAATCGGCTGCGATCCGTCAAAACAAGCGATGTCAACTCGCATGCATTGGGAATTAAGGTGTCTAACCCGAACGATCGGGCCCAAAAAAATAACCACATTATGATCCCTAAAAACACACAGATTCCGTATAGCGTGAGTCAGCGATTCGCCACGAATTCGGCAAACCAGAAAACGATTCACGTCTATATTCTCCAAGGAGATGCCACCGATCCGGATGCCTGTACTCAAATTGGGGACTTTCGGGTTCTTAATCTTCCCCCCCATTTGCCTGCAGGGTCGCCCGTGGAAGTTACCTACAGTTATGATGCGAACGGTCGCATTCACGCCGTCGCAAAAGAACTCGTCAGCGGTTGCCTCGCAACGACAGAAATCGTTCGTGACTCAGGACTCTCCGAAAAAAGTGTGGGAGATTTTACCGCACTCGCCAGCGAATATACCGTTGAGTAGTTGAACTCACTCTCGCTGGCGACTGCCGATGTGATGCTGCAGGGGGCAAGGGGATGCTGCAATCCGCAATGAGGAGGCCCATTTGTGGTGTTAGATGTTTATAAAGATTGGTTGGGAATTCCGGAGGGCTTGCGGCCACCGGACCACTATCAACTATTGCGGTTGGTTCTTTTCGAAGACAATCCAGAAAAGATTCGAAAAAACTATAAGAAGCTCAACATAACCGTGCGCAAATATGCGACGGGAAAATACTCCAATGAGTCACAACAGCTACTGAATGAACTCGCTAAGGCCATGCTTTGTTTGACCGACGTTGAACAGAAGCGTGAGTATGATGTCACCCAAGGTAGGACGATTGATGATCGAGATGCGACCACGGGGCATCGGCCTTTGACATCCTATCTGCAGGAACAGGGGCTGTTGACTTCCGATCAGATTCGCGAAGCGAAGTCGCACGCCGAACGCAGCGGGCTTTCTGTTCGTGATGCTTTGGTGCAGATGAAATTAGTCGAACCAGACGTAGCCGCGCGAGCCTTGGCTTTGGAACTTGGACGACCGTTCGTAGATCTCGTCGACATGCTGCCCGACGCCGCCGTCCTCGACAAGTTGCCCCGCGCTGTTGTCCGACGCCATACCTGCCTGCCGCTGTTTGCAGATCACGGCGGACTCCTTGTCGCCTGCTCCGATGAGCCCGACCCAGAGCTCGAAGATGAAATTCGACTTCGATTCAACATGCCCATTCGCCCCGTTTTGGCCACACCGATTGCAATCAATCAGGGCATTGCCAAGTACTACTCGGCCGGACTCCGCCAAGAAGCAGAAGAATCCGTCACAACAGAAAAAAAAACAACGACTCGCATTGCACGGCCCAAGTCTGTCCCGAGCGACGATGAGAAGCAACAACGTCGACAACTGGGCATGCTTGTGATGTGTTTCTCGTTCATCGGCTTTAGCATGCTCGATACTTTTTTTCTGTACGGTTTTTACAAGAAACTCCACTTACCAGAATCCCTGCCGTATTCTGGAATTTTTATCGGTGGGCCGCTCGCGGTTTTTGTCTATTGGACGCAGGTCAAAGAACAGTAACGCGTTTGACGTGTTCGTCGTTTTGTCGCGCCCGTGATCCCTTCCGGCTGCCGTTTGTGGTGGCAAATTCCGATTCTCAGGGACGACTCCGGGTCACGCATCCTTCCTGACGGTTCTGCGGTCATGACTCACCACTGACAACCCAGGCCAACTGCCGATTTCCAAGGCAGCGACTTTTTGTGATCATCGAATTCCGTCACGCGATGGACCTGTAAAAATTCTGGGCTTCGGATTGGCAAAACGGAGTGAGCGAGTATACTTCGCACGCTTGGAAGAACTCAAAATGGGACGACGAGGCAACCGCTCAGACTTCTCATCAGTTCGCTGAGCCGGTGACGACTGCCTGATGGTGTAACGGTAGCACGAGTGACTCTGACTCACTTGGTCGAGGTTCGAATCCTCGTCGGGCAACTCGATAATTCATTTCATTGAATAGACTTACGGCGACGAAAACGATAAGGCTGTGGCGGATTTTTCAGTCGGTGCAACCGAAAACAAAAAAAACCGCTCGTCTCAGGGATGGCGGGTCGTTTTTGTTGTCGGGTCGCGGTATGCAGCTCGGCAAAGCTTGCCATATCGTCTTGGAGCATCCGCTCCGCGCCCGCCGCAGTGAGTAAGAGTCGCTCAATCTCGTCGAGAAAAGGCTGCCGCCGCCCAACGCTCCTCGAGCGTTCGCCGACCCCTCGCCTCCGTCTCCTGTTTTGCCACGCCGTCGCGACCGCTAGCTGAGAAGCGGTCTAATAGGCATAGGCAAAACCGCTGTAGCCTCCGGAGGGGCTTCCCATCTTATCGAGCGACCAGTTGTAGGTCGCAAATAGCCCCAGTCGCTGCGTGGCGCTCCAATATCCGCCTAAGCCGCTGACGAGATCAGCCGGAAAGAAGTTTCCGTTTGCGCCATTGTAAAAACCCTGATAGAAAACAGCGAGTTTCTTGGAGAGTTGTTTCTGGAGTGCCCACGAGACCCCGAGGTACGATTCGCTCAATGTATCGAGGGCATCCGGATCGTTCGTGCCGAAGTAGCCAAAGTTCCATTCAAGATGGATGTCGCCGGGAAACTTATGGGCGACAAGGATCGAGATTCCGGGTTGATTCCCGAGTTGAAATGGTTTCGATGCCAGATTTGTTGAGAGGAAGGTTTCCAGACCGACGCTGGGATAATACAGCCAATCCTCCTCACCCCAGAGATGTATTTTGAGATCGAAGACAAGCGGTGCGAATCCACTGTAGGAAGGATCGCCGTCGATCGGTCCGACAACAGCGGGTCCTCCGCTGAACACGCGAAACTCACAGTCATCCGTGAGGCCCGTACGCATTAAAAATG
>Ga0114966_10002985_pt1 | contig 15006 bp, 9 predicted proteins | sample M_130207_XF_Meta_FD_87029 | JGI IMG/M metagenome (GOLD analysis project Ga0114966, IMG submission 87029) | Freshwater microbial communities from Lake Montjoie, Canada to study carbon cycling - M_130207_XF_MetaG | ecosystem: Environmental > Aquatic > Freshwater > Lake | place: Lake Montjoie... | reverse complement strand
GCGGGAGTCACCTCGGAACGCATGGTGAACTTGGAAATTCTGTCGCCGGACGGCAGCGTCCGTCAGCGTGTCGCGCTGTCGGAGTCGGTCCTCGACGACATGCTCGATGTCATCGGCAAGCTGCCCGATGGCAAGTATCGGTTCCAATTGCAGGAGCCAGGCGAAGAGCGTCAGCGGACGTTGCTTGAGTTTGAAGTCCGTCAGGGCAAGATCGCCGACGCGCAGGACGCCGGTGATCGTCCCCCCACGTCCACGAAGACACAGGTGATTGATGATGCTCCGGCCGACGCTGAGAACGTCATCAATCAGAGCGATGGCGATGGTGCCGCGCAACTCGTGGTGCCTCCGGTCGAGAAGTTGAATACGACAGATCGCGATGAAGTTGGCGGGCAGAAGACTCAGTTGAGCCAAGTAGAGGCAGAGTCGCGTTCACTGTGGAACGGCTGGTCGTCGGTGGCGGCACGACGGGCGTGGACACGAGGTGGGCGTGTCGCCGAGGACTTGTCGGGATCGAACTCGCCGCTCGCGAGCGACATGGTCGAGGCGGAGGAGACGGTTGTTCGTGGCGAGTCGAGTGGTGAGACGGTCGTCTCGGCCGCTGGTGGCGAAGGTCACTCGGTGGCGGGTGGCTCGATCCTCATGGTGGGTGCGGCGCTGGCCCTTGTCGGTGCAACCGCAGCGGCCACCAATGTCCGCCACACGGTGCAGCAAGTGTCGGCTCGGTTGAGCCGGGCGGCTCGGTTGTTCCGCAAATACAGTGACAGTGAGAAATGAGAGCGAAGTAGAACCGCAGAGACAATTGCGCAGGTGAGCCGGGTGGCGTAAGCCCCCGGACTCTTTGAATGAAAAGTCCGAGGGCTTACGCCACCCGGCTCACCTGCTGAGATTCCTGAGCGGTTCTTCTTCGGGCGAAGCGAATGTCCGGTTCGATTGATCGCGAGGACTAAACGCGAGTTCCGAGAGTGTGGAGAGCGCGGGCCGACAGGGGATGTGTCGGGACCGTACAGGGAAGAGCAGCCATGTTGAAATGTCGGGCGTGTAACAAGCGAGTGTTGGGGCAAGATCTGGTCACGGGTGTTTGCTCGCATTGCGGCAAGAACCTCGGTGGCAGCGACGATTCGTCGATGCCGTTCGAGCGTCGCTCGGGCGATCCGACATCCGACACGATTGATCCGTTCACTGTCAGTGGCGCGGGGCAATCGGCCAGCGGGTTGCAGATTGGTTCGTCTCAGGACTCACACCAAGTCGCGGCTGCGAAAGCGTCTCCGAACTCCGAGCACGCCGATTCCTCACAGACGTTTCTCTCGGAGGAAGTCCCCGAAGACGTGCGCGCTTCGCTGCAGAACGCGGCCCGAGATCGTCTGCGCGAGCAAGGTGCGGCGTCCGGGTCCGAGCAAACGTTTCTGTCGGACGTTGAGCTGGAAGATTCCGGGTCCGATGCTCAACCGACGGGTAGACCGGGAACAGCATCCGGCTCGGAGCAGACGTTTCTTTCGGATGACTTCGTCGATTCGTCGGTGGAGTCGCCCTTTGCGACGGCTGCCGCATCGCACAAAACCCAAGGCCGCGATACCGGCAATGACAGTGGTGACGACGGCGGTGGTAGCGCTCAGACATTCGTGTCGGATGACTTCAGCGAAGACATCGCCGCGACGATGGCATCGGACAGTGGCGACGATCCGTCGGAGAACGACTCCGACAAGACGGTGGCCTCCGACACGTTTCCGCATGTCAGTGAATTTGGTTCCGATAAGACGTTCGTGTCCGACGAATTCGTTTCGGACGACGAAGCGGCCGGAAACATGCAGACGTATGTCGGCGACACGGGAGCGGGCGCGGAAGACTACGGTTCGGACAAGACATTCGTGTCGGATGACTCTCCCGAATCGTTGCTGAAGACGATCGAATCGGTTTGGGGAAACGAGAGTGAACAAGAGGGTGGCCGCCCCGAAATGACGCTCAAGGCGAAGGAGGTTCGCCAGCAGGGTTCTCCCAAACAAACGCTCGTCATCAAAACGAAGTCGCTGGTCGAATCGAAGGACATGGCCGCCGTCGCCTTTCGCGGCGACGATGTCGAGTACGAGTTGATCAAAGTGCTGGGCGAAGGCGGGATGGGGATCGTGTACGACGCCCGCCAAACGTCGATCGATCGCAACGTGGCCCTCAAGATGATCAAAGGGGAGGCGGCGACGAACGACAAGCAGAAGGCGAAGTTTCTCGCGGAAGCGGTCGTCACCGGCGATCTCGATCACCCGAACATCGTCCCGATCTACGATGTGGGAGCGAACGCACAGGGGAACCTGTTCTATTCGATGAAGAAAGTCGGCGGGACGCCGTGGCTGAAGGTCGTGCAGAAGAAGTCGCTCGCCGAGAACATCGACATCCTGATGCGGACGGCCGATGCGATCGGGTTCGCTCACGCGCGCGGCATCGTGCATCGCGATCTCAAACCCGAAAACATCATGTTGGGCGAGTTTGGTGAAGTCCTCGTGATGGACTGGGGACTGGCTCATCCGCTGAAGGGCTTTCGCAAGTCACGCAGCATCACCGATGCGGCTTCGATGGGTGGGACGCCGGCCTACATGGCTCCGGAAATGGCGACTGGCCCGATTGGCAAGATCAGTCCCGCGAGCGACATCTATTTGCTCGGCGCGATCCTGTACGAGTTCATCACGGGCAGCCCGCCGCATCTCGCGAAGAACGCGATGAAGTGTCTGATGGCGGCGGCGCGGAACGAGATCGCACCGACCGACAAGAAGGGGGAACTGGTCGATATCGCAATGAAGGCGATGGCCACCGAACCGAAAGACCGCTACCACGACGTGAAAGAGTTCCAAGCGGCGATCCGCGACTACCAATCGCACTTGGAGAGCATCCTGCTCTCGACGCGTGCCGAAGACGATCTGAAGGAAGCCCGGCAAACCGACGACTACCAACACTACTCGCGCGCCCTGTTCGGCTTCCAAGAGGCTCACGATCTGTGGCAGGGCAACAAGCGCGCGGTGGCCGGAATCTCGGAAGCCAAGCTGGCGTATGCGGGGAGCGCTAAGACGAAGGGCGACTTCGATCTCGGCCTGTCCCTACTCGATGCCGCCGATGCCAATCACACGCCGCTGCGGCGCGAGTTGATCGAGGCTCAAGAAGATCGCTTCGCCCGCCAAAAGCGGCTGGTGTTTCTCAAACGCGCGGCGCTGGGCATGGCCGCGGCGGTGTTTTTCATCGTGGCGGGAGCTTCGGTCTGGATTCGCGCCGAACAGCAGAAAGCGTTGGCGGAAGCGATTCGCGCGACGAAAGCCGAAGGGGATGCGATCGTTCAACGCGACATCGCCGCCGGCGAACGGGATAAGGCGACCGAGGCCGCCAAGAAAGAAGAGCTGGCCAAGAACGAAGCCATTCAGGCGCAACAGGTCGCCGAAAGCGAACGCAAGAAGGCGGACGAACAGCGGATGGTGGCTGTTGCCGAACGCATGAAGGCCGAAGCGGCGAAGACGAAAGAAGAGAAGGCCAAGCTGGCGGCCATCGAGTCGCAGAAGGAAGAAGAGAAGGCAAAGGTCGCCGCCATCGAGGCCGAGAAGGCGGCTCTGGCCGCCGAGAAAGTCGCCGTCGCGGAACGGAAGAAAGCCGAAGAGGCCAAGGTCAAAGAGGAGTACGAAGCGTACATCTCGAAGATCGGACTGGCTGCTTCGCAGATCGACAAGAACGCGTTCGATGCGGCTCGCGAAGTTCTCGGCACCTGCAAACCCGAACTGCGGAACTGGGAATGGGGGCGACTCATGCACCTCTGTTCTCAAAGTACGCGGTCGTTCGATGCGAAGGCACCGCTGGACGGACTGGCTGTGGATCAGACCGGCCAACGATTTGCCACGGGTGGCTGGGACGGGACGGCTCGGGTGTGGAATCGGGAGTCGGGACAAGTCCTCGCGACGATGAAGCACGGCGGCGATTACGTGTATTGCGTGGCGTTCTCTCCCGACGCCAAGTTTCTCGCCACGGGGAGCAACGACACGGCGGGCTTTCTCCAAGTGTGGGATGTGGCGAGTGGGAAGCGTTTGAAAACGATCAAGGGACACGAAGATGCGATCCTCAGCATCGCGTTCTCCAAGGATGGCTTGCGACTGCTGACTAGTTCGTATGACAAAACCGCCCGATTGTGGGACGCGACGAGTGGCAAGGAACTTCGCAAATTTTCCGGTCACACGTGGTGGGTCAATTCGGCGGCGTTCTCGGCGGACGAGGCGCGCGTCGTGACGGCCGGACAGGACGGAACGGCCATCGTGTGGGAGGTCGCTTCCGACAAGCGATCGCCCGCGTTCACGGGACATCGCGGCCCGGTCAACTCGGCCGCGTTCTCACCCGATGGCAAGCAGGTTGTGACGGCCGGTTATGATCGGCGCGTGCTGGCTTGGAACCCCGAGGAAGTGAAGCCGTTCGATTTCAAAAATGTCGCCGAAGGGGCAGTCGTTCCCCCGGCGAACTTCCGCGCGTTTGAGGGTCATATCGATTCCGTTCGCGCCGTGAGTTTCTCGCTCGATGGTTCGTTGTTGCTCAGCACCAGCCAAGACAACACGGTACGCGTCTGGGACTTCGCGGCGGCTCAGGCCCTCAAAACGTTTCGCGGTCACGGGGGGCGAGTTCAAGCGGCCACGTTCTTGGCGGACGGCCGTCGCATCCTGTCGGCCGCGCACGACAACACAGTGCGTGAGTGGAGCATCGCCGGTTACGAAGAGATTCGGACGCTGCAAGGCCGCGTGTTGAATGGCCATTCGGATGCGGTCCTCGCGGCGGCGTACTCGAACGATCAGCGGCAGGTTGTCACCGCGAGTCGCGATCGGACGGCACGCACTTGGAATGCTCGGACGGGTGAAGCGGAACTGACGCTCGCCGAAGGTCATGCGTACCTCGCTTCGACCGCAACGTTCTTCCCCGACGGTCACAAACTGCTGACGGCGGCCGTCGATAACACGGCGCGCATCTGGGATGTCGGCACGGGCGGACAACTGCTGCGGCTGGATCGAAGCGGTCGCGCGGCGGCGGCGGCTCTGTCGCACCATGCCAAGTGGATCGCGACCGGCAGTGACGACAAGTCCGCTCAGTTGTGGGATGCCTCGACCGGCAAGCGGCTGAAGAAACTGGAGGCTCACACGGCGGAAGTGACGGCTGTTGTCTTTTCACCCGATGACCGGTTGCTCGCGACGGGTGATGCGAAGGGGCACGTGAAGCTGTGGAACGTCGAGGAAGGTCGCGTCGTGCTGAAGCTCGACGGGCACTCGCGCCGCATCGCGTCGATCACGTTTACGGCCGATGGTTCGCGCGTGCTGACAGCTAGCGGTGACAACACCGTCGGTCAGTGGGATGTCGCGTCGGGGCAAGAACTGCCCAAGCTGATCCTCAAACATCCCGATAGCATTCTCACGATGCAGACGATTTCCGGTAGCAACTCGATCGTGACGAGCTGCGCCGATCGCAAGCTGCGTGTATGGAACACCACCGACGCGACTGTCACGCAGACGCTCGGGCCATTTGAGGGGGATGTCTTCTCGTTGAATGTCTCGACCGACGGCAAGCGACTCATCGCCGCGAACTCGCAAGAGAAGACCGTCCGGCTGTGGGACTTGGAGTCGGGACGCGAAGTCCAGTCGCCGCAACCCGGTGGCAAGTTGGGGCCGCTCGTTGACCTGAATCTGCACGGTGGGTTGCTCTGGTCGGCGGCGTTCCTACCCGGTACCGACGATGTCCTGACGGTCGGTGGCAGCGACGCGCGGCTGTGGGATGCGAAGACCGGTCGTGAGAAGATGAGCTTCAGTCGGCACGATGCCGTCGCGTCGGCTCACTTCTCGCCGAAGGGCGATCTGATCGTGACGGGAAGCTGGGACGGCTCGGCCAAAATTTGGAACGCCACGACCGGGAAGGTCGTTCGCAAACTGGAAGGGGGCCACACGAGCTTCGTCAACACGGCGGCCTTCTCACCCGATGGTCAGTTCATCCTGACCGCGAGCGACGACAGCACGGCCAAGCTGTGGAATGTGGCGACGGGCGAAGTCACGCTGACTTTGGAAGGTCACAAGGACCGTGTCCGCTCGGCAACGTTCTCAACCGACGGCCGGTTCATCGTCACGACTTCGAGTGACGAAACGGCTCGACTGTGGGACGCGGACTCGGGCAAGTTTGTTCGCGAGTTCAAAGGCCACAAGTACGCGGTTCTCTGTGCCGAGTTCTCGAAGGATGGCCAGTGGCTCGTGACGGGAGGCGAAGACAACTCGGCTCGCGTCTGGAACGTTGAGACCGCTGCCAGTTTGCTGACACTGTCCGGTCACACGGCCAGCGTCACGTCGGTCGCGTTCTCACCGGACTTGGCTCGCGTCATCAGTGGTAGCCAGGATCAGGTGGCCAAGCTGTGGGACTCGAAGACGGGCAAAGAGATTCTCACCCTGAGCCGTCATACCGAAGACGTGACGAGCGTGACGTTCTCACCAGACGGTCGTCAGGTCTTGACCGGCAGCCGCGATGGCACGGCCGTGATCTGGCTGTCGCAAGATTGGGCCGACAAGAAAGTTTTGGCGGCAGAACGCGATGTGCCGGTGTCGAAGAAGCCGCTCGCCCGGTGAAACGAATCTTGTGAAGCGTCTTCGGCATACCTCTTGCGGCCCAGACAAGAGTTTGGCGAGCCGCGTGCCGTGAGGCCGCGGGTTCTTGATTTCGACGAGAAAACCCGTGGCCTTACGGCACACGGCTCGCCTCGAATCTCGCTCGCCTTACCGAGCCGCCAAGACCTCGAACAGATGGCGAATCTCATCGTCGATCTCGTCGGGCGTGGCGACAGTGTGGGCGATCTCATCTCGCAACAGTTGGCGGTAACGTTTGCGGAGGCGATGTGCGGCGACTCGCAGGGCGGCTTCGGTCGTGTTCAGTTGGCGAGCGGCATCCGCATAGTTGGCTGAGTCTCGATCGAGCGAGAGAAACGGTTGCAGGGTCTCGAACTGCGCTCGCTTTCCCCCCCGACATGTGTTCGTCGCGCAGGCGGTTCAAGACTCGTTCGAGCAGTGCGAGTCCCCACTGTCGCTCGAAGAGACGCTCGGCGGTGAGGTCGTGTGACGGGTCGGTGAGGTAGCGCGATTCGCCCGACTCCCAATCGAAGGCGGCTGCGTCGAGCGACCCGATCCTCAGTCCGCCGCCCCGTTTGATCGCCCGTTCGCGGTCAATTTGGTTTGCGATGAAATGTTTGATCGCGGCGAGCAGAAACGCTCGAAACCGACCGCGTTCGGGAGCGACATCGTCGAGGAAGTCCTGCTCCAACAAGCGGGCGAAGAATCCCTGCGTTCTGTCCTGCGCTTCGTGCCCGTCCCGCGATCGCTTTCGCACGAAGGCGTACAGCGGATACCAGTAGGCTTTACACAGGTCGGCCAGTGCCGCACGAGCCTGCGGTGCGGCCTTGTCCTTGGCCTGCAGGACGAGACTCCACCGCGTCGTCGCGAATCGAGGCGAGGGACCGCACGGCGCGGAAGGGAGTGGTGTCATCTGGGTTCCCGGCAACTGTGCAGCAGACAAACGAGCAGCAGACTCGGTGAGGCCAACGATCGTACACGCCGGTTCAAACTTTTTGTGCCTGCCTCTGATCATTTTGCCTGCACATCATTCCGTCGTTCCGATCACAGAATGATGTGCAGGCAAAACAATGAAGCGGTACAGACCGTGAAGGACGAGGTGCTTGGCTATCTCAAGCCTTTCGCCTTGAGCAGCCGATCGGCCCATGTGGCTTGAGCGGCGGTGAACGGCGTCGAAGGATCGGCTTTGTAGTTGAGGACCAGATCGAACGCCGCCTTGTCGTAGATCGCGTGCCATGCCGCGTTGAGATCGAGCGTGGCGTCGGCGTCTCCCTCGGACAGTGGAATCGGAATCGAGGGCAGAAGTTGTGGCAGCTTGATGCGCCACAGATCGCTTCCTTCATGGCATTCCTCGGCACGCGAGACGTGGACCGTGTAGTCGCAGCCGTCGCGCATGTCGTCTCTGAAAAAGGATCGGCCACCGCGCAGCAGATCGATCTCGACGAGACTCGTCATCGACCGCATCACCCGCTCACGCTTCCATTTGTACTTCTGCCTTCCGCGCGAACCCGCGACTTTGTTCGTGGGGCTGAGTACTTCAATGATGGTGACGATCTTGCGATTACTCGTGTCGATGATTTCGAGATACGGCTCACGCATCCGCAGCGTGGTGAACCGGAGTCGCGTCGGTTTCACGGCGACCGCCACGTCCCCCTCGGCCACTTCCAACTCGGTCTCACCGAGTCCGAATGATGCAGGGATGGACGAAGGATGCCCAGCGCCCTCTTCGGAAAACCGTGTCATGACGACATGGCTATCGGGAATGATCGTACTCCACGCAGGGTCGGCGTGATTGGTGATGTAGGCGCGTTCTTCCATTCCCACGAAGTAGCGGGGGCGAAGCTGTTCGCCGAGCATTCCGCGAATCTCCCCGATCAAGCTGGAATGAACGTTCATCCAGTGTTCGGAAGTTTCTAGGTACGGGTCCATTCCGGGAAAGGGCGATGGCATGATGCAGTCTCGCGGGACAGTGGCGGACGGGCGGGGCAGGAAGTCTTTGGTTCGCTTTCAGTCGCGGCGGCAATCTTAGCCGCCGCTCCAAGTTTTCGCGTAACGTTCTCGGGAAGAAACTTCTCTTGTCCGTAGCACGGGCGGCGGCAGCTCGATGTCGGGAATGCCCGCAGGAATGGGCGGCATGGGAATGGGCGGCTCCATCGCCACCAGCAACCTGCGCTACCAACAGCTTCTCGGCTGGAGCCGCTCAAAACTCCCGCTTCAAATATCTATCGGCCGACGAGGCAAGTGGTTCACGTGGACGCTCAAGAACGAAACGGCAGCGCATCCAGCAGCCATTCCGGGGCCACAAATCATGCACTGGGTGACGCTCGATCACGGCGAAGCCCCCGAACTGCCGTCAGGCCTGAAGCGATTCTGGCGTGAGCCAATACCGGTCTGGCGTGAGGGAAAACCGGGCCTTGAGTCAGACTCGTTTCCCATCGACGGATCACCAACTGTTTTCACAGGAACCACTTTCGCTTTGGAGACTCCTTCGCTCTCCGAACATCTGCTCGCTCTCGACAAGCTGCGAGCCGCCGATATGACGCCGTGGGATGAGGTCGAGAAGCGGGCGAACGAGTTGTTGGCGAAATTCACCGCTCCCGCTGACAAAGGCCGTATTCATTGGCAGGCGGCCCATGTCTACGGGCAGAGTGACATTCGCGGGCACGGGGCGGACGTGATTCGACATGCGAAGGAGGCTCTCAAGTACGAACGCGATCCGGTGCAGCGGGGCTGGCTCTACATGTACCTCGGTGATGCCGCGGGTTTGGATGCGAAGAGCAAGGACGAGGCGACTCGTTGGTATTTGAAGGGGGACTTTGAATTGCTGGCGTTCAAGCTGCCACAGAAAGCTCCCGAACTTCCGACGGTCGGCAAGTTCCGGGGGCTGGTGACGGGCGAGGCTGAAGGTCCGAACGAAGACAACCAGATCGTCTTTGAAGTTCTTCAAGCCGCTGAAGTGAAAGCTCGCAAGGAAGCGGAACTGGTCCGCGACTTGGTCTCCCGCCGCGACATCCACATCCAGCAGCGTCAGAATCTGTGGGGCCGCGATTACGTCGAAGGATCGGACGCTGAGAAGGCTCTCAAAAAAACTGGAGACGGAAATCCTGCGCGAGGACGACGCGGTCATGAAACTCATTCACACCGTCTGGCCAAAGTCAGATCCGCTCCAAAAACTTTCCTAAGGCATTAATTCAGACGTAGAGTGGGCAATGCGCGACATCGATAGCCAATTGGGATGGGAGCAGGCATCGTACAGAGGGGGGCGGGCGAGGTCCTTTTGATCTTTTGACTCAGTCAATCGTTCCGCGACGCCTGCGATTCCGTTCGGTCGGGCTCTGACGCGAGAGAAAACTCAACGATGAAGAAGCGCTGGCTGGTGGTGGCGGTGATGGTGATGGTCGGCTTGATCTTCGCGGTCCTGTCACAGTTGAAAGAGCCGCCGTCTTATGCGGCCACTCTGAGCGACGGCACCATCGTTCGGCTGGCAAAGGTGGGAGTGGGTGCGATGTCGTATGACTCGTACCCACCGCTGAAGGCGGCATTGGCGGGTTATGTGCCGAATCGGTTTCAGTCCCGGTTGGGTGAGCGAACCAGGTTCACATTCAACACCCAGTCTGACGAGCTTGGCCTGTTGTTCTTGTTCAGAACACCAGCAGACCAGCCGAAGCGCGATGTCACGCAATTCCTCTCGCGCATCGAGTTCGTCGAATCGACCGGCTTCGTATTCAAGGTCGGGGTTTCTGGTTACAGCTCATCCGGCAGCGTCATGCTCATCAACGAGGGGCCGTTCCCGCGGCGCGATCCGATGTTGCACATGCGACTCTATCAGAAGGAGACCGATCGCCTGCTGTTCGATCTCCACGTGCCGAATCCCGGTTACAAGCCGAAGTTTGACGAATGGGCGCCGGAACCCGTTCCGGCCACGCAGACTGTGGAACCGCTCACGGTCACGCTGAAGAACGGACCGGCAAACATCCCGCTGGAATACGTGCGCGATGAGGACGTTGAGATCACCTCGACCGATCCGCGCTGGACGAACACTCCGCCCAAGCGGAATTTCTGGGTCACAGATGCGACCGGAGGGAAGGCGTACAGGCTCTCGGGACTGTCGCCGTTTGAACCGGCTTGGAAACTCCACCTTCGCTTCTGGCGCAACGAATCGGCCGAGTTCAGTCCGGACGAAGTCTGGCGAACGAAACTGATCAAACTGCCCGCCGCTTTGACCGCCGAGCGACTGAAGTTGGGTGGAGTGGCGGGGGGCGTGGAGCTCTCGACCAACTATGTGACATCCGCCGGTGAGGTTCACGATGACGGAACGGACTTGACCGTCACGCCGGGGTCCGGAGGAAACAGCAGCAGTAACGAGACCAGAAACGGAAAGCCGTACACGACCGTGGATTCACTGTTGCCGTTCTTCCAACTTAGTCACTCGACGCTCGATGAGGAGACCGAGTTGATCATCGTCGTCAAAGATCAAGACGGCAGGAAACTGACAAATGACAGAAGCGGCAGCACGACCCACCACACGGGCGGCATCGCATCGCGACGCATCCAATTTCAGCCAGCACCCGAGACGACCGAAGTCCAACTGGAAGTCATCGTGAATCGGGGCCGGACGTTTGAGTTCCTCGTCGCACCGCGCCAGCCGGATGCCGTGAAAGTTTCGCCGTGACGAACTTGTAGGATGGGCACTCTTGCCCGTCCGGCTTTGTGATGGAAGAGAGGACGGGCAGGCGTGCCCATCCTACGGGGCATCGTCGAACCGCGTGTTGCCGCTGGCGTCGAACTCGATGCGGCGCGGTGACCACTCCAGCGGCGTGAGACTTCGTGGCGAGATGTTCGCGTCATTCAACGGGTTCGCGTTGTGAATCCAGCGTGCGGCGAGATTACTCGCGCTGAGCCTTCGATAGCCGACGTAGGAGGTTGTCAGGCGCGGGTTGATCTCGACGATGAGTGGTCGCGTGGGATCGGCATCGGGGAGCAACAGGTCGAAGCCGAGGTGGCCCTTCAGTCCGGGAATCGTCGCGCACGCGCGGCGGACCAAATCGTGAACGGCGACTTCGGTCACAGCGGGAAGCCCGGCGGGGATCGATCCCCCCAAGTACTCGAAGTCGCGCGAGAGTCGCTGTTGGCCAATAGGGAAAATCTCGACCTCGCCATTCGTTTGGCAGTGACATCCGACAGACAACGGCCGCCCCGCCACGAACGGCTGAATGAGGGCCTTGTGGGCCACGCCCGCTGTGGCATAGGCCGTCGCCGCGCGTTGCCACTCGTCGGGTGAATCGGTTCGCACTCGAAAGGTCAGCCACGAACCGGCTCCGTCACGCGGCTTGATGACCCACGCAGGACTCGGATTGAATCCACCTTCCCGAACCTCAAAATGTGTGGCTGGGGTCGGCGCATCGCCGCCCCCAGAAAACTGGAAGACATTCCCCTCCGGGGGCGGCGATGCGCCGACCTCAGCCACAGGACGCGAGAGACTCCAATCGACGACCCGCGTCGATAGCGTTGCCAGCGAGTGAGCTTCAAAGTGCCGAGCGAGTCGCAGCTTGTCGCCGCACAATTCGATCGCTTCCGGCGAACAGTTCAAAGACTTCGCGCCGGATGACAGCACGCGCCGAACGCGCTCCGCGAGCTGGCCGTCCGTCTCCGGAGCGATCACTAGAACCGCGTCGCTGTCCGCAACCAACTCGTGGAACAGGCGCTGTTCCGCCGTAGCGTTCGAGACAATCTCGATCCGGCAGCGCGACGACTCGGTCAATCGAACATCATGAGCGAGCCTCGCGTCGAGCGTTGTCGAGACGTGGCAGCCTGGGATTTGAAGCAAGTCGTCCACGACGGCCCACAACATCGCGCGGCCCTCGCGCTGAAGTGAATCGGGCAACGGTTCGCCGGAAAGACCACCGCCACAAATGAATTCGGAAACGAAGACGCGCATGTGACCCATTGACAGATGAGATCGCGAAGTGCGACTCGCACACGAAGGCTCGGTGCATCAATCACTGTCGTGAATGTTCGGTTTGGATTTGGTGAGCCGGGTGCCGTAAGGCCCTGGATTCCTGGACGAAAAGTCCGGGGCCTTACGGCACCCGGCTTGCCACGGCTTTCGACAATAATCGATTCGCCAGTCCGAAGCGCCGTGATTTGAACGACCCCGTCATCAGACTTGATCTCGTTCAAGATCACAACCGGCGATCAAATTCCTGCTGCCGCCTTGAGCTGTAACATCTGGCGGGATGACAACTCGGTCAGCGATTCGCAGCCGATGTTGTGCTGGCCTGAGACATCGGTTTCGGTCCAGACAACTTGAACAGTCACGTTGCACACGGTGCGGGCGGCGTTGCGAACTTCGATCAGCAGCTTTTCACCGGTCGACACGGGCTGTTCCAACATCAGTTTCATGCCGGCTGTTGAGACATCTTCTAAACGACCGGTCCAGACGGTTGTCGGCGATGCGGCGCTCAGAAACCGGACCTCACGAAATAGCGTCTCGCGTGTGGACTGTCGGCGATCCGAGCGGCGGCGATTGGCGGGTTGGCGACGTTCTGGCATCGAAGCTCATCCTGAAGGTGATGGAGCGCCGTCCTCAGGGCGGCGCGAGGTCCCGGATCGGAAGTCACCGCGCGGAAAACCGACGACACACGCCAGCGTCACTCACAAGAGAACCTAGGTCGAAGATCGCCCGCCGTCCAATCGTCGTTCACCTGACATGGTGTTTCCCGCCAATTACCCCGGCTGCGGTGCCTGCCCCCTGATCGCTCGACGACAGACGAACTGAGGCGGGGTGGGAAATGGTTGTCCGGCGTTGGCAAGAACTATCCCGAGTCGCGCAGCGACGGCAAATGCGGTCGCGTCCCCGTTCGAGATTCTCTGCCGCCGCTGCTGCGCGGCTCGTCGTCGGGGGAGGTTGTCACTTCGGGTTGACACCCGCAGCTATTTGCTGGCATCGCTTCGCGATTGATGACCTGCGGTCGGGTTGGCCGGGGTTGGAGCGTTTCGCGAAATCCCAGCCACTCAGCCCGTTTTCGCCGAACGGCTGGGTGTCGGTTCGATCGGCTACGGGGGGGATGCGGGCCGCACCCGCGTTGGGAGCCTTTGCGATGGCGGTCTTTCAGGCCCCTCGGTCGCCCATGACTCGCGCCGGCCGCACGCTGCTGTTGTCCGTCGCGACGGTCGGTGTGGCGACGGTCGTGTTCGGTTTGTCTCAGAACTTCTGGTTGAGCCTGGCGATGCTGGTGCTGATCGGGGCCAGCGATAACATTAGCGTGATCATTCGCCAGGCGTTGGTCCAATCGCTGACGCCAGACGCGATGCGAGGTCGCGTCTCCGCAGTCAATCAGGTCTTCATCGGTGCCAGTAACGAATTGGGCGACTTGGAATCGGGCGTCACGGCGAAACTGTTTGGGCCGGCGCTGTCGGTCGTCGCGGGTGGCTTGGGCACCCTGCTGGTTGTCGCAAGTCTCGCCGGAAAATGGCCGCAGATTCGGCCACTGGGTTCCCTGAGAGAATTACACCCGGCGAATGAGACACCCTAAAAGCCAGATGTCGCATAACCGCGTCGCGTGACCATTCCTGTCTGGAACACGCGTCGGTCGATCAAACCGGAGCAGCGACGGTGCTGGTTCGGAGACAGCACGATCCGCATCGCCAAGGGCTCGACCCACTGCACAAACCACTCGTAACTGGCCGTCGCTTCGACGGTGAGCCGAGAGTCTTCAAAAAAAAGACGATCTGCTCTGACATCAGGTTCGAAAATCGTTTCCGAAACAATAACTTTCTCGCTGCATCCACCACAACGAGTGTGACCGTTTGCTTGTGGAGGTCGACGCCGACAAATCTCAGGGGAGTGCTCCTTCTGTGGCAAGTCCGTAACGGAACGCATGACTAACAGCATCCAGCATGACTTGACCACCAAACCGAAGTCACAACCAATCGCCCCGACCTCCGTTCTTCATAGGTTCTCCCCGCCCGATCAAATGCCCGTCAACCGCTCTGTCGAATCGCCGAAGTGGTCGAGTTCTAGGCCGCCCCAGTCCATGAGGCTGAGGAACAGGCTGCACATGCGGCGGTTCGGCGAATTCAGGTAATCGAGCACGCGGCCGCCTCGGAGTTTGCCCCCTGGGCCTCCGAGCAGGATGATTGGCAACTGCTTCGCGTCGTGACTGCCGTGCAACATGCTCGAACAGTGCATGATCGAGGTGTTGTCGAGCAACGAGCGATCCCCTTCCTTGACCTCTGACATTCGCTCGCAGAGGTAAGCGAGCTGGGCCATGAAGAACTGGTTGAGTGGGATAAGTTCCGGCGGCTGGGTGTGGGCCATCTGGTGATGCTGATCTTTGGCGCCGCAGTGAGTGTGGGTTTCGGCGGAGCCGTCGTTGCAATACTTGAGGGTCGCGATCCGGGT
>Ga0114966_10002980_pt1 | contig 15024 bp, 13 predicted proteins | sample M_130207_XF_Meta_FD_87029 | JGI IMG/M metagenome (GOLD analysis project Ga0114966, IMG submission 87029) | Freshwater microbial communities from Lake Montjoie, Canada to study carbon cycling - M_130207_XF_MetaG | ecosystem: Environmental > Aquatic > Freshwater > Lake | place: Lake Montjoie... | reverse complement strand
TTAATGGTAAATTTATAGAAGGGCAACCTGATCCATTCCCTAGAGATATTTTCCCAATTTTTGGATTGTCTGCAACATTTAACACTTTCTTAACAAATGAATATGTATCAAAATATCGCGATGTTAGAACAGAAGCATTTGCCAAATCTTTAGGCGAAGATTTATTAACTATATTCAAACGAATTATTAGCCAAAACAATTGGCTATCTCCATCTACAAAAAAGTACGCATTATTAAAATTAGAACATTTGAAGTTTATAATAGGGCATCCTAATGATATCAAACCAGATCCATTACTAGATTATAAACGAGATGATGCCTGGGGAAATTTATTAAAAATAGCTAACTGGAATGCAGATAGATACATAGCATGCACCAATAAAAAAGTATTTAACATTCCAAATATAAATTGGAACCAATTTAAACTGATAGGTAAACAATGTTATATTGTAAATGCGTTTTATACACCTGTAGAAAATTCTATTTACATTCCGTTAGCCTATTTACAGAAACCATTTGTTGATTTAGACCAACGAGGAATTGAATATAATTTAGCGCATTTAGGAGACACCTTAGGCCATGAAATGTCGCATTCTTTAGATAATTCTGGCAGTAAATTTGACTATCATGGAAATTTACATGATTGGTGGACTCCTGCAGATAAAAAGAAATACAATTTAATCATTAAGGATATTGTTAACCAATATGAATTTTTTGCAAAACGTGATGGTATTGATTTTGATGCTTCAGTAGGTATAGGAGAAGATATGGCCGATATTTCAGGACTTTCTATCTGCGAAGAATATTTAAGAGATTTTCAAAGTAAAAATGATGATGTTATACCTATTCGTTCTGCGTCGTTTCAAGCGTTTTATGTATATTATGCCATATCGCAACAACAGTTTATTTATAAAAAGGCGTTATCGGCGCAACTTAAAACAAATCCACATCCTTTAGACAAATATAGAACAAATATTCCATTATCCCGTTTAGAAATATTTAGGAGTTTATACAACGTTCAAAAAGGAGATAATATGTGGTGGCATAGTACAAATACTATTTGGTAAAATAGTTAGTTGGTCCAAATTTTACGGTTGTCGTTAAATACTTTAGGCATATTTTACAATAATTATGATATTTATTTATTATTTCATAATTATTATTTCATAATTATTATTTCACTTATATTTATATTTTTTCTAACATATATATATATAAATGGCAACTCGTCGTAATCGTTCTCGTTCTCGTCGCGCAGGTTCTAGAAAAAACGTAATGGCTCGCAAGGCCGCATCCAGAGCAGCAGGTCGTGCGGCACGCAATGCCGCCAGCAAGGCAAAGTCCGCTTCTAAGGCTGCGTCTAAGGCTGCTGCCGCTGGTATGGCTGCGGGCAAGGCCGCTGGTATGGCTGCAGGCAAGGCTGCCGCCGCATCTGCAGGCAAAGCCGCCGCTGCCGCTATGGCCGCTGGCAAGGCCGCCTCTATGGCTGCAGGCAAGGCTGCCGCCGCCGCCGCTGGCAAGGTCTAAGTGATATAATTATACACTTAGCTTTATAATTTATTATAAAATTTTCCAATATGGTAATTTTATAATAAGAATAACATACAAAATTTATAACAATGAAGATATTTCAGGTTGAATAATAGTATTATCAATTGTTAAAATACTCTTTTTACTCGTTTCTACATTTGGATTATATAATTGTTCTGCCGCCAATTTCAATGAATTTATTTGTCCCTGTGCGGTAATGAATATTTGCGCCTCCACAATTGCTTCGTATAATTGGACTCCTTTAATAAAATCTGATTCGCATTTTAAATACAATTCAATAATAATATTGCGTACTTCTACGGTTATTGTATCTAACATATCTTCTGTTAATTCAGAATTTATTTTTATAACCTCGATCGGTTCTTCTGTTTCTCTCTTTGATTTTGATTCCTTATTAAATTTAAAGAGTTTATTGACAATTTCTAACAATTTATGTTGATTCGTATTTACTGATTGTGTCATTTGTTTTAAATTCTGGGCGTAGTGTGTGAATAATTCATCCTTATATGTACCTTCAAATGACTTTTTTAATTTACCCGTACACATAGGCGTTTTACTATAGTCACGTAATTTTATATCACTAAATTTTTTTATATTTTCCGGAAGTTCTGATATACCAGTAAACTCCTCATGAAATCGTTTTAAATCTTTCATAAACTGAACTTTATTTGATTCAGACATACCTTTAAATTTACCTGTTTTATAGTCATATTCATCATCATAATACAATTCCAATAATTCTGGAATACCTGGTTCTTGTTCTAAATTTTTTATTTCATTACTGTTGTCTTGTGTATTTAAATTTACCGAACAAATTTCGGGATGGACTGTAATTTTTTCATCGTTACTATGAGTTTTAGAACTATTTTTTCCACTACCATCATTTCCTCGTTCAGTCGAACGTTCAAATTCAATACTACTATCTTTTTCTAATTCTAGGTCTACATTTTTTTCAGTAGATTCTTCGTCGTTGTCAGCATTTTGTCCGTTTAATGCATTGATTCTATTGCTGCATAGATTTAATTTTGAAACATGTACGTTAGCATCCTCAGGTATTTTATTTTTATCAAATAAAGAACTTTTAATTACATTTCCGTATATATCAGTATACATATATTCAGGATTTATAGTAGTAACAATTGCTGCAAAAATATGTGCGATTTTAACATAAAACTTAGCAATCTTATTACACGCCATTTGTTTTTTAGAAAAATCGGGAACTGTTATATTTTCTATATCAGACTTTTTAAATAACGATATTTTTTCAGCAGCCTTTTTATGTCCGTGATCTATTCTATTAGAAATAGCATTAATTTCAATGTTATCAAAATACCTATTTATAATATCAGCAGTCAACACTACCATTTTTTCACAATATTCTTTTTCATGAAGTTGTCTTAAACTCTGAAAATCAGCAGATAATATGTAATGACTTGCAATATAATCCAACATATCAATCAATGGTCCATCTTTAGGTATATGTTCTAATTTTTTATATTCTTGATGGATGGAGTGACTATCGTCTGAATTGCCATCTTTATTATGAAGTGAAAAGAAGATTCCCATATATCATAAATATATATAAAAAATTGAATTAAAACTAACAATTTAATATGAAAAGGATAATTAAGATGAGTAAAGATAAAAGTAAAAAACGAAAAGATTCAATAACCAATAAAACCACATTATGGAATACTTTTGACACAGAAATTAAAAATGATAAGTCACTAACTGGTACATTAGAATGTATATATCGCGCCTGCGGCGATCGTGAAAAATGTGAAAGATGTGATAATTCTTTAGCATTTTCAGATGAAGGATTTTTAACATGCACCAATAATAAATGCGGTATCATTTATAAAGATATGGTAGATCAGGGAGCTGAATGGAGATATTATGGAGCAGACGATAATCAAAATAGTGATCCTACACGATGCGGAATGCCAATAAATCCGCTTCTACAGGAATCATCTTTTGGATGTAAAGTAATATGTAGCGGTCCAACATCATATGAAATGCGAAAAATTAGACGATATACTGAATGGCAATCTATGCCATATAAAGAAAAGTCACAGTATGATGAATTTCAACGAATTACCATTATGTCACAGAATGCGGGTATGCCAAAACTTATTATAGATGATGCAATGAGATATCATAAAAAGATTTCAGAATATGACCTTACCTTTAGAGGAGATAATAGAGACGGTATTTTGGCTGCATCCATATATATCTCATGTAGAATTAACAATTTCCCAAGAACAGCTAAAGAAATTGCGACAATATTTCATTTAGATGTAACGAGTGCTACTAAAGGGTGTAAAAATGCATTGCTTATTATAAATAATTTAGAAAAAGATATGCATAATACAGATAAAACATCCTTTGGTAAAACAAAACCAGAAGCATTTATTGAACGATATTGCAGTAAATTAAATATTAATAATGAATTAACACGATTATGTCAATTTATTGCAATGAAGATTGATAAAAACGGACTTATGCCAGAAAATACACCTCATTCAATTGCTGCAGGAGTCGTATACTTTATTGCACAGGTATGCAAATTAAATATTAACAAACACGATGTTAAGAACATTAGCGAAATTAGCGAAGTAACAATTAATAAATGTTATAAAAAAATAGAAAAAATGAAAGAAGAATTAGTTCCTGCAGTTATTTTGAAAAAGTATTCTAGTTGAATTATATTATATGAGTACTGTATCCAAAAATAAACCTAGTAAATATTACAATAAAGATAGACATTTTTATGTATGCAGTTATGGCGGATGTGGGTCTAAATTATTAGTTCAATATTTAAGTCATTTTGGAAATGTATACCATATTCATAGTAAACGACCGCCTAAAAAGTTGACATATATTGGCTCTATAAATAACAATAATAAAACATATTGTGAATGGTTTAATGATACAGAGATTCCATCAGAACAATTAAAAAATTATACCGTTATTTTTTTATACAAACATCCAGTGAAAGCAATATATAGTCGGTTTAGTAATCCAGACCATCTAAAACATATTCAATGTAATAATACAAATATTAAAATAAGCGATGTTATCGAACAGGCAAAAGATTTATATGATATCACTAAATTTTTCAATAATTATACTCAACCAATTAACCCAAAATTAGAACAACGCAATTATCAAATATATTGTGTAAAATATGAGGATTTTTTTGATAACCTCTCTATATTCAATAAAACATTTGAATTACCCGATGATATATCAATCTATCCTATTAAGAAAGAAACAGAGAGAAAAATAGACAACGATTATTATATTTTAGAAAATATCTACAATAAATTACTTTATAAAATGAATGACATACCTTTTATAACAATTGTTTAGTAATAACAATGAGGTAAAATAACTAAAATATAATACATTCAATAAATATAAAATGTTATTTGTAGACGATAATATTAATTTAAATGTTGATGAAACGGATATAACAGAAGAATCGCAAATAGAAAATACTACAACGGATGATACAAATAATTCGCAAGATCGTGTTCCAAGTCGTGTATTTATTGTTCCGTATAGAAATCGCATTCATCATAAATTCTTTTTTTGTAGACAAATGGATTTTTTATTAGAAGGAGAAGATGACTATGAAATTTATTTCGTACATCAAGATGATTCACGCCCATTCAATCGTGGCGCGACAAAAAATATTGGGTTTTTAGCAATGAAAGAAAAGTATCCAAATGACTATAAAAACATATCATTTATTTTCAATGATGTAGATTCGGTTCCATTCCATAAATTATTCAGTTATCATACAGTACATGGTATTATAAAACATCATTATGGTTTTGAAACATCTTTAGGAGGAATTGTAGTAATTACTGGAGCAGATTTTGAAAGGGTGAATGGATATCCTAATTTTTGGGGATGGGGTATGGAAGATACGTGTCTTCAAAAAAGATGCATCCATTACAACATTCAAATTGACCGTAGTGAATTTTATCCCATCGGAAGTCCAGAAATTCTTCAATTATTTGACGGAGTTGCTCGTTTAGTATCTAGCAGAGATCCGCAACGTATGAATACAGATAATGGACTAGATGGAATTAGCACAATTAATAAATTACAGTATTCAATTGATGCATCATCTAGTCAGGCAGAAGATAATGTATATACTGTTGAAAATTTGAATATATTTGTAATAAATGTACGCGGATTCATGACGCTAGTTAGATTTGAAGTTGATAAATACCACGAATATGATTTACGAGAACCTGTTCGAAATATTCCTTTTTCAGATAAACCAAAGACGAATGTTTTAGTAAATACTCCTGAATCATGGAAAAATATTCCTACTTATCCAAATATTCCACAACAATATGCTAGAGCAGGACAACAGCAACAACAACAGGCACAACAACAACAACAACAAATGCATAGACAACAAAACCAACAACCGCAGCAACAACAGCGACAACAAATACGCCCTCAGCAACCACAGCAACCACAGCAACCACAGCAACAACAACAAGAATATATGAGACAGTTTCAAACTAGACCTGTTAATAGACCTCAAGCTAGAGCAACTGCTGGTTTGAATATTGGACTCGGAGGGGTGCGATAAATAAATCAATCCACTATTCTAAATAAGTCAAATAGTAAATAACTATTTCTCTCTTCATCATATGACTAAAAGAGAAATAGCAACAACAATTAAAAATATTAATATGAAAAATGTAACATTAGAATGGAATAAATTAAAACAATTATCTGTAGACGAACTAAATAAATTGAATGGTAGAAGTCGGCTAGGGTGTGATTTCATTGATTATTATTTTTTTGAGGCGAGAATAGATACCATAGGAAATAAAGGGATTAATTTTTTCACATTTTTAGAAAATATTGAAGAATATAAATCAAAAAAATATATCCAGACATTATTAACATTCTGTGAAAAAAATAATCGCTATACAGACAATTTAATAAAAAAATATTATTACTGTTACGGTCTTTGTTTTGGAAGAATTAATGCATTTAAAATAACAAATGCACTATCTATTTATCATAAATATAAACCTACAAGTATTTTAGATCCATTTTGTGGATTTGGTGGACGATTGACTGCAGCTATGTTACTCAATATAGATTATTGTGGAATAGATTTAAACCGTGATTTAAAACCAGCATACGATAAATTACTTTCTGATTTTTTAGATAAAGAACAAAGTCAGAAAAAGTTCGAACTTCGATTTGAAGATGCGCTACATATAGACTATTCAAAATTAAATAAAAAATATGATATGGTATTTACATCACCTCCATATGAAAATATAGAAATTTATAAATATATGGAAAAAAGAACAATAGAGGAATGGATAATATTTTATAATACAATTTTTCAAAAATTATGGATCCATTTAGAAATAGGAGGACATTTTATTATCAATATAAATGATAAAATATATAATAAAATATTAATTCCATTATTTGGTTTAGCACATGAAAATATTCTTTTAAAAAAATCTAGTAAAAATGAATACGAAGAATGCATTTATATTTGGAAAAAATAACAACTGACAATACGTATAATTTTATAAATATAAATATATGCAATTTGTATCATTTATTATGTTAATAAATACAATTATGTCAAAATGTAGCCCAATTAAAAAATCCGGAAATAATTTAGATAAAGATATCAATTTATTTTATCAATTTTTTATTCATTCCAACCCAGAACGTCATAATGAAATCACGTATTGTCTAAGAAAAAATATTGAAAATAAATACGTCACCAAAATATATTTACTGAATGAGCGAATATATACACTTGAAGAAATGGGAATTTTGAAAACAAATACCACATTATTAACTCAGGCAAAAAGTAAAATAATTCAGGTAATTACACATAAACGACTACAATACGCACATGTATTTAATTATGTAAATATGTATAATGTAAAAGGATATATCATAATAAATAATGCGGACATATTTTTCAATGATACTATTCAACATTTATTCGTATCTACCTTACATACCACTGTTAAACAAATGTTCGCTCAGTTACGGTTTGAATATAATAAAGAAGATATAACCAAATCAGAACTATTTGGACCTAGAACAGATTCACAGGATACATGGATATTTCATTCAAATAATATGATTCGCCCTCAGTTTGAAAAATTATTTGAATTTGAATTGGGAATGCCTGGATGTGATAATAAAATAATATATCTGATGTCAATATTGGGATACGAAGTTATTAATGATCCTTATTTTGTAAAAACATTTCATTACCATACAACTAATATTCGTAATTATACAAATGACAATCGTATTATTCCTCCATATACGTGTATAGTTCCTGCAGGATTAAGTGCTAAAATACATCCTAGAATTAGTGAATCAATGAAATTGTCATTTCATGATAATACTATTTTATACAATTATATAAAAAATAAGATAAGTCTCACTCGTCCTTTTATCATACCTAGAATATCCTGTTTTGAAAATACATTTGCAGTTAATATTAGATTAAAAAATATGCTTCATAATACGCATCAAAAAATACAAGTTCATAATTGGTTAAATAATCCAAATGTATTACGAACTATGAAAAACAATGCAGGAATTAAAATGTCAAACGATCAATCATTCGTCCATTATTCCAATTCATATTTAAAAGCATATAAAAATTGTGATTTATATGGCGGATGGAATATATTAGAACATGTATACAGTAAATCACAGGATTATATCAATGAATGGTATCCGACAAAACGCATGTTCTGTTCTTTTTCATTTGATATTTTTCATTACATATATTCATCAAAAAATATATGGACTCATGCATTAAAAGGAAAACGGCTTTTAATAATATCTCCATTTGAAGAAAGTATTCTTGAGAAAATACCAATTCGAGAAAAAATATATGGTATAGATTTATTCCCAGATTGCACCTTTATAACTATAAAACCACCACAGACTCAGGGAGACGAACCGTCTGATGAGTTTTATATTGAAGCTGATAAATTTTTTAGACGATTGGATAAATTAAAAAATCAATATGATGTAGCACTAGTTTCATGTGGCGGATACGGGAGTATGGTATGTAATTATATTTACGAAAATCACGAAAAATCGGCTATTTATGTTGGAGGTGTTTTACAGATGTATTTTGGAATAATGGGTAATAGATGGAGAAGAGAAAGACACGATATTGTTAAATTATTTGTAGACGGAAATCCGCATTGGTCGAATCCAAAAGAATCAGAACGACCTAAGAATCATGTTAATGTAGAAGGATCGTGTTATTGGTAATTGCATGAAGCAATATAAAGAATTATTACAATATATCATAATATATTGTAATATCCATGTCATTAAATTCATTCAATGATATTCAAAACATTGTATATATTAATTTAAGTTCAAGAACGGATCGAAATGAGTATGTATCTATCGAATTAAATAAATTGTTGACTTGTGCGGAAACCCATGATGCAATTATCAGACGTTTTAATGCAGTAAAGTTACCTCATACTAATTCGAGTTCAGGTGCATTAGGATGTAGCATGAGTCATTTGAAATGTATAGAAATGGCAAAACGTAATAATTGGACGCATGTATTTATTTGCGAAGACGATATTACTTTTCTGAATAGGGAACTATTAATTTCCCAAATAAATCAGTTTTTGCAGGACATTATATTGTGGGATGTATTGATTATTGGTGGAAATAATATGTTACCATATAAACCAATTAACGATAATTGTATTCAAGTATTAAATTGTCTAACTACCACCGGATATATCGTAAAAGAGGCATATTATGATACATTGATTGAAAATTATAGAGAAGGAATACAACAATTAATGCGTAGTCCTGAAGAAAAAGCAAAATATGCAATTGATAAATATTGGCTAAATTTGCAGAAAAAAGATAATTGGTTTATGTTAATTCCATCCACAGTCGTTCAAAAAGAAGACTATAGTGATATTGAAGAAAAGGTTGTAAATTTTCAAAAGTATATGTTAAATCATAACAAATGTATAAGAAATTGACCTTTTTACACCTTTTTACATTTCACACACCGATTTTAACATAAAATTGAAATAAATATTTGTCTATTAACTTTATAATAAATAGACAAATGTGTAAAGAAAAATTCTGTAAAATAAAACCAACATTTAATATGGAAGGCGAGACAAAAAGATTGTATTGTTCCATACACAAAAAAGATGGAATGGTAAATGTGAGAGACAAAACTTGTCTGGAATGTAAAAAAAGACCAACATTTAATATAGAATGCGAGACAAAAGCATTGTATTGTTCCACACACAAAAAAGAAGGAATGGTAAATGTGAAAGACAAAACTTGTTTGGAATGTAAAAAGCAACCAACATTTAATATAGAATGCGAGACAAAAGCATTGTATTGTTCCACACACAAAAAAGAAGGAATGGTAAATGTGAAAGACAAAACTTGTCTGGAATGTAAAAAGCAACCAACATTTAATATGGAAGGCGAGACAAAAAGATTGTATTGTTCCATACACAAAAAAGATGGAATGGTAAATGTGAAAGACAAAACTTGTCTGGAATGTAAAAAGTATCCAACATTTAATATAGAAGGCGAGACAAAAGCATTATATTGTTCCACACACAAAAAAGAAGGAATGGTAGATGTGAAACACAACACTTGTCTGGAATGTAAAAAAATACAAATATATAATATGGAAGGTGAGACAAAAGCATTGTATTGTTCCACACACAAAAAAGAGGGAATGGTAAATGTGAAAAGTGTAACTTGTCTGGAATGTAAAAAGCAACCAATATTTAATATGGAAGGCGAGACAAAAGCATTGTATTGTTCCACACACAAAAAAGAGGGAATGGTAGATGTGAAACACGACACTTGTAAAAGTGAGTGGTGTTCAACACGGGTTTCAGAAAAATACGATGGGTATTGTTTATATTGTTATATACACTTATTTCCAAATAAATCAGTGCCACGCAATCATAAAACCAAAGAACGTTACGTTATAGAATATATAAAAACTAAGTTTCCAGATTTAAAATGGGTTGAAGATAAAATAATAAACGGAGGTTGTTCTAAGAGAAGACCTGATTTGTTATTAGATTTGTATTCCCAAATTATAATTATAGAAGTAGATGAAAAACAACACAGAGACATATCTTACGATTGTAGTTGTGAAAATAAACGCGTAATGGAATTGTCTCAAGATTTGGGACATAGACCTATAATATTTATCAGATTTAATCCAGATGGTTATGAAAAAGATGGAATAAATATAACTTCGTGCTGGGGTCTAAATAAACAAGGAATATGCGTTGTAAAGAAATCAAAAAAGGATGAATGGTTGCAAAGGTTAAATGTATTAGAAAATCATATCAATTACTGGATAAATCCAGAAAATACAACAAATAAAACAATTGAAACAATTCAGTTATTTTATGATGTGTAAAATCGGCATTTGAAATGTTAAAAAGTGTAACAATCTTAACAATCTATTTTTATCCATGCAGGCGGAAACATATCTTCGGTATTATGTGTTTCTACTAATTTTTGTCCGAACCATAAAGCGGGGTAGCATATTATAGGTTCGGATTTTACCTGCATTGTTGATGAAAATGGTAAAGAACTATACGTTGCAAAATTAAAATAGGCGGACCACCAACTAAATGTACTATTTGCAATAATATTATGATTACAACAACTCATCATCACCATTTGTTTCCAGTCCTCATTAACATAATCCTGCGCGTTTATAAATTTACACGCTGGAAATAATTGTTGAAGAGGTAATATTGTCGTCTCTTGTAACATCACGATATCATCTACTTCGCAAAAATATAAAATGGATAAAAAATCGTCACCTGTTTCATTTATAATATGTTGAATACTATTTTTATAATAGGATAATGGTAAAATAGGGTGATAATCTTGTAACTGTTTATAGTCACCTAATCTAAAATGCATACCAACTAGATTACTATAATGATTTAACAAACTAGGGTATTCATTTATTATTTTTTGTTTTTGTTGTTCGAATCGTATCATTCTGCATATTTGTGGGAAAAAAGGTTCAAAATATTTATAGCTTTGAAAATAACCATTTAATTCAATATCTTCCCCAGTTATTGAATTTGGTGGAGGTAATACATGATATTTAAACCCCTTTTCTTTTATAACAGTCATTTTGGGAAGTTTGATTTTAGTAAAAAATTTAAGCGGTAGTAAAAAGGTATCCCAATACGTTGGTCTATTTGCAGATAAAATGACTTTATACAAAAATCCAAACGGAATTTTAAATCGTTGTGCGTAGGCAATTGTCGTAAATATTTGAAATAATTGGTTCCCTAATCCTCCCTGTAAATAACAAGTAAACATAATATGCTATCTATAATATTATAAACGGTTTATTTATAATATTATTTGTATATATTTATTATTTATTTATTATTTATTTATATATTATATCGTAATGAGTCTAATACAAATAGTAGGATTATCCTTAGTAGAAATAATAGGCGATTTTGGATTCAAACAATTCGCAAATCATGGGAAATTATGGGCTCTTTCTGTTGGTGTAATTGGATATGTAGGTGTAATAGCAATGTTGATAATATCATTACAAAATTCAACTGTATTGATGGTAAATAGTGCATGGGACGGAATTAGTGGAATTCTAGAAAGTATTGCAGCATATGTATTTTTAGGAGAACGATTCCATAATCCTCTTCAATACGTAGGATTGGTTTTAGTAGCAACAGGTCTATATTTACTCAAAATTCCAATACATAAATCAAAACAGTTTGTGTTACCTAAATTATAATTAAAAATCTTCGCTAAATTCAAACGTGTTTTCGTTAGTAGTTTTATCTGCTAAACTGTAACTATCATTTCGTTTCTCAAAAAAATTAGTTTTAGACTCAATACTAATCAACTCCATAAAATCAAATGAATTAGCAACACCGTATATCTTATTATATCCCAATTGGACGGACAATCTATCTGCAACAAACTGAATATATTGCGTCATCATATGTGAATTCATTCCAATTAAACGGCATGGCAATGCATCACAAATAAATTCGGTTTCTATTTCAACTGCTTCTGTAATTATTTCATATACTTTTGATTTATTCACTTTTTTCAATAATTTTTTATACAATAAAATAGCAAATTCAGTATGCAATGCTTCATCACGTGAAATAAGTTCATTTGAAAAGGTGAGACCGGGCATTAAACCGCGTTTTTTTAGCCAGTAAATAGAACAAAATGCGCCGGAGAAAAATATTCCTTCAATACACGCAAACGCAATTAATCGTGTTGCAAAATTACTACGTTTATCATTTATCCATTTTTGCGCCCAATCGGATTTCTTTTTTATGCATGGAAAATTCTCAATAGCATGAAATAATTTGTTTTTTTCTTCTTCGTTTTTAATATACGTTTCTATCAACAGACTATATGTATGCGAATGTATATTCTCCATTGCTATCTGGAACCCATAAAATGCTCTAGCTTCGGATAATTGCACGTCCCCCATAAACCTTACCGCTAAATTCTCTAATACTATTCCATCACTCGCTGCAAAAAATGCGAGTATCATTGAAATAAAATACCTCTCATCTTGCTGCAACGATTCCCATTGAGCGATATCTTTTGTTAAATCTATTTCTTCTGGCCGCCAAAAACAATCAACTTGTTTCTTATACATAGACCATATATCTTGATCCTGAATTGGAAACATTACGTAGCGGTTATCGTGTGGAGTTAAAATAGGGTCGGTAATTGCGGTTGTCATCCTAAATAATATATTGCAAAGATTTTATATTTTAATTTGAAATTATATATTTTTATATTATAGTAAATAAAATAACAAGTCGATAATGGAAATAAGTATAATTCCTGGACCTATTCAACAGTCTCCCGTACAAATACCGCAACAACAGGCACCATCATTTCAATATCCTGTATATCAATATCAACAGGTCACTCCACAATATTATATACCAATACAACAGCCACAGCAACCGCAACAGCCACAACAGCAACCGCAACAGGAGCAACAACAACAACCATTTGGTATGCAAAATATGAGTTTAGCAGATAGAGATAATTATTTGGCGCAAATAGAGCAGCAGATACAAGCAAAACGTAATTTATTGTTAAGTAAACGACAATTTTTAGATAATACAATAAAACAAAATCATTTTTTAGCAGGAATTAAAAACGACTATACAAAATATTATGATTATATTTCCAAAAAAAGACGCGAAGAGTTAGCAGCAATGTCTATTTTAAAACAATATACAGACGATTTAATTGCCAGCAATAAAATGACAGAATCTGGAATTAGCCAATCTAAACACGATCAATTATCTATTTTAGATGAAATGAAAAAAATACAATCGGCTTTAGATGAAATTATTGGGTCTCAACAACAACAATTAAAATAATAATATCTTTATAAAAATAATATTATTTCTAATCTATATATATACCTTATGGCTGGACTATTAGATGCAGCAAATAATCCATTGAATTATGACCCCGCTGAGATGGATATCATAAATTCATTGACCGGGTTAGCTGGTAGAGTTAGAGATATTGGCAGTAGAGCATTAGATCAATTTGAAACATTTATTCAAACAACTAACGCGTATAATCAAATTATTTTACGTGAAGCTATAGATGTTCGTATAAAGGTATACAAATTAATTAGTTTAATTGTATGGCTAGGTGAAAGAATTGAAGATTTAGAAGGACAGTTGCGTGCCGCTATGGCAAATCAAAATGACCCTGCTGCAGCACAGGATAGAATAGATGAAATAAGGGGTCTTCAAGAAGAAATTAATAGATTAACCGATCAAAAGAGAGATTTATTACGACGTATTGAAAATCACGTTCGTGAAATTAATGCTATTATTGGCGAATCTGAAGGTAGATTAAATGATCCACACGTAGCAAATGCATTAGCTACATTACGAAATGAAATACAAGAAATTTACGATCATTTAAAAGATGCAAATAATGCGGTATATCCACAGTATGATGATGCACCTACATACGATGAATTAGACGGTCCTCCTGCAGGACCTCCTCGAAGACAACCATTGCCTAATGTAGGCCCATTTGGACCTTATGGTGGTGGAGGTGTAGCTCCGGTTGCAAGTGGTCCACTAATAGGAGGTGGTGGAGGTGGAGGTGGTGGAGGAGGTGGAGGAGGTGGAGGAGGTGGTGGAGCTGGAAGTCGTAGCGTATCAGTGTCATTAAACCCGTTACCTCAATCAGCACCTGCATCTGCAAATGCTGGAAATAGTGAAGCAATGAATCAATATTTTTCGGGTTCTGAAAGTGATAATGATAGTGATAGTGATAGTCCTCGTGGTGGTGGAGGTGTAAGTGGTAGTGGCGGAGGTGTTAATGCTGCAGGCGGTGGTAGAGGTG
>Ga0114966_10002979_pt1 | contig 15031 bp, 16 predicted proteins | sample M_130207_XF_Meta_FD_87029 | JGI IMG/M metagenome (GOLD analysis project Ga0114966, IMG submission 87029) | Freshwater microbial communities from Lake Montjoie, Canada to study carbon cycling - M_130207_XF_MetaG | ecosystem: Environmental > Aquatic > Freshwater > Lake | place: Lake Montjoie... | reverse complement strand
ATTATAAACACAATTATAATTAAAATTATATAATTCTGATATTTCGGTTTCGTCCATTTTATTATATATATTATATATATTATTATTTTTAAATCATTTTTTATATATATTATTATTTTAAATCAATTTAAAATCGGCGTTTGAAATGAGAAAAGGTGTAATAAGATAACTAGCATTGGTTTATATGAATATTATATTAAAGCAGGATATTATGCGTGTAAGCCACTCGATTATAGAGGACAATGTTTTCTTCGAAGTTTTTTTCCTTCAAAAATAGCGACAATAAATTTAGAATATGCCTATATTGGACATAGACTGAATGGTCAATGGCCTTTTTATGATTTATTTGGATTTAATGATGAAGACAGAGAGATTTTATCAGAATATACAGAACAACCAATTTTGTTAAATCTTAGCTCACTTATTGGTATTAAACCTGGTATGACTAGAACGGCAACTCTAGCAAAAAATGATGCTTCATCAGGAAATACAATTATTGAAAATGTTGAAAATGTTGAATATATTGATCCTAAATTATTAGATGACGTTAATAATTATACCAATTCTTTGTGCCCAGATACTCCTTTAAAAATGAAGCCAAAAACTAAACCTCCACCTAGTAGAGGTCGAAGCGCGCGTAGAAGTAATAACGAAGGTGGATCAAATATCCATCGAAAAACTAGAAAAACTAACAAAAAAAGAAAACGTGGTCAAAGGAAAACTATGAAAAAGCATTTTAAAAAGAGGAAAACGAAGAAAATCAGAACTAGAGTTTAAAACCTCGCATGATAAATGTAGTCAAACCAAACAGAATTCCACCCCATAATGTATCTATGATAACACTTAATGGCGACCATTTCTTAAAAATGGCCCAATTAGTTGTCTCATAAACCCCATAAATGACAATTCCTAAAAGAAACGCGTCGTTTACACTGCGCCTGGGTCGAATAATAAAATAATTTAATCCAATAATCAATAATATATAACAAATAATAGCAGCTAACAAATTAAATTCTATTTTTGATCCTTGAATGTCCTCTACTTGCTTGTTAAAATAACCCTTTAACAAATTCAAATATACCGCATCCACACAAACGAATATAATCGCACTAACAAGTAATCGAAAATCAAACATCTATTATATAAATAGCAAATATTTTGTTTTATTTGTTATTTGTTATTTGTTTTATTCCTTATTTAATTTTTGTGTTATTTGTTAGTTCAAATGATTTTATAGAGATATTAGATTTAGACATGTTTTAAATTTTTATTTTTATTATTATATAATATAAATGTCTAATAGTATTGGAACAGGATTTTCACCATCAGCAACAGGAAAATCTGGATGGTCGACAGGTGGCTTAGGCGACCTTATTCGCGTCATTCCAGGTCTTGGATATAATATTAATAATAAAGCAGGCAATCCGGATCTAGGAGGAGGTATAAGGGGAATTATGCCGCAGCCAATAGTAGACCATGATAATTCCGATGAGTTTGCTAGAACTCGATTTTTATTAAAAGATGCCTGGAATACTTCTAGCATGTCCGGTAGTTCATATCCTAAGCGTATAATTGGACCTTTTAGAGCGGTTAACAATGCGGGCGATATATTGAGCAGACAAGATTATTCATGCGGAGGTTCGTGTCAAAGTTTTCAAAGCCGACCCGGTCTCAACGGATTAAGAGGCAGATTTGGTTCTAATTCGAATTCATGCACCCCATCTGTGTTATACAGTTCGAATCAAGTTAATATAGCAGTTCCTGCGTCAGCATGTAACGGAAAATTCGTATACGATAGCTCCGATTATATTAATTTTAGAAAGAAACAGGCGATCAATCGAAACTTTAATGACAGATCATTCGGAGGCAATGAGTCTTCGGGATCACAATCAGCAATAAGAGCGATTAGAAGGTATTAAGCAATACATAAATTTTATGTGTTGTCTTTAAATTATAATTTATTATTATCTTAATAAATTATATAATGGAACCCGAAATGAAAAAGGCGCTTATGATTGCGGCTATTGTTATCCTCACTGTCATTGTAATTAAACACATTACAAACGCATCTTATGGATCTGGATCAACTACCACTACTAAAACGGCTAGTAAAACTGTTTTTGTTGATAACGATCCTCATCGACATTACTATGGCTACGGGACACCACATTACAACAGTTACAAGGCACAGTATTACAACTAAATCAGTCCACCTTTAGTTTTTTGTCAAGCAAAAAAACCAAACCTGGAGGGAAAATCGCACCTTCAAAAGACCCAAGTCCATGACTTTATGGGAGGAAAAATTATACCTTTAGTTTTCTCACGCTAAAAACTAAAGGCGAAAATATTTTCGTATTATATATTAATGACAACACCATATGGTATTTCTACATCAATTGGATCTCAAACATTTCAAGGGTTTGTAAATGCGCCCGTAACAGGTCCTCTAACAACTAACAATTATCCGTTTTCCATGGCATATCACAGTTACGGAACATTGACCGGTCAGCGTCCAACTCCGCCACAATTTTACCCATCACAAGAGCCAGTTTACGCCGAAATGAACACCAATGCCCGAAGCCAATATTTAAGAGCAACTGCTATATCAGCGATAGAAAAAGCCAAGCAAGATGTTTTAGGTAAATTATCTAGTCCTGTAATGAAGGTTATTGGTTCTTCCCAGCGCCAAGTTGCAGTGTCATCACATGTCAATTACATTGAACCCAAACCGTCTTCTATGTATACAGATATTAAAAAAAGTGTTGCGATCGGTAAATCCGCTTACAAAGTTGGCCTGCCAGTAAATGCGCCAATTTCAACAAAAAACTATTACCCTAGTGGAACTAGATCGGCTCTACAGCGCGCACGCTCAGGCGGTTGTTCGGCGCCGAAAAAAAAGGGATCCATTTATAATTATAGTTTGTCGCAACCAGGGATCAACGGTTACGGTTCATTGCCTAGACAGACATATTAAGATAAGATAAGAAACAACGCATGCTAGAAATTTAGAAATTTAGCGATTTGTAATAGTCTTCTGCTAACACTGCTAACGGATCGAATGCGGTAATAAGTAGCCGGCGATCTTCTTCTTCCAAATTCGGGTCAATTTTCTCAATGTATCCGGTTTCCTTATTGTATCTTCGATTTGCGACAGGCTGGTCCGTTATACAACTTTTTATAACGTAGTTGTCCTTGTCATACTTAAGAATATATACGTCAAAGTCTCTGGTTAAAATACGCGGACCACCTTGGATAGAGTTCTCTCGTTTCATTGGAGGTATTTCTATTTCTTCTAATTCTACATCTACTACAGTAAAACCTAAATCAGGTTTGTTAGTTTGTTTATCATCGTCATTATTATGTGTAGTTTGAGACATTTATTTATAGTTTGAATATTATACTTATTTATTAGGTAATAAAATAAATTTCAATTTTAAATCTTTTTTTAAATACATAATATATAAAATGATGATGAACAAGTATATTGTTGAATTTTTAGGAACTATGTTTCTTGTTTTTGTAATTTTTGCTACCGGTAATTATTTAGCAATTGGCGCGGCTTTAGCTGTAGCTGTTTTGTTAGGTGGCGCCATTAGTGGTGGTGCGTTTAACCCGGCGGTCTCTATCGCAATGATGTATGCTGGCAAAATGCCTCGTTCAGATTTGATTCCTTACATTATTGCGCAGGTAGCGGGAGCTTTAGCTGGTTTTGAGGCCTTTAAAATGGTCATGATGCGTAAAGGATAATTAAAAAAATAAAATTTAGATATTTACATTTATATTATTTCTCGTATTATAATATAAATGACCAAACATAGTAGAAAACATAAAAAACATAGTAGAGGTAGAAGAATGAGAGGAGGAGAAGAAGTTGCTCCTCTTGCTCCCGTTCCTCTTGATCCCACTCCTCTTCCTTCTGCTGAAGAACAAGGAAGTTTAAGTTCTTGGTTTAGTTCAACAACAAATGACGTATCGAATCAAGCTCAAGGTCTTTTAACTGATTTAAAAGAAGAAGCTACTAAGACAACATCTGATGCGACAAATTATTTAAAAGATGCAATGCCATCTAATTCAGTAGGAGAACCAGTAGCAGTAGCAGTAGGAGAACCACTAGCAGTAGGAGAACCAGTAGCACCGGGAGAAGCACCAAAAGAAAAACCATGGTATAAATTTTGGGGCGGCAGACGAAGAGGTAAATCCAAATCTATGAAAATGAAAGGAGGTCTAAACTCAGCTTTTGGCTATTACGCTGCCCCGGTAACAGATTCTGTTACAGCACAACCGACTTATATGATGAAGTATGATGGAGGTAGACGTTGTAAACGTAGAACTTGTAAACGAAAAGGCTGTAAAAAAAGACAAACTTGTCGTCACCTACGTAGAAGCAGAAGACATTAAGAAATTATACCAATTCTGGCACCAATTTCGTCTTGACCATTAGTCGATACATCAAATAGATCCCAAACACACCCAATGAAGCAAAATATGCCTGAACAATTGGGTCATTCGGTATCTTAAAATGATAATCTACGCAACTATACGTATTCGCATTTAGCCGATTTGACTTTCCCATGTTGGTGAATGTTTCCCTGCATTTAATGTTTGTTACCGGATTCACTTTGTTAGGAAATTGACATGCTGTTATCATTTTAATATCGGCCAGAGAAACAAAATGGCTTTCGGTTGATTTGTTATTATAAATATCAATCGTTTCCATTGTGATTTCTTGGCATTCAGGAACCGGTCCGGCTAAAAAGGCTCGAAATAGCCCAACCGGATTAAACGCATTTAAATTACTTATTGTTCCTGGAATTAATCCAGCCATGGTTGAAAAATTAACACCAGAAGCAGAAGATAAAAATGGAATATTACCACTAGGCACATTATCAATGTAAATATACCTGGGCGTTTCTTCTCCATTCGTGCCAACCGAGGTAGCGCTGCATTTACCACCGGTCTTTAGAAAAAATTTGTTTCCTAAAGGTTTTCCAGTAGAAGATGCCTTACCTTTACCTGTAACTAACACATCTACATATGCGAGCAATCCGTCTACATTTTTTCCTAATTGTTTTAAGGTGCCTTTGTCTGACATTCCCATTTCTGATGGTGTTCTAATATTTTTATAATAAGGATAGGAGTCACCTAAAAAAGAAGACGAAGAAGTGTCTTCAGTTGCGGTTGCTGACTTTTCATATAAGTTTTCAGACATTTATATTATATATTTACTTTATATAAATTAAATATAAAGTAAATTTTTATTCTACTGGGTATTTTTTTAGATACCTTCGGGTTTTTCCTCTTCTTCTTCCTGATCAGCAACAGTCGATTCTTCCGTTCCTTCAAGAGGCGGACCCTCTGTTCCCATTACATCTTTTGCGTAATCCGCTTGTTGCTGCACTAATGCGTCGATTTGAGTTTGCATGGAATCAATACTCTGTTGTAATGTATCCACTCTTTCTTTTACTCCATCTATTTTATTCATGCGACCGTTTATAACTTCTATATTTCCGGCATTCTGTTGCGCCAAAATTAAAGCATTATTTGGATCATTGGTGTTGTATGGTTTATAATCACCAGACGCTGTTTCAGAAGTCGTTGTGTTATTTTCAAGTCCTTCTTGCAAATTGTCTTTTCCAAGTAGCGCTAAAAATAACTGATACCCTATTAAACATATAAAAAATCCAATAAGTATTTTGATTAACATTATTATATATATACTAACATTTATTTTCTTTTAGTAATTTATAATGTCTTCAGCATTTTATCCTCAAGGTATGAATTCATGGAACAATAGAGTGCCGCAAGGTGGTTATAAAACATGGAAAGGCAGCGGCGTTTATAGCAATCCAGTTACTAATACCGCTACTCATATTAGACCATTAACTAACAATGATCCCGGCAATGTTTTTCCCACTGGATTTGGGTTGCCGCGACCAATTAAGCATTACAGAAAAGGAACGGTTATTCCTGTTCCCGTGCCGATCCTTGTTCAAGATCCTTTGAATCCTACTCAATACATTGAGCAAAGTCAAATTGATTATAATGTTAATCGCGCAGTAAAATCTTCTATAGGCTCTTCACTTGGCGGTGGAAATGGAGGCACTGGTCTAATCGCTCAACTAAATGATATGCCTGGTTCCTTTATAGTAAAAGAAAATCAATTAACTGATAATGATGAAACTAACAAAATCGACAAAGAATGCACTACTTGTCAAGGAGTCGGCGGAGTATCTAGCTGGTATCCTATTAACAATTTGACAGAGAAGCCGCAACCCAATGTAACCAATCCACTTCTGTGTTGTAATCAGCAAAGAAAAGCCAGAAAACGCGTCCTAGGCGCGAATACCAATGTAAAAAAGAATTATTATCAAACAACCGACATGTATTTGTATAACCGATGTCAGACATTTCAGCAGCGCCAATTCAACTTCATTCGCGGGCCAGTGGATCAGAATATTCTGGATCTGTTTCTTAAATATCCATTTGTTACTGCGAAAATTCTCGAATATTCCAAACCAGGTGACCCGCTTTCTATTGTGAATTACTATGTCGCTCAATGTAATCCCAATTTCACGATTGAAACCGCAGTAGAAATCGCATTTATTAATCAACTATCTAAATCTTTGTTAGAAGCAGGATATATTAGTCAACCCATATATTTGTCATTGTTGAATTCAATTGGGGTTGAGCAATTTATCGCCACACTACGCGACATTTTAACCGCAGACCAATACAAATTAGTAATTGAATATATGTATCAATTAGCGGCGGATCCTTATAATGGATCTGTCGTCTCGGGTCCGAGCAATCCCAAGGGATGTGCGCAAGTCATTTACAAACCAAATAATCCGCAATTTGCGCAACAGGGCGGTGTTTCTAGCAGCACCCGCATTTTGAAGCTCAACGTAGACACCATTAGCACGGCCGCAGCCGGCGTTAGAAAACTAAAGGGAGCTAACTTAGCAGCAGATTTAGCAAATGGTCAAACCCCAAATGTTCCATTCATCTACAAATTTAAGACGCCTGGGTGCCAAGCATCGACCTACTCAGGAAACCCGTTCTTCTTTCAAGGACAGCATCAAAATAAACAAATATGCTCTAAAAAGACAGGAGCAGCTAATACTTATGTTAGTTTATATCAACGTTCCCCCGCGAATTATATTGGTTCTACTTTGCCTTAAATAAAACTCTGTTGTAAAGGAATTAAACATTCTTCATATTCTTTGCGTCTTGTATTTAAAAAAATGTTTATTTTATCGGTAAATTTGTTGTGCGGTATTTGATTTTTCTCACACCACTGGATACATTTTTGTATGTGATTACGCTTTAAACTTTCTACCTTGTCTTCTTTATTTTTATTCTTAAAAATATTAATAATTTGGTCATAAGATTCCAATTGTTGCTGACCGATTACCGCATTAGACTCTTCTATCTTATTTAAAAAATAATATGGAATATCATTATTCAAAAATGAATGAACATATTTAATTGGTTCCTTTTGTTCTTTTTGTTCTTTTCCTTCGTTGTCTTCCTTTTTAACGTCAATCAAATAGTCTTTTAATTTTTCCTCCAATTGCTCAAGAATATATGTTCTAGTTATTAAATCATAATCCAGATCATTACAAATAATGTATCGCTCTCCCTTTGTAATTCTACTAATAGATGGCTTAATTAAATACACTTTTTTATATATGCCAGACAACAATAAAATAATGTCTACAATTACCTTGTAAAATATATTTTCGAATTTAATAATGGCGGTTCCATTGGCACACTGATATTTTACAATTATATAAAAAGTTAATAACACATTTTTGATGTATTGATTTATATCTATGTAATCTTCGTCTTTAAATTCAAAAATCATTAAATCTATTTTCATAGCGGCGTTATTTTTTATATATTTTTCACACAAAACATCGAAATCGAATGATTCATTTATAGTAATATCTTCATTATCTTCGCGCAACATATTTAATAGATAAGTGGTTGAAGTAAAATTTGGTGTAAAATTTGCTATATGTATTTTAGATAGATCAGATAAAAATTCGATTATATTACAAATCTGAAATATTTCCATCAAATCAAAAAATAGGCTAGATTCTGGCTTGACTTTGCTAACAGATAAAATAGTTCCAGGAACATTTGTGTGTATAAATTCAAATGGATTTACTATTTTATTTATGTAATCGACAGATATACATGTTTTCTGTTCCGTATCTAACTGGTTTTCTAATTTTAATATATTCGAATATATATCATTTAAATGATAAATTAAACTATATGAAATGAATGGTTTGACTGGTCCCGAATTCATCAATAAAAAAATGTCAATATTTAAATTATTTTTTGGTAATATGTAATAATTCATTATTATATATTAGTTACAATTATTTATATCTTTTTTTTTTAGAACTATAAATTTATTCTTCGTTTATATCGCCAATTAATACTTTTTTCTTTCTGGTTGTTTTCTTTTTCTCTTTTAACATTTCAACCGGTTCTACAGCAGGTGGAGCTGGTTCTGGTTCTGGTTCTGCTTTTTTTGTCTTTTTAACTTTTTTCTTAGGTTCCAAAACAGGTTCTACAACTGCTTTTGCTTCGCTTATAGCTGGCTTGTCTTCCTCTTCAATATTAAGTTCCACATCTGGCCCCTGTAACAAAAGCTTCTTCTTTAGATTTTTCACCTTTGGTTTTAATTCCTTATCAACTTTTTCTACCACTTTCTGAGCAATAGAAGTCTGTTTATCTTCAAACTCTATTTCATCAGGCAATTGTTCTAAAATAGATTTTGTTAGTTTCTCCACATTACGAGTTGCTATTTTTTGAAATACAAAGTATCTATTTAGAAACGAAATTCTCTTCTCGTAATCCATCATACCAGGCGCCATACCATATTCTTTTTCCGTCTTAGGAAATTTCCGAATTTCATCCATCATTTTATTATACATTTCAATGAATAAACCGCTGCCCTCTGGCAGGCCAATCTTCTTCGCGTCATCTCTTGGTAGCAGTCGAAATCCATAATTAGACATGGTCTCTACCAAGAAATCAAAATTCACCAAATATTCTGGAATTGTCTGGTTGATTGATTCCTGATATACTGAAATTTTATAACCCAATGAGCTAATATTATTCTCAAATGAAACCGAATCATAATCTTTCGTCATTGACCACACTTTTTTTTCGTTATGATAGATCGTTTCGCCATCGCCCTGTGACTTTTGTTTCAGTTTATTGAAAATCGTTTTGCCGTCATAACATGTGCCGATAAAATACCCACCTTCTCTTGTGCATTCTGCAACATTTCTCATAAAATTATAAAAGGTGTGCTTGTTTTCAAACATATAATGGATTGCGAATTGACACGATGATATGTCGAAACCTGGCTCGCCTTTCGCATATTGTCTTTTAACAGCCGGGCCTAAATTTTTGTCGAGTGCGTTTAATCCGAAAACGGCCTGTGTAATAGCATTTCCTTTATCTGTCGCCATTGCCTTGCCTGAACGCACATTTAATGCGCTATTTCCGACAACAAATAAAGCATAAGGCATCGTCTGAAAGTCTTTCCTAAAAGACAAGTAACGAGCACAAGCACCGCTAATCCGATTTTCAATGTTATTCTTTGAAATATCAATTCCAAATACAAAGGATAAGTTTGCCGCAATCCATTTGGGCAGGTCGCCCCCTTGCCCACAGGCAAAATCAATCAAGTTGTTTCCATTTCTAGATACATTGCGAATCAGAATTTTCTTGACAAACAAATTGTGAAAATCACGCAGACCCATGGTTAGCTTCTCGCTAGTAACGCGATTGTAATAGATTTCATCCGACAATATTTCTTCCGGAATATCTTGACCGGTCGCAATCATTCTTTCACTAATCGGATTATGAATCGAATACCAATTGTCATTTGCCGTGTCATAGTCATTACAGCTAATTTTTCCATTTCTGAATTCAGTTGTCTTGTCATATCGAACTCGTAATGGGATCCACTTCCACATCCCTTCTCTAGTCAAGTCGTAACGAAATTCCACAATTGTTTCGTCATTAATTACTTCTCGCTCTTCCGTAAACATTTGCGGATTACCGTTGCCGTCAGTTTCAAGCATTATATTACATAACCCCGCATTAACGTCAAATGGATCCGATGGGAAGAACTGTTTTCTTTTATATGTTTCTTCGTTTTCTTCATTTGATACTTCCGGCATTTTATCATCCAATACATCTTGACACGGATTTATGTAGCCGTGGCGCTTTTCGTCAAACCCAACTTGAAGAATTAATGTCTTGTATTGATTGAATTGAGTCGACTGCTTTACATTGAAGCCATTTTCAAATATAGGAGTTGTAATATCTTGGCTGTTTGCGCCTTTTTTTGTTGTTATCAGAAAATCAATAGTATTGTATTTTGGCGGCTTCCACTTAAATGAATAATCCCATCTAACTTTTTTCAACGGTCCGGCTTCCAAAATATTACTGCCTCCCACGCCAAATAAAGTAGGTGTAAATATTAGACCATCTGTGTTGTATTCGTATAAATTATCTGCTACTCGCTGAAGAATAAAGTTACAAGCTGCGAATATATTATAAGTAGCTTCTGCGGAAGCCGCGGCTGAAGATGATTCTTCTTTTTTCGAAACAGACTCTTCAAATGCCGGATAGAAATTCTTTGTAATGAAATTCATTGGACTCTTATTGGTGCTATTCTTTTTATATTCGCCAATAACAGCTTCTCCAACGCTTATTCGTTGATCCAAAATAGATTCCGGCTTCAAAACAGTCATAAACTCTTTCAAAACAGGCAATCTACAGCTTTTTTCGAATATCTTTTTATCTTTAATTTTATACGGAACTTCGACAAATGGGCGACTTCTTAGATCAGTAGAAGACGCAAAGTAGATGTCAAACGCAGCAAATGTATTAATAAATACGCCATTTTTATCATGTAAAATCAGCTCCCCATCAATAATAGAATTGAAGCACCGCTTCTCTTCAGTTTTCGCGCCAGTGAATGCGATCTCCATCTGCATATTAATCAAATATATCTTGCCCTTGTTATTAATAAACATCAAATGTCTATCTCCGTCTGCCTTGTCAGTGACAACATATGAAAATGGCGCAGTAATATTTGGTATTACCATATCCGGATTAACTGGTCCAATATTTTTTATTTGTAGCGTTTTTGAGCTAGGTCCGATAAAATCATTCGGATATGCTCTATCTTTTGGAACATATTCTTGTCCTCGTTTTTTTGCTTCTTCTTCGTGTAGAACCTTCATATAGTCAGAGATAACCTGTCTTTGTTCTGGATAGGAAACAGGATAGTTGGTTTTTTGTAAGCCACATAATACAAATTTAGATATCTTTTGTATATCCGCTACCAAATCTTGAGGACGTAGGTATTTATTTTTTGCTTCAAAGTTATTTACCTCGATTTCAATTTCATATGATTCTTGATTATTGAAAACATTAGACTCAATAATATTATAAGTTTTTATTAGCTGACCCTTGATGTCTTTTGTAGATGAACGAACAATACTGAGATCAACTGAAAACGGCAAATCCGGATGCTGAAATGACACGCGATTTATGTATCGAAACTGTTTTTTTATTTTATCCCAATTAGATAATACTTCTCTGCCTAGCTTACCATTTAAGTTTACATTTTCTTCAGTTTTATAGGTTACTCTAAAGTTGAAATCATTAAAATCCGCGGATTGAACTGGTTCATCCTTTTCAAAAACATCTGTTTTTTTCAAAATAGAAACAGTATTAGATAAGTTTCTTTCAAGTAATTTCTGAATATTGCTATTTTTACAGTATTCCTGTATATTATCAATGCCGTTTATTTCAACTCGTAACCGATCAAAGTCTCTGGATATTTTAAACATGCCTGATTTGAGATCTAAAAACTCTGGCTGGATTTTTAAGGTGTATGTTCCTTCTGGATTGACTGTTTTAAAACCTAGTGAACTCAGTTTTTTTATTACATTATCGTAATCCGCCTTGGTAATGCGTTTGATACCGCGAGTTCCAAATTTTACTTCCATTTCAACATCTTTGTATTTTGTTGGATCAGTCATAAGCAATAAACTGGCAATTTTCACAATTTGAACTTTGGGATCCACCGGTTTTCTTTTTTCATATTTCCCCTTTTTGCCTTCATCTTTTTCTTCCAATCTTTTAGGAATCATTCCTTCTACAACAAGAAGTTCTTCAGGATTTCCTATTTTTAAATCACCTTCATCCCACCCTGTTTTCCACTTGTCTGGATAACGTAAATCATCATCCCAGGCTGGTGCTCTTGGTTTGACTGATTCTATTTTTTCGATTTCTTCTGCTTTCATTTTTATACCTTTGTTAATTGGCAAATCTGATGAAGATGATCGCATTTTTATATCTTCAAAAGACGGATTTTGTTCAAGGGTATGTGCCGCAACAACATTCCTTTTTCTATCTTTTGGTGGAATATACGGTTTATTTTTTTCTTCTAGAAGGCGTGCTTTTTTATCTTTTATAACTTGTTCGTCATAATTGGCTGCTCGTTGTTTCGCTTCCGCGAGCTTCTTTTTAGCAAATTCAATATCTTCTTTAGTAGGTTTTTTTCTTTCCATTATTGTTATTATATATATTAATAAACATATTTTTATATTCTTATTAATATTCAATTTTTTGTAAAATTATAGTCTAAAAATTTTGAACTAACAATTCATAAATGTCCTTTTTCAAGTGTTTCTTTTTATCGGTGTTCTCTAAAACTATACCCAATTTATTACATAATTCTATGAGTTCTTCTACCTTATATGATGCCATGGATTTCAATCCGGAGTCAAAAGAGGACATCTTATAGTAAGATTCTTTATACATATTTATCGCATCAGCCGACACATCCAATTCAATGTGATGTTCAAATGAAACGCTATTTCTATGAACCACATGGATTTTTGGATAATCTGTCATTATTATTTCATATACTTTGCGTTTATCGACTAACATTATATTTATGTTTTCCATTATACAAAGAGCAAAAAAGGTTTTAATTGAGATTCGTTCTTGATTTGCTAAATCATCTTCTAACAAACTGAGCGGTTTAATTTTATGAGTTTTTATAAGGTCTTTGTTGTTAGTCTTGCGTATCTCGTCAATGTATTTAAATTTTTCTTGTTTTTCGATTGTAAAATGTTGATTTCCTACTTCCATTTCATATTTAGATAATCCATATTTCAAAATATAAAAGCACCAAAAGAGTGAATCTTTTTTACTTGGTTTATATGTAGTGTCCTTTGGTTTTAAAACCTTAACCGGTTTATTTTCAACCTTTAAATGTGCTACTCTTTTATTTTCCATCTTTACATCCGAGTTTAAAGGCATTTCAGAATCAATTCTATGCTTTACTGCTTGTCGTAAATTTTTACTGGTAAACATGAATTTGGCATAGGGTCCGTCAGGATTTGTTAGTTCGTTCATTTGATCAGCAGTTGATGATTTATTATGAAGCATGTTTGCTATTATTATTTCCAAAATTATCTTTATTATCTTTTAAAAAATATGTATTCTTGTAGCTCTCCTTTTGCTTCTCAATGTTATTTAATTCAATCTCTTGGGCAGCAACATAATTGGTATAAACTAACAATTCATCTAATATTTCATTCTTGATATCGCTTAGATTAATGTGAATACCATATTTGTTTTCATTAATAATAACATCTTTGTGTTTAGTTATGATCCTAAGAATTTCGATTTGATTGAACTTTGACATATTTTCTATCGTTTCTCGAATAATGTTGGTTTTATTAAAGTCGTAATCCATTTATATAATATGAATACATGTTTTTAATATTATTTAAATAATAACATTAAAATAATTTAATTTATTTGTTCTGTGACTTTTTCTTCTTCTTTTTTTCTTTTACTTCTAATTCTGGTTTTAATACCGGTTCTTCTACTGCGACTTCTGGTTTTTCTACTACTACTTCTGGTTCTAATACTGGTTCTTCTGCGACTTCTGGTTCTAATACTGGTTCTGTTACCGGTTCTTCTAATACTAGTTCTGTTACCGGTTCTTCTAATACTAGTTCTGTTACCGGTTCTTCTAATACTGGTTCTGTTACCGGTTCTGTTACCGGTTCTTCTACTATTGATTCTTCTGTTACTGATTCTTCTAATACTAGTTCTGTTACCGGTTCTTCTAATACTTCTGTTACTGGTTCTTCTAATACTTCTGTTACTGGTTCTTCTACTATTGATTCTTCTGTTACTGATTCTTCTAATACCGGTTCTGTTATCGGTTCTTCTAATACTTCTGTTACTGGTTCTTTAACGGATTCCACTGTTTCCTGCCTGAAAAATTTTAAAGATTTAAACCATTTAAACATATTATATAATATTTCATATAAAAAAAACGTATTAATAACTTATTAAATTCAAAACTAAATAACAAAATAACTAAAGTATTTATTCTTCAAAATCTAATCGCGGCTTTGGATTTGGTTGATCCCTCTTTTTAGGTGTCACTAATTCCGCAATAATAGACACATATTTGTCATTTAGTTCGAAGCGCTGAGCAATAACCTTGGCCGTAAATTTTTCATTCTCTTCAATTGAATTGAAGTAATCGCTAGCGTAATAGTGATCTCTTGCGACAAATAATACAAACGGTGACGGTATTTCATCGGCACTCTCTGCTCTAATGCCGGCCTTGGTAATATTTTTAGCAACACAATTGAATAACATGCCTGCGACAGGAAAGCAAACTTCGCATTCAAATACCACGTCAAAAACTACTTCAGTTCCTTTTATAAGGCCGCTCGAATAAGTAATTACTCTTACACTATGTAGCTTGACATAGCCTTCCACGATACACTTGCCTTCTACCATTGCCGCAATGGTTTCTTCTATAGTTTGCTGTAAATTCCGACCTATTGCGTTGATAGGTAATGCTATTTTTTTAGTAATTTGAGATAAACTGTAAACAGTTCGGATCTCTCTTTGTTTATATTGTTGATTTCTGGATTTAAATGCTTTAGCT
>Ga0114966_10002978_pt1 | contig 15033 bp, 22 predicted proteins | sample M_130207_XF_Meta_FD_87029 | JGI IMG/M metagenome (GOLD analysis project Ga0114966, IMG submission 87029) | Freshwater microbial communities from Lake Montjoie, Canada to study carbon cycling - M_130207_XF_MetaG | ecosystem: Environmental > Aquatic > Freshwater > Lake | place: Lake Montjoie... | reverse complement strand
GCTCACCATCCTCTCGACATAGCGCTTCGTCGCACCGTTGATGGTCCGGTTGACGATCCAATAGACCGTATCCTCCGCCTCGGCTGTGGCCTCATCGCCTTCCGTGATAGCGCAGACGCTTTCGAAGGTGCCTTGAGTATTGTGGCGATGCCATGCGTAAACGTCATGCTCGCGCATGTAGGTGAAGCCCAACGCATAGCCGTCGCTGCGCACGCCCCAGACGATGCGAAACGGCTCCTGTGCCCATGCCCATTCGTCCAGCGTGTACTGTGCCAGCGTGTCCCACAGGACTTGTTGCGAAAGCACGGACATATCCTTGGAGTCGTATAGGTCCTGGATGGCGTCGTACTTCAGCGCGATGACGCGGCTTCCCTTACCCTGCACGAACAGGACCGAATTGTCGGCGATGATCGGCGGGCAGTTATCGGAGCAGCCGAGGTAGGTTTGCGGCAGCGTCGTGCATTGGGCGGGCGTGAGAGCTGAAGCCGTTCCGCCTGGATACACACGCCATTCCGAACCGGAAGTCATGGCGAGCATGGAGGTCATCGGAACCAAGTGCCGGATGGCGTTCACTTCTCGGCTCACCAGCGTCCGGGTGATGGCGTCGCTGTCCTTTGTGGGAACCGCAACGCTCATGTTGTTGAAGGCTCCAACATTGGAGAACCAGAGTGTGTCTGGCTTCTTGAGCGTGCCGGCAAAGACCTGTCGTTGCAGGTAGTAAGTCGAGCAGATTGGGAAATCTCCCGGCCCCTGCACCGTGCCGCCAGAGGTGTAGGTGGTGTATCCCGACGTATTGACACCGATGGTGAAGGTGGTCGTTCCGGTCACGGTCAGCGTGTAGCTGTTGCCGTTCAACTCGACCATGCCTCCGACGCTATCGAAATACCCAGTGTCTCCGGTCGTATAGCCGTGCGCGCCGATGGTCGTCACGGCGCCGGGATTGGCCTTGGTGATCGCAGAGATATTCGAGCCGAACGGGTTGCGCTGTTGAGGAGGTGTGTCGCCGACATCGGGCACAATCGTGGTATCGGTGAAGCCCACCGTCCCATCGCTAGAATAGCCGATGAAGCCATAGATGCCGTTCAAGGATTTGTAGATGTTGTAGGAAATCCCGTTGAGCGCATTCGTCCAGGTGAGCTTTGAGGTTTGGGAAAGAGACGTTCCGTAGAGCGGCAGGCTCTCCTCGCCGTTCGATCCGCTGATAGCCGTGATGCCATAGAGGTAGGTGGTGCCCACGCCGGTGCTGGAGAAGGCTGTGGGGGCCGCCTGAGTGGGGGCAAAGGTGATGGGTGTGATCGTCCATGCAGCGTCACCTGTGCGGGTGAGCTTCTGCTGACGGTACAGGCTGTGCGTGAGCGTCATGACATCGGCGCTTTGCACGAACTTCAGCAGTGGGAGATCGGCGGCAAGGTAGGGCGTAGCCAAGGTATAGCGCGTGCCGGGGCTCGACTCGACGAATGCACCGTTCTTCACAACCTGCATGGTGAGATTGCCGAACACCAGCGCATAGGTCTGCCCACCCGGTAGAGAGCGGAACTGGAATGGGATCAATCGATGGCGGTAGGTGCTGCTGTCCACCTCACCCACATATGAGGTCCCAGCCCGGTTCGACGCTCCACCTTGCGCATGCACGAAGAAATTGAGCATCTTCCGCGCGCCAACATGGAACTTGGCGAGGTCCACTCGCCCATAGAGGAATGGCCCTAGCTCACCAGCGGCGAATGATGGCTGGATCGTGGGGATTGCCGGCATGTCACGGAATTCCCTGTGGCCACGGCCAGCCGTTGCCCGGCCAGACCTGTCCGTACTCAGCCAGTCCGTCGTTGTATCCCCTCACAGCAAGGTTCTCCGGCACGTAGGTGCGGTTCGGCTGGCTCTGCTCGTTCGCCATCTCGACCTTGGCGGTATCGAGCGCGGCAGCCCACATTTGCGTGAGGGTCTTGGTCCGGTCCTCCTTGCCCGTCAGCTCGTAGCAGACGCGAGCGGCCAAGCCGTAAATGATGGCGTCGGTGAAGCCTGCATCCCACCGCAAGGGGTCCGTCACCTGTGCCGTGTAGATCGCGGCAAGGGGCGTGGCGTTCGTCAGGATCACGCTGATAATGGCCCCGGTCTGATCGACATCGGCCGCCATCTCGAAGAACGTCTCCGGCAGGATCAGCATCGGGACATCGTTCAATCGACGCACGCGGATGCAGTCGGTCGGCACGCCGTACTTGTAGCTCCACCGCGCGGGCGGGTTGAGCAGCGTGGCCAGCTCCATCGTCCGGCGAGCGAAATTCCAATCACCAGCCCGCAGCGTCGAGTCTCGAACGAAGGGCAAGTGCGTGGCGCAGCTATTCGCCTCGGGGCTGCCTTCGTTGATAGAACTGATCTTCGACCGCGTGCCACAGTGAGAGATCGCCGCGTTGCAAATGTCGGTGATGCTGGGCATTTATTCCGCCGCGACAGGGAAAGATTGATCCGCCTCGCCGTGCCCGCCGTACTTCACAAGCTTGAGGTTCCGGCCGGCGGCGGCGTTCTGGACGAAGGGCAGCAGGTTGTTGCGCCAGGTCTTCGGGCCGCGGTGCCCGAACTCGGCATCGGGCCAGACCCATATCTCACCTCCGCCACGAACGTACTTTTCGCACCAGGCGTAGTCCTCGCCCCACCACTCGCCGAGGCCGTCGACCGCTTCCTTGTCGGGAGAGTAGCCCATCTCGAAGATGTTCCAGCACAGCGCACCGCCGTTGGTCCCGTCCTTGTAGCGTCCGCTTACGGATGCCATGGCTTCGAGAACCTGCCGCTTGATGCGCAGAAAGCCGGTCGGGACCTTGCGGGCCTTGTACCAGCCGTCTTTTTCGACCATCGAACCGCCGACCGGCTTGCCGTCCACGATCTCTGCACCCTCGTAGACCAGCTCGCAGGGGAAGTCCGGCGCGTCCATCTTCTTGGGGTAGATCGCCGCCGCCACTTCCGAAGGATGGTCGAGCAGCTTCAGGACCGCTTGCGGGTCCCAATCGAGGTCGGCGTCGAGAAAGAACAGGTCCGTCATGTCCGGGAACTGCTGCAATGCAGCGGATACCAGCGCGTTGCGGACCTTGGCGAGATAGGGGTCGCCGCCGATGGTCGCGTGCTCCCACTTGATCCCGCGTTCGTCAAGCACGCGGGTGGTCCGCATCATCGAAGTCAGGTAGCCCAGCGTCACGGTGCCGTCGAAAGCCGGGGTAGCGAAAACCACGAACGTCATGCGATCTCCATGAATTTGTCGGCCTTGGCCTTCAGGGCAGCATAGGCGGGATGGTGGAATCCACCGTGCTTGTTCTCCCATTTGTCGTAAAATTCCTGCGTCATGTTGGGTGCATGAAGACGGATCAGCGCGGCCTTCCGTTCGGCCAGGGTGGTGATGAGCGTCTCGGCCTGCTGCCCATCGCCAAAGGCGGCACGGATGATCTTGATGGCGATATCCTCCCGAAGGGGGCGCGTCTTGTCGTACATCTCCGACCAGAACTTCAGGTCCCGGTAGGTATGGATATGGCCCGTGTCGGCGCGGATCGTCACCGACGCCTCCGATCGTACGATCAGACCACTCATCACGCCGACTTCATTCCAGTAGGTGTCACCGAACAGGAACGGGAAGTACGGAGGGAAGAATGCCCCACCGTTGAGCGCTATGGTGGCGCGCGAGAGAATGGGGAAGGTGGCGAAGTACGGATACATCGGGTCTTGCAGGTACGCCACCCCATAACCTCCAGGAAGGCGCGCGACGGTCTCCTCAACCAGTTCCGACCAGTTCGGCTGGTCCATGGTGTAGTCGTCCGGGAAGGCGATGACGTGACTTCCCGTGGCATGTTCGGACAGCACGTTGAAAAGCTGCGCCGTCGTGGTCTTGCGGAAACTGCGGACGATCCTGACTTGCGGATAGTCCAGCATCTCCATGGCATCGTCGGCCGTGGGGTCGTCCTCATCGAGGCCAACCACGATCTCACACTCGCATCGCACAAGCGAAGCGACGGCCCGCGCCAGACTGGCGGGCCGCCCCCTGCTTGGAAGGATGATGGAGATCATGCGCCGGGGATGAAACCGGCCGACACGAGCGCCGCACGCATGGCGTTCGCCAGCGTCGATGTCGTGGTCTCGACGATGCTGGCGGACTGGATCACAGCACCACCCGCAGTATCGAGCGGCATCTGGAAGTTGCCCACCAGATAGCTTTCACCGGCAGTCGGGGTCAGCGTCGCCGACGTGAAGTTGGCGAAGGTGATCGCGATGTTGCCAGCGGACGAGACGCGGACACCGAGGATGCCGAGGCCCGCCTGTGCCGTGGGCTTGTTGACCCACACCATGGACGAAGCCACGACGTTCGTTACAGCGAAAGTCTGCTCTGCCGTGGTGTTGGCAGCCACAGATGCCGGGGTGAGCGTCACCGCCTGCACCACAAGCGGGGCAGCCGGGTTGGGCCGGAAGACCGACACGCCATAAATCTCGTTGGCGGTCGGCGTGATCGACGCGGTGGTGAAGTTGCCGAACACGACGGCACCCACACCGGCAGCGGAGACGAAGCCGCCACCGGCAATGAGACCGAGCTGGTTCGTGGGCTTCTGGACGCCCTTCACCGTGTCGGTGACAGCGAGGTTGCTGATGGTCAGCGTCCCCGCCAGCGAGGACAGGGTGGGCACCGCTACGGGCGCCGCCGATACCTGGAACTGGATATCGTTGTTGATGGCGTCGAGGCCGCCCAACGAGATCACAGTGTAGGTTTCGCCAGCGGTCGGGGTGAGCGTGGCAGCCGTGAGGTTGCCGAAGGTGATGCCGAGAAGGTTGTTCGACACCACTCGCGCGCCGACGATCTCCAGGCCCGGCTGGATCGTGGGCTTGTTGACCTTCACCAGCTCGCCAGCACGGAGGCCCGTGACGGAGAACTGCTGCTCTGCCGTGGTGCTCAGGGTCACGGCGGCCGGCGTGAGCACGGTCGTGACGGAGTTGAGACCACGAAGGGCGATGACGCCGTACTTCTCCGCCGACGTGGGAGTGAGGAAGCCGGCCGACAGGTTGGCGAAGGAGACCGCCAACACGCCGGCAGACGACACATACTCGTTGCCGACGCCGAGCCCGGCCTGGGCCGTGGGCTTGTTCACGATCACGAGATCGGTGCTCGCGATGGTGACTGCGGCGCCCGTGCCGTTGATGAGCGTCATCCCTCGATTGACGGTCGTGAGCGTGGCGACAGAGGCGGGAGACTGGTTCGAGGCGAAGGTCGCCACGAAGCCACCGGCCCCACCTCGCGGGATAGCGGACTGGGCATTGACGCCCGTGCCAGCCGGAGGCCCCGTGAGGGTGATCGACTTGGCGATCAGGTCCGCATAGTCCGCGCCGTCACCCTGACGTGCCGCGAAGTCGTTACCTTCCGCCCGCCAGCCTGCCGTGGTGCTGGGGTCGGATACAAGAGTAGAGACTGCAACCATTGAAGTTACTCCGAAGATTGAGGAACGGCTTGGATCAGGCCGTTACAAGGTCGGGATCGCCCTTGGCTTCCTCGATCGCTGCCTGATGCTTCGCGATCTCCGCTGCCGTGGCTTTCTTGAGATTGGCCCCCGTCTCGGTGTCGGCATCGAGCGCGACGTACTCGCCGGGCTCGTATGTCCGCATGCCGATGTAGGAGGTATCCAAGACCTTGTAGAGAACCTTTTCCTTAGCCATGGATCACCTATGCCGTGTAGCCGGCCGCGTAGGACGGGGCGCGCTGGAGGTCCGGCGTGAACGCCGACTTGATGACACCCGCCGTCATCGCGGCGGTGCCGATGATGTAGGCGATGCGGTTGTAGCGCTTGGTGATGTCCGGCGCCGAGTTCTCCAGGAACCGATAGCCGGCGATCATCGAGGCCACGGGAACATCGTCGGACTGCACCAGCGTCGAGTAGGTGACGTTGTCCGAAGATGTCTGGTACTGCACCCGCATGGTGGCGGAGCCAGCAGAGGTGAAGGCCGTCGTCACCTGGATCAGCATCATGAGATTTTCGGTGACGGCACCACCAACGTCGCGGTCCACGCCGAGGTCGAGGACATCGGAGTAGGTCGTGCCCACTGCGGTCGGCGAATAGGCCGCCGAGAACTGATTGAGGAAGTCGATCAACATGGGTGTTCTCCTTAGACGACGCGGGCTTCGGTGTTGAGAAGCTGGTCGCAAATGCGGATGGGGATGCCACGGAACGAGGTGTAGGGCTTCGAATCCCGCGTCTCGATCGTGAGGAAGTTGTTGGTCTTCGCCAGCGCTTGGATGTCCAGGGCGGTGCGGAGATAGCGGTTGCAGTAGAAGGCCGTGTTGACGGCGCCGGGCTTGGTGCCCTCGGGAGGCGGGCTGTTGCCAGCGGCCGACACGAACGGCAGCTTGTTCACAGCCGCGATCATGTAGTTGAGCAGGTTGGACGTGGTGACGGCGCCCGACGTGACGTTCACGTTGGCGATGCGCACGACGAAGCGCCAGTCACGGACGGTCAGGCCGCAGTCCCATTTGAAATGGGTGCGATAGCCCTGGTAGACGTTGCCGTTCTGGTCGTACAGCGGCACCTCGCCGAGGTCACGCTGCTGCAAGCCGGCCTTCGATCCGTTCGGGAACAGGCCGTGGCAGGTGTTCTGCCCCCAACCCACGAGCCACATGCTCGTATTGGTCGAGCCAGAGCCACCAGCATCGACGATGTTCTGGCCGTTCGATGCCGACAACGAGGAGAAGCGCGGCGCCAGGCCGGTGAAGCGCTCAGGCGTCGCTGCTTGGCTGCCATAGATGATGGTGCCCTGCATCGACTGGTTCATGGACTGCAAGAAGGCCATGTCCTCGCCCATGCGGAACTCGCCGGTGTTGCCGTTGAGGTCGGCCAGCGCCTTGTCGATGTCGCTGTAGGCTTCCAGCATGCCCGTGGCGTCACGGACCTGGGCCGTGGTGCTCTTGGTGCGCTGGACGCCGTAGTTGAGCAGGCGCCACGTGGCGGCAGGCAGGCCGGTGCGAACGGTGGTTTTGTGACCCGCGCCGTCGTTGCACTGCATCCACAGCATGTCGGTCAGCATCTCGTTGGTCTGGCCGAGCAGTTCGATGATCGCCGCCGGCTTCCCGCCGGGGTCGAGTCGCGTGGCCCATTCCGCGAGGGTCAGGGCCGTAGAGGAGTTGATGAGAGCCATTGGTTACTCCGAATTGAAGGGCTATGTCGTGGTGATCGGACCATCGCCATAGAGGACTGAGGCAGGCGACTTCGGCCCAGCGGCCGGCGGTGCTCCGCCCGGCTTGAACCTGTCCTCACTCATGAGCTGCCCGATGCGATTCATGGCCTTGACGACGGCCGGGTGATTGCCGGCCCCCGTCAAGTCCAGTGCCTCGCGGAATCCCGGAACATTCAGGCGATCTATCGCGCGGGCACAGGAGGCGATTGTTGCCTCCAAATGCGGCCCGCCGATCTCGGGATCAGCCTTCACTTCCGTGACCCATTTGTTTTGCGTGTCGACGTAGTTCTGGACGCTGGCGTTAGCCTGCGCTTGAACGAGGGACACGTGCATATCGAGGAATTTCTGCGCCACCTCGGGCGGCGTCTTGGTCTCCGTCGCGAGCGTGGTCAAGGCGTCCATCTGCTCCTTGGCCACTGTCATGCCCTCGGGCAGCTTGAAGTCATAGACCGGGATGGTTGGGTCTTTGATCTCCAGCGCCTTGCGGTCGTCCTCGCTCAGCGCGTCGAACGTCGCTTTCTTCTCATCGGCATTCAGCGCCGCGTATGCAGCCTTCTTGCCGGCAGGATCGGCAGCCGCAGTGAAAGCATCGGTGCGCGCCTTCGATTCGGCCTTGGCCGTCTCGGCTGCCGCGAGCTGTTCCGGCGTCTGGGCAGCAGGCTCAGCAGGGGCCGACGTGACCAGCGATGGTGCTGGATTGGCTGCAACGGGCTCAACGGCAGCGCCCGGCGCGGGAGACGAAGCCACAACGGGCGCTGCCGGAGCCGCTGGCACCACAGGCGCCGCAGTCGGGGTTGCAATCGGTTCGTCAGCCATCGTCGGTCTCCGTCTTCGTCTGTGGTGTGTTCTCGGTCTGCATCGTCTGGTACAGGCCCGGCGTCACGCGCATGATGTCACCCAACAAGGTCAAGCCAATCTGGCGCTTGCCCTCATTGAAGGCCGTCCACTCGGGCGATGCGCCCATGCTTATCCGGTAGACGCCGGCAGCGCTCAGGATGCCCCACACATGCCGGCGGCCTCGCGAATCACCCATCAGCCAGCGAAGCGCGGCATCGTCCTCAAGGCCGGCGACCTTCAACGCCTTGTTGCGCCTCTCGACTTCGCGGCGGTTTCCGAGGTCCGTCACTTGTCGCGCGCGTAGGTGATCCCGCCGGGCAGAACCTTGAAATACTCGCGCATGTCCGGCTTCATTCGCGCCGCCTCACGCTCGACCATGGCCAGGAACTCGTTGGCCAGCGGTGCCAGCCAGCCAAGATCGGAGCGATTGTCCGCAATCTGCCGAGCCAACACGATGGCCTCCTCACGCTGCGTCATGCCGTTGCTCCCTGGATTGCGGCCGACACCGCATTCTGCCCTCCGCCCACGTCGATCTCTCCCGCCGTCTTGGCCGTCGTCGCCAATGCCTGGAGGTTGTTGAGCGTCTCTTGCCCCTGCTGCTGCTTGGCCCGCGCATCGCGCACGGCCATGGCCTTCTTGAGGTCGACGATCACCTTGCCCGGCACGCCGGTCATTTCGCCGTATTCGTCCATCGTGCCGTCCACGTCGATGCGGTCGAGGGCGCCGGGCAGGCCGACTTGGGCGAGCTGGGCGCCGAACTGCACATACCGCTCGATGGAGCCCGTCGCCGCCGCCTTCTGCGCCGAGGCCAGCATGGAGATGAACTCGATCTGGACATGCGACGCCTGCATGCCTTCGGGCATCGGCGGGATGCCGCCCTTCCGTCCCAAGATGTTGAAGACGCGCGTAACCAGCGGGTCGAGCAGCTCATCATGGAGTCGCTCAAGCACCGGCCCCAGCATCAGCATCTTCTCCTCGTGGCGCTCGTCGATCTCGCGCGCCGTGATCTCGCGGCGGTCGCTCTCCGCCATCATCAGGAACAGGTCGGCATAGAACGCCTGCTTGATGCGGTTCTGCGTCTCCATGATATCGGCGATGAGCGGTTGCATACCCGCAGGATTGACCTCGAATGCCGGCCGGAAGGCAGCGTGCGGCCCCTGCTCGCTCACGATGGTCATTCCACCAGGGAGGAGGCTGGACGGCTTGTTGTCCAGGCTCGGCGGACCCGTCATGGGCGGCTTCACGAGCTTGTCGATGAACTCCATCTTGCGGCGCTGTTGGATTTGTAGGGACTGCGAATCGCCCAAGGCCAGCCATCCCGGCGTATTGCCCGAGCCATAGGTCTCGCTGCCCGCCACCTCCCACCGGGGAGCCATGCAGGGGAACTCGTCATAGCCCGACACCTTGAGCAGTGCCCGCTCGCCCTGCTGCCCGCGCTCGAACCACACCGATCGATAGGGCATCCGGTCGGAGAGGTGGCCATTCCAGAACGCGCCGGGCGACTTCCGGCCCTTCGCAGCGGCGTTCGGGTTGGGCTCGACGGCGTGCACGATCTCATATTCGAGGTCCATCAAGCCGTTGTCGTAGAGCGAGCGGATGCCCTCGCTCACCTTGTCGCGGCCGAACTCGTCCACAATCTGGCGAACGGTCCACCACATGGTGCGATAGACGGTATCGACGGCCAAGCGCCTGGAGCTGGCAAGCCAGTATTCGCCGACCGTGAGCGTGTAGCCCCGGATGATGTCTTCGTCGTCCTCATCCACCCACAGGACAGCCGTGCCGAATGTGCCCAGCTCGGCATAGAGCGTGTGCAGGCAGTTGTAGAGGTTGGACTTGGCGAAGATGTGCAGGATGCGCTTCTGCACCTCATCGAGCCACGCCCGCGCGCCGTTCTCCTCATTCGCCGCGTCGTCGGCCATCTTGAGGCGAAACCACGGGCGGGCCGGCGAGCTGATGCCAGCCATCATGCCCGAGGCCATGACGCGACCGGCAATGGCTGGAGTGTTGTCGATGATGCGCTGATCTTTCCGGCGACCGCGTGTGTAATCGTTGTTCGAAATCAGGAACTTGCCGCGACGGGGCGCGAAGTTCTGCGCCAGGTCTTTCCATGTCAGCCAGTAGCTCGTGCGGTCGTTATCCATCGCTCCGAGGCGATTGATGAAGTAATTTCGGAGCCACGGGTCTTTGGCGTCCTGGAGGGAGACTGCGCCGTCCGGCATGGTCAGCTCATCGGCCTTGTCTTTTTACGCCACCGTTCTGTCCGATAGCCGCCCGGTACGGGTGTCTCGGTGTGTTTGAAGTCGTTGTAGATATACGGCGTCTTGAAGTCCTTTTCCGGTATGTCGATGGGCTTGGTCGTCATGGTTCTCGGATCGTTGATCCCCAAGGTTTCGAACACGCCATCGCTTTCGTATTCCTCGCCGTCGAACATGCGAGTGTCGCCCAGTTTCACCGGAGTTAGACCACCCGCGATTGTCGGAACGGGGGGCGCCACGGTCGGAACGTAGGTTGATTGACGCTGAGTCCCGATGCCCATCACTGGCCTAGCAGCTCTTTCTTTTCGGTCGGCGCGTACGTGGTCACGCCCTGCCCGCCCGTGGCAATGGTGCTGCCGTAGCCGCTGGCCGCTGCCGCGTTCTGCTGCACATTGCGCGCAGCCTGCTTGACCATGGGGTCAGCCATCGTCGGAGGCGGCGGCGGTGCCGTTGGCATCGGGGGAACGTAGGGTGTCGGTGTGCCGCCAAATAGTCCCATGCGCGGACCATAATGCCGGCCGCGCTGAAACGCCTATTCCGTCTCCTATCGGATCAAGCCTCGCGAAATGTCCAGCCAGCCGCCTTCATGCAGAGCTTGTAGGTGGCGATATGAGAGGGGAGGTTGAGGTGAGCCGCTGCGCCGATCGCCAGCGTGTCGCGGGTGCAGGCGTAGTGCTCGCGGTCGAAGTCAGCCCTGGTGCTGCCGGCGCGCTCCCATAGGCCGCCCTGCTCTGTGGCACAGCCGGTGAGCAGCAGAATGATGGCGATGCGCTTCATGCGTCCTCCATGGGGTCGTACTCGTGCACCGTCGACTTGCCACGGTTAGCGCCCTTGATTGCAGCCATGGTGCGGTCTGCGGCGTCTGGCGCGCACGCCAGATGGTGGATGCCGGACACCACGAAGTAGCGCGTCGCGTCCATCAAATGGTCGTCCTTCTTGACGACAGCGCCCTTCTCGTCCCGGCGATACAGGCGGTACTCGGACAGCCAGTTTTGGAGGGTCTTGAACACCTTGAGCCGGCCGGTCGACAGGCGCTCCCACACATCGAACAGGCCAGCCTCAACGCCGTTCTCAGCCATCGAGAGGTTGAGGCCAAGGTCGACGTAGTTCTGCAAGAGCTGCTCACCGTCGCGTTGTCCGCGCCCTCGGGATGCCGGGTCGATCACCCCTCGCATCCACTTGCCTCGGGAATGGATGGCAGCCGCATGCATCGATGGCTCCGCCTGCCCCCGGTAGTGCTCCGAGAACAGATAGAGGCAGTCCACCTCGCGGTCGTGCGCACCCCAAACTGCGGCGGTGCGGTTCCAACCCACGTCCAGGCCGTAGGCTCGCGGCCAGTACCGCGGGATTTCAAAGGGCTCGACCACGATGTCGCTCTCGGGCACCGGGAAGATGGCGCCGCTGCCGAGCTGGGGAATACCCTTGGACCGCGCGTCGCGCTGGTAGGGCGGGATGCTGGACCACAGCGCTTCTTTTTGCTCGCTCGACAGGTGGGGCACGTCATCCCATGTCGCAGAAACCACTAACTTTGAGATGTCGCCCTCCCTGCCTCAAGGAAGCTCATCACCACCTCGCTCATGCCCTCCAGTGGAGTGAAGGTGAGCAGCACCATGCCATCGGTGGTCATCGTGCGCACGAGGCATTCGACGTAAACGGCTAGGCTCGGTTCCTCATCGAGCCATATCACGTCCTGCTCGGTGCCCTCGAAAGCGCCGCGCCCCTGCTCATAGGACTTGAGGCCCAGCGTCGAGACGCCACCCGAGGTGTGCTTGATCTTGATGTTGTCCGCGAGATCGGGAATGCCGGCCTTCCACGATAGATCAAGGATCGAATCGCCCGGAATGAGGCCCGTCCCGTCCACCGTCTTCTTGCCGCCATCGAACGTGACAGGGCCGCATAGCTTGGCCTGGATGATGTCGCGCGTCGTTGTGTTGGTCTTCCCGGCCGCCCATGCCCGCACTGGCTTAGTGAAGCGCCGGCCTTCCCACCAATGCGGATAGGCCCCCGTGAGGTGCAGCGTCGTCTCGTAGCCACCCACGCCCTCGGTCTTTCCAATGCGGTTGGCCGCCATCATCAGCCGCTCGCGGTGCTCCTTGCCACCCCGAAAGAAGTCCATGTGCTTGGGGTAAAGCTCGCGGCGGAGTGGGCCTTCGTCCGGGTAGTAGGTCCCCAGCTTGAGGCGGCTATCGTGCCTAGTGATGCGTCGGTCTAGTTCCGCCAGCATCTTCGCCCTCAACACTGGCGAGATGGCGGAGAGCTGCTGCAAAAAGGCGCTGTTCATCGACATTGAGCTTATCCACTAGGTTCAGCGTCGCGTCGACCACCTGGGTTGCCTTGCCGTGCCCGCGATCTAGGAGGGCATTAGCCGCCGCCACACGGGCCTGCTCGCTCTCCCCTCGTGCGCAGATATCGGCCAACGTCTTGAGGGCGGCTGCCGTGTATTGCTGGGCGGCCTCGCGCACGTCTCTTGACACCTTATTCGGTGAGCCCTTGGGCCTACCCATGAGTATTTTCCAGTATTTTAGCCGTCCACCTATTCGCAGTCGCTCTGCTGGTATCCCTCTTGCTCCATCCTGTCCATGGCTTTCCGACTTGTCGGATGCGGCGGAGCTTGGGGGATTTGCCGCGCTCCTCGATCTCAACCACCCCTGTGGCTTGCAGGAGGGCTAGGAGCCTGCCAATTGCTCGGTGGGGTACGCCGGTCCATGCTGCGATGTCGTTCCTGGTGGGGCACGGGCGGCCTTGGTGGGCTGCGATCATGTTGAGGGCAGCGATGGTCTGGATCTCGGTGCCGACAGAGCGGGCCGTTCGTGGCATGCCATCCAGACTACGCGCGCGGCGATTGCGCTGCAATTCCTCTTTTTCTGTGCGTGTTTAGCGTGAAACATTGGCCGGTCATGCCGGGACCTCCATTTCACCCTCGACGGCTCGCCACTCGATGGCGCCGGCTCGTTTCTTGTCGCAAACTTCAGCGCGGACAGCGGCCATTGCCGCGTCGAGAGTGTCGAAATGCACCCACCCCATACCGCTGGAGACGTGCCACGCCATCTTGGGCGGTGGGGGCTTCATCAGCTCGGCGCGGATGGCGGCGTAGATTCTTCTCCATGCGCTAGGAAAGGTGGCCGCCGCGTGGAATGCGCCTTTCATTGCGGAAAAAAGCGCCTCGCTCGGATCCTCCGGCATACGGGGCCCTGCGAGCATGGCCTGCAATGTGTACGCGTGTTTCTGATCGTCGCATCCAGCGATCATGGCCGTCCACCGATGCAGCCACGCCAGCGCTTCCTTCTCGGCTTCGCTCATGTCTTCTCTCCCGTGCTCGCCAAATGGCGTATTGTGGTGCGCGGCGCCTTCTCCATCGCCATGTCGATCACCTGCTGGGGATCGTAGTTCCTGCCGTCGACCTTGATCTTGCCCTTCGCGGGCCGGCCGTCCGTTATCTCAGCCGCGAAGACCACCCTGCCCGTCTTGCGCAGGATCGTCTTGGCGCGATCCAGTTCCATGTTTCCGCGCACAGTCGGAGAGCGGGCGTAGCCGTAGCGGGCCATCAGGAAATCGCCTGCAAAAGGAACTCTTTCGGAAGCCTCGCGCCGAGCCGGTTGGCCTCAAACCAAATCGCAATGGTGCCGGGAGCGCTCACACCGCGAGCACGCCAATTGCTCAGCACGGAAGGCAGAACGTCCAGCTCCCTAGCTGCCGCGCGGGCGGTGCCTCGCTTCTGGATGATCCACTCTAAAGCTTCTGCTGCTGTCATATTCACACTATGCGCCATCTAAAATAAATTGCAAGCTGTGAATAAAATAAGTTGACGGCGTTCACGCCTGTGACTATTCTCCCCTCATCGACAGCACGGGAGAACAGACATGAACCGCAATTACAAAACGATCCGCCAGATCAGCCAGTCCATCGACCTCGCCAAGTGGGCCGACGCCCGCGAGACCAGCCTGCCGGTCGCCGCCGCGATCCACGCTGTCGCTGACGGCCGCCGCGACGCCGACGCGATCTGGGAGTGCCCCACCGCCGTCGAATACGATCACGTCGAGATGGCGCTGGAGGAGTATGCCACCCACGGCGATTGCGAGGAAGGCAGCCACAATTGGGGCTGCGACACGATCACGGTCTACGCCTAACCCCACCGCCTAGCACCCTACAGGAGATCGAACCATGAAGCGCACGAACCGCACCGGCCTTGAGAACCTGATGTACGCGATGACCTTGGAAGCGGCCTTTCAGGAAGCCGTCTATTATGGCCTCCGGGAATTCCCCCATGCGGCGCGGACGCTGCGCAACTACGCGGTCCTCGCGGGTGTCACCGCATCCTATGCCAGCCGCCTCCGGTCGCGCGCCAACGCCGAAGTCTACCGGCATCGCTTCCCGTCCGCCGCCTAGTGCATCCACCCTAGAGAATAAGCCGATGATGCGAATCAATGTATCCGAAGCAGACGCAAAGGCCAGAGCGGAAAGTGAGGCCCTGTGGCGCGCTCGATCCATCTCCGTAACGCAACACCCGATGCCTGCATTAGCCGACGCCATCGCCCTGCAAGCGCTCTATGTCAGTTATCTGGCGTGGACAACAAAGCGGCTCCAGAGCCGAGGCTTTCCTGTCGTGCCGTTAAACCGAGAGGCCTTTTCTTTCGCGATCACGCGCAACCCGCTGCCTTCCGCGCTTCCCGCGCTCTGGCGCTAGCCTACCTACCTGAAAACAGGAGACGGAAATGAACAGAGGAATGAGCGACAAGGAAGCGCTCGAATATGC
>Ga0114966_10002975_pt1 | contig 15037 bp, 10 predicted proteins | sample M_130207_XF_Meta_FD_87029 | JGI IMG/M metagenome (GOLD analysis project Ga0114966, IMG submission 87029) | Freshwater microbial communities from Lake Montjoie, Canada to study carbon cycling - M_130207_XF_MetaG | ecosystem: Environmental > Aquatic > Freshwater > Lake | place: Lake Montjoie... | reverse complement strand
GGCCAGGCGAAAATCTTTATTCTTGGATTATTTTCTTTTTAGACTGCTTAGGTAATATTCAAAACAAATTAATGAAAAAATTGGATGTGCAAAAAAGTGAAAATCAAATGTCGCCAAGAGAAAAAATGATTTTTTTATTTATTGAAAACCATCCGGGATGTAAATCGGGAGAAATCGCAGAGAAGCTGAAATTACCTTTACCAACAGTAAAGAGAATATTGTCTGATATGGTGGAAGGTAAATTTTTAATGAAGTATGGAGCAGGTATTGGCACGAACTACACAACTGAAAAACTAACTGAAATAAAGAGCAACGTAGCTATAACGCTAACAGATAAAGAGTCTAAAAAGGAATTTATTTTAAAAAACAAACATTCGTTTTTAGAGATTAAAAAGATAATCCTTTCTCCAAAATTCAAATGGACAAAGCCCGATGACTGGAGTAAAGTATTAATTAATAAACCATTGATGCTTAATATCACATGCTATAACAGCAAAGGGGCTAAGAGATTACAACCGTATTTAATTTCAACATTCAATAATCCATACTATTTCGAGCCGTCATTTACATTGAGCAGTACAATACATATTCCAGTAAATTTATGGGAGGGTATTCCTAACGATAATGAATTTCCAATAAAAGTCACTTTAGAACTTTCAGGGGAAATGCCTACTTTTGATTTTGATGTCTTGTTAGTTTATGATGCTGCATTAGAATAGCATAATTAATTAGCACAAAATGTCCAACCCTTCTAATGAGAAAGCGTTTAAGCAATTGCTACTAATATTCTTTCTTCCAAGCTAAAATGTTTGGAGGAATTAGGGATAATAACCAAAACACAGCTTCCTGATAATAAAAAAACTAATTTGTATCTATTAACAGCAAAGGGATTGGCTCTAACTCCTATTATTGTTGAACTGTCTATCTGGAGTGATGAAAATGTAAGGGAAATAAATTCTATAATGAGAGATAGTCCAGTAATAGCCATTAGGAAAAGCAATAAAGATACTTTTATTAAAATGATAAAAGACAATTATAAAGCAATAACTGAAAAATTTAAATAAATCTTTAGCTATTTCCTATTTTTACAAGCAAATAGGCTGTAAATATTTGGAGATATTGAAGAGACGGGGGTATATTTTATAAAATTTATTAACTATTTACAAATTAATAGCATTTCATCGATTAAATAGCGAAATTTGGTGTTTCAGAAAAAGAACAAGATATGAGAGGATATCGTTTTACACATTTCAAGGTTGAAGCTAAATCAAAATTTGATGAGTTGTTTAAAATATTTAAGCAACTTATTACACATACCAGTGGTGATGTAGATGAAGCATTAGACTGGATGAAAGAACTTGATAAGGAGTACGAACTTACCAATAAAGATTATACCATCAATGACTTTATTGATGAGCTCAAGAAGCGCGGTTACCTCAGAGATAAAAAAGATGGCAAGGGAGGGATGTCAATTACTCCAAAAACAGAACAAGCGATCCGCAACAACGCCTTAGAACATATTTTTGGGAAACTCAAAAAAGGGGCATCTGGAAATCATAAAACAAAGTTCAATGGAAAAAATGGAGAAGAAATAAGTGACGATTTAAGAGCATTTGAATTTGGCGATTCACCTCAAAGTATTTCCATGATAGATTCCATTAAACAAGCTCAAATAAATAATGGTGTAGAACATTTTCAACTAACAGAAAACGACCTAATTGTTTCTGAACAAGAATACAAGACACAAACAGCAACTGTTTTAATGATTGATATTAGCCATAGTATGATACTTTATGGTGAAGATAGAATTACTCCAGCAAAAATGGTAGCCATGGCGTTGGCTGAAATGATAAAACGAAATTACCCAAAAGACAGTTTGGATATCATAGTCTTTGGTAACGATGCTTGGCCAATACAATTAAAAGATTTACCATATTTGCAAGTTGGGCCCTATCATACCAATACTGTTGCAGGTTTAGAATTAGCTATGTCGATACTTCGAAAAAAGAAAGCTACTAACAAACAAATTTTTATGATAACAGATGGTAAACCATCTTGCCTAAAAGAAAAGGGCGAATATTATATGAATAGCAATGGGTTAGATAGGCGCATCGTTAATAAATGTTTAACCATTGCTGCTGCATGTAAACGAAGTAAGATAGAAATTACAACTTTCATGGTTGCTAACGATTCGTACCTTCAAAATTTTATTGATGAATTTACTGAAGCTAATCAAGGTAAAGCATACTTTACAGGATTGAAAGGATTAGGCGAAATGATTTTTAGAGATTATACAAATAATAAAAGAAAAAAAATTTAACTATGAACACACCATCAATAAAAACACTTGGCGAATTAAAAAAAACAAATTACAAATTCTTAAGCATTAAGGATGAACTTCGTGAGAACTTAATTAAAAAATTAAAAGCAAATGAACCTATTTTTGATGGAATTTATGGTTATGAAGAAACGGTTATTCCTGAAATTGAAAGAGCCATTTTAAGTCGTCATAATATTTTATTTTTAGGCTTAAGAGGGCAAGCAAAAACAAAAATGGCGCGACAAATGGTGAATTTATTGGACGAATACATACCAATAATTTCTGGTAGTCTCTTAAATGATGATCCTTTACAACCTATATCAAAATATGCAAAAGAATTAATTTCTGAAAAAGGCGATGCCACACCAATAAGTTGGATACATCGCGAAGAACGTTTTGCCGAAAAATTAGCCACGCCAGACGTAAGCGTTGCAGATTTGATTGGCGATCTTGACCCAATAAAGGCCGCAAATTTTAAATTGTCATTTGGAGATGAGAAAGTCATTCATTATGGATTAATTCCAAGAAGCAATCGTTTCATTTTTGTTATTAACGAGTTACCAGATCTTCAAGCTCGCTTGCAAGTAGCTTTGTTTAACATCCTTCAAGAAGGCGATGTGCAAATACGAGGGTTTAATTTAAGAATACCCTTGGATGTACAATTTGTATTTACTGCAAATCCAGAAGACTATACAAACAGAGGAAGTATTGTTACACCGTTAAAAGATCGCATAGGATCACAAATTTTAACGCATTATCCAAAATCAATTGAATATTCAAAACAAATAACTCAAAATCAGGTAAAACTTAATAGTCTTCAAAAAGAAATTATAATTCCTGAAATACTTAAAACCCTTGTTGAACAAATTGCAATAGAAGCTCGCGACAGCGAATTTGTAGATTCAAAAAGTGGTGTGAGTGCGCGTTTAACAATAAGCGCTTATGAAAGTTTAATCAGCGCTGCTGAATTGCGCTTTTTAAAAAATGATATCCCTTACTCTTTTGCAAGACTCGCAGATTTATATTCAGCAGTTCCCGCAATAAATGGTAAAATTGAATTGGTATATGAAGGCGAGCAAGAGGGTCCTGCAATTATTGCACAAAACCTTATCGGTTTAGCTATTAGAAATACATTTATTCAATATTTTTCAGACCCAGGAAAATTAAAAAGAAAAAACGAAAACTCTGAGTATTCCACTATCATTAACTGGTTTTCACAAATTAATGTTTTAGATTTATTAGAAAATGAAAATGATAAGGTTTATTCATCAGCCTTAACTATTGTTGATGGCCTAGAAAATATCGTAAAAAAATACCACCCAAGTGCGAAAGGAGCAGAGAAATTTGTACTAATGGAATTCGTATTGCACGGCTTATCCGAACATTCTTTGTTAAGTAAAAATAAATTTTTACAAGGAGTAAGTTTTAAAGATTTATTTAATTCTTTAATGAATTTTGATCAAAATTTTGGAACGGAAGCAAATTAATTTTTAACACAAATAATAAAAATACTCGTGAATTTTGCTTCTTGTTATTCTATACTAATTGATTTATAAATTGGATCATAGATGCAAGGTGATTTTTTAATAAGGCAATAAAAAAAAATCTAAATCTTTAATTCGAAAAATATTAATGGGTATAAGCTTTAAAATGTCGAATCACACTAATGCTCTTAAATGAAGCGTTTTAAAAAACGATAGTATCTTAATGTTTTTTAGTAAAAAGTTCGATATTTTGTCTGTTAAGTCCACATCTAACAAAACCCTTGTAAATCAAGGGTTTTGTTTTTTATCTTAATAGGGAAATCGAACCACGATATGTAAATAACTGTTTTCAATCTTTTTTTAAGGGGGATGTGAATCTTGCTAAAGTTCACTAAAAAATTTTAGGAAAATAGTTTTTTCTAAACTTTTTTGTTTTTTAAATGTTGCTTTAATTTTTATTTAAAACTCATTATCCTTTATTAAAGGAAATATTTCTATAGATTTTTTAAATTGATAAAGAGGAAGCGTGAGCATCAATTCATTCACTTTAGATTCATCAATATCTTTAAAAATAAGTACAGCACCATTTTTGGTTTGCCTTAAAAATAGTTGGTCTAAAAAACCTTCCTCTTTCCATTTAGCCACCACTTCTCGCTCATGTTTTATGATTTCTTGAAAATTTTTCGGTAGGTTTTCAGTATTTATTGTCAAGATTACTAATATTCTGTTCATTGTATAAAAGTTTTAGTTGTTTAAAAATGGATAATCAATATAGTATATTACAATACGGTTGATTCTCCAATAATTCCATTAAAGTTAGCACTTCTTCTTGTCATTGGGGCCGTTGCCATACTGTTTTTTAGTACTTGCTTGCCTATTTTTACAGATTCTAAAAGTTTCATTTTTATGTTTTTAAAATTAATATTATGCAAAAGTATTATCTTTGCCTAAATAATTTATATACATCTACTTTATGTGTATAGACTAAAATTATAGACTAATGGCAAATACAGTAATTAGAAAGACAAAAGATTTCGTGCCGGGCAATTGTCCTGTTGGGTATTGTATGAATATAATTGGTGGAAAATGGAAGCCTAGTATTATTTATATGATACGAACCGAAAGAAACCGTTATAGCCTTTTACTAAAAAATATAACAGAAATAAGTAAGCAAACTTTAACCAACCAACTTCGAGAATTAGAAAAAGATGGAGTAATTGACCGAATAATTTATCCGGAAATACCGCCAAGGGTTGAATATAAAATTACACCATACGGAAGTACTTTACTTCCAATAATTGATAGTATGTCGAAATGGGCAATACAAAATATGCCTAAAAAAAAGGAATGATTATATTGAATATTTACTATTTCTGCAAAATCAATTTAACAAACAAAATGTCTAACCCCTCTAATGGCTTTAAATCTAACATTTTTAACTCGATATTATTTTTATGTTTTTTAGTAGCTGTTTCGAGCTTTTGTCTGTGAAGTCCACCAAAAAAAGTATAGAAAAAATTATTTTTTCTATACTTTTTTTGTTTTTAAAATAGGAGTTTGAAATACTTGATATTTCGAAGCGATTAAATCGATATTTTTTTACCAATATCAGAAATGAATATTTACAGTTAACATTAAAACAATATCTTCTAAATAAATATATGCAAAACACAAATAAAAAAAGAAGTCTGTGGATTATTGTAGGTATTACGGTGCTGAATGCAATTGGAATGACTATCGTCCTTCCACTCTTTCCATTTCTATTAGAAAAATATGTACCTGCCAAAAGTATAGCAGTCGTAATGAGTGCACTTGTGTCTGTATTTGCTGTATGCACATTTTTTGCTGCACCAGTTTTTGGAGCACTCAGCGACCGATATGGACGTAAACCAATTTTGCTTATCAGCTTACTCGGTTCGGCTATAGGATATATACTGCTCGGCTTTGGTGGAGCACTTTGGGTACTCTTCCTCGGAAGAATAATTGATGGACTTACGGCAGGAAATCAAAGTGCATTGTTTGCTTATATAAGTGACAGTACACAACCTCATGAAAGAGGCAAATGGTTTGGATATCTGGGTGGTGCTATTGGTCTTGGATTTATTATTGGTCCTACTATTGGTGGGTTAATTGGCTCTGCTTCTATTACCTTACCCTTTTTTATTACAGCGGGGATTACTATTTTATCTATGCTATGCGTCACACAATTTTTACCAGAGTCACTTCCTGAAGAAAAACGTACAAAGTATCTTACTCTCAAGAGTTTTAATACGTTTTCGCATTTCAAAGAGGTTTTTTCTTTGAAAGCGGCACGTGAATTACTAATTATGGGTGCATTTTTTTACATTGGTCTCAATATATGGCAATTCAACGCAAGTATATTTTTTAAAGACGTATTTATGTGGGGCCCATCATTTATAGGGGGAGTTTTTGTACTTGTCGGGGTGTGCGATATCCTGTCGCGGGTAATCATACTACCGCAGCTTCTTAAGAGATTGAGTGAACAAACGGTTGGTATCATTGGCTTGTGCGGACTCGTTGTGGGACTTGGGCTCATATTCTTAAGTGCGTCTTTTCCATCTGTATTTCTTATTATCGGAGCTGTTGCTTGCATTGTATTGGGTGAAGGTTTATTTGACCCTTCATATAATGCACGACTATCTGTCTCAGTTGATGAAAGTAAGCAAGGTATACTGCAAGGAACAAACCAAAGCCTACAAGCTTTATATCGTGTTATTGTTCCTCTGGGAGCCGCCGCTATTTATACCTATAGTCATGGTGCGGTTTTTGGAATTGCTGCATTGTTGACTGTTTTCGGACTTATTATGTTTATAAAATTAAAATAAGGATATTAATTATTCCATATTTCCATTATCAAAACTAAAAATTGTTAGCTCAAAAAAGTACTGCTGGTCCAGTAAAGTATCTTGAATGCTCGCCTAACGCTTTGCCAAATTTTACAAACGCTGCTAATGATTTCATTATATGCTTTTACATCTAATTAGTGTCTGTCCATAGAGTCGAGAGTCTGAACTATAATGTTCGAGTTAGAGGCTTTCGTAGTTTTGAAAATCAGGAGTTTACATTGGTAAATGACTGATTTTCAAAACAAGAATAACGAAGACCCAAGTGAAACGAACTCACGAATACCTTTAAAAACAATATATTTACGAGTAAATCGGACATTATAGACAGACTCTTATTAGCCCAAATACATTGAATTTATATGTATTTGCATATCATTATGTTTATTTTAATTATATGTTGCTGCATATAAATCATTAATAAAAGATGCTTACAGCGGAAATTTATAGTGATATAATTTCATAAAAAATTTTGTTATTTATATAAACTAACCCATCAGCGTGCATCGTCTATCCAAATTAATCCAAAATATTTCTTACTTTTGAAAAAAAATTAAACATTTTTAAAATGGAAAAACCAACAATTGCAGGAAAAACTCCTCTGCCGGTTCAATTAGAAGCTGGTAAAACATACGCATGGTGCTCTTGCGGCAACTCAACTAAGCAACCATTTTGTGATGGTTCTCATAAAGGTTCCTCTTTTGTTCCAAAAGTATTTGTAGCTGAAGAAACTAAAATAGCTTATTTGTGTAATTGTAAGTATACTGCAAATCCAGGGTTTTGCGACGGCGCTCATAGAACTTTGTAACAGCGCTATATTGGCTTTTGTATATGCTAGTGCATTTAATCGACCAAATGGAATGTATAATCCTTTTATAATCAGGAGATTATATGTAAAAAAAGCAATTTGATGAAATATAGCTTTTATATTTTCAAAAGTATATTGGTTATTTATTTAACAATGCTTTTTTGATTTGTTTATTTTGCATAAAACAAAGTTTTATTATTGCCGATACAATATGCTAGAAGTATAGTATTTAATGAGCTGTAGCTCGGCTGCTAAAATTCGCAGGTACAAGTTTTCCAGACTGCTGTTTATTGTTTAAAGCTATTTCTAATCAAAAAAATGCATGGTTATTAATAATTTTTATTACTGCTTTGCTATTCATTAATATTTATCAATTTTAAAATAGATTTTACTGCTTTTTATTTTTTGATAAATCCTTATTTAACCATTCACACCTCTTATCATTAAAGCTTTTCTATTCTTTTTTTTAGCCCATTTTTTTGGCTTAGCCAATATCCTTTTTCACTAAAAAAATCAGATAATTAATAAATTATTTTAATTTTTTATTAACTTCGTATTTTTAAAAACAAAAAAAATTTTAAATATGAGTTGTATAAAATCAATTTTTATTGTGTTTCTAAGTCTTTTTACCGTGTTAGGAATCACGGCTCAAACGTCAAAAACAGAAGGACAAATAAAAAAAACAGTTTACTATTATAAATTCGAAGGTGCTAAATCATTAGAAGAAGTTAAGCTTTTGGGTGATGATGTATATGCTCTTAAAGGGGTTACTGAATTTAAAACTGAATTTAAAGCAGAAAGTGGTTTTGCTCAAATTGTGGTGGTTGTTATTGAAAAAACAAGGACTTCGGAAGGAGAGGAATTATTTCAAACAACCAATATAAAAAAAATTCTCGAACAAAAGGGGTATCTAAATCTTGAGATGACAACTGAAGAATTGGCTGCAGAATAAGCATATCTTATGTTGCAATTTATTTCAGTCCAAACAAGAATCTAAATCCACCTTCTATTTAAATTATTAATTACTTGGCAGAAAATATGAAACAGCAATACTCTATTTTATTAATCACTGTTTTACTAATGGGCAAATTATATGCTCAATCTGATAATTGCGCTTCCCCTTCTTCTATTAGTGTTACTGCAAACTGTTCTTCACCAACCAACGGAACAACCACCGGTGCAACTTCAAGCATTTTTTCGGGCTGCGTAGGTAATGCCGATGATGATGTATGGTATCAATTTACAGCAACTGCTACAAGCCAGGTGATTACAGTTACACCATCTTCAAGCATGGATGCTGTTTTACAGTTATTTTCAGGAACTTGCGGCTCCTTAACCACCTTGAATTGCCAGGATATTGGTATTTCTGGTCAAATAGAAACGATTTATCCCTCTGGCTTAACCATTGGTACTAGTTACCTTATTCGAATTTATAATTATGGTGCCGGAGCAGGAAGTGGCAATTTCACTATTTGTATTACTCCACCCCCTGCTGCTCCAGTAAATAATATATGCGGTGGAGCAACTGCTTTAACAGTAAACGCAAGCTGCACCAATACTGCAGGAAGTACTGTTGGTGCAACACAATCTGCTGCTGGTTGTGTTGGCGCAGCCGATGATGATGTATGGTACAAATTTATAGCAACCAATACCACTGCAACCATTACTGTTAATCCTTCGAACTCAATGGATGCTGTAGTTCAATTATATTCAGGCGCATGTATTTCACTTAGCTCTATAAAATGTATGGATAACGCTTTAATCAATGGTAATGAAGTGATCAACGGTGTAGGATTAGTAGTGGGTAACACCTATTTTATAAGAGTGTTCGATTATTATAATGGAAATGGGGGAGGAACCTTCAGTATTTGTGTAACTGGTCCTCCATCATCATCAACTCCTACTAATGATGACCCTTGTAATGCAATTGCATTGCCGGCTGTAACTGCTGATTGTAATTATTCGAAATTTACAACTACCGGTGCTACTGCAACATCGGGTGTGCCCGCTCCATCATCATGCGTTGGAGGAAGTGGCGCAATGAATGGAGGTTATTCTTCTACCAGCAAAGATGTGTGGTTCAGTGTAGTCGCCCCTACAAACGGGAAATTAACAATTACCCCAGAGCCCGGTTATGGTATGACTGATGCTGCAATAGTTTTATACAGCGGAACATGTGGTTCATTAACACAAATTATCTGTTCCGATGACAATAATTACCCAGGTAGCATAAATGATATGTTACCCTATATTTCACAATCGGGATTAACTCCTGGTGCAACTTATTTTATTCGCTATTTTGGTTATGGCAATATTTCCGGAAATTTCGGATTATGTGTAGCCTCACCCACAAATGATTTTTGTTCAACTGCGTTATATATTTGCGACTTAAATGGATATAGCGCATCAACAAGTGCAGCCTTCACGCCCGACAGACCTTGTAACATGCGTGGAAATAATGAAAACACTTCAGGAGTTGATCAAGCCGATGGAGTAAATACGGGAGGTATCTTCGGCCAGGGAGGTTCCTGGGGTAACGGAGCACCGGCTTTTGATGTAAATATTAATAATAACTCCTGGATACGTTTTACAGCAGGTGCTGTTACAGCTGTTTTAAACGTAACAATAGTAGATTGCTGGAATGGCAATTATCCTCAGGGAGGCATTCAAATGCAAATATTTTCAGCAACAGGTTGTTGCAATTTCACCCCGGTTTCTAACTTCAAAGAAAGTTCAACAGCTTTTACCATCACAGCTAATAGTCTTACTATTGGTAATGATTATTTTTTAATGGTGGATGGTTTTGCCGGTGATATCTGTAATTATACCATTTCAGCCAATTCCGGAGTACTTTTCCCCGCAATTACTGCTACAGAAAGTGCAGTATGTTTTGGAGGCAGCACAACCTTAACAGGCCCCAGCGGAGCTAATTCCTACGAGTGGTTCCCTGGAGGAGCTACCACTCAAAATATAACCATTACACCGTCCACAACAATTACGTATACCTGTATCGCCAGCGGTGTATGTGGTTTTAAACAAACATTAACCAAAACAATAACTGTTAATTCTTTACCAACTGTTTCAATTAACTCAGGCAGTGCGGTAAGTGTTTGTAAAACATCTAGTGTAAACTTAACAGCATCCGGCACAAGCTCTTATATTTGGAGTACCCTTGATGCCACAGCAACAATATCAGTAAGTCCTAGCACAACTACTTCTTATACTGTAACCGGCACCAATGGAAACGGATGTTTCGCTAGTGCATCTGTAAGTGTTACTGTTTATCCATTGCCAAATGCTACTGCCACTAATACTGCTAATGGAACTAGCTGTAACGGCAATACTATAAATCTGATTTCTTCAGGGGGCACATCGTATGCATGGACAGGACCGAATTCTTTTAGTTCAACTTCTCAAAACCCAACAATACTATTTTGTACCATTGCTATGAGCGGGATCTATACGGTTACTGTAACAGATATAAATGGCTGCACCGATACGGATACCGCCCAAGTACTGATATACCAAATACCACAATCTGTAAATGTTTTGAGTGTAGCAAAATGCGTTGGTGATTCTTTATTTTTAACGGCAACAGGTTCCGGAACAATAAACTGGTATAGCGATTCATTACTAACAAATTTAGTACAGGCCAATAGCAGTTATTATATACCCAATGTTCCTGTTGGTAGTTCTATCACCTATTACGTTGTTGCTGAAAGTAATGGCTGTGTAAGTCCCAACTCGGTTGCAACTGCTACTCTTAACAACTTTCCTCCGGCAATTGCTACAAATGCAGCTGTTGGACTAATGTGTAACGGAAATACCTTGTATTTAATTTCTTCGGGAGGTACCACTTTTTCATGGACAGGACCGAATTCTTTTACTTCAAATTTACAAAATATAGCACTATCTAATTCCACAACTGCTATGAGTGGTATATACACAGTTGTTGTAACTGATGCAAATGGTTGTAATGCTTCTGATACTACAATGGTATTGATAAACCAAACGCCATTGCCTGTTTCTGTTTCAGATTTTTCTACCTGCACAGGAGGCCCAGTAAACCTGGTAGCTAATGGCCTTGGAATAATAAATTGGTATAGTGATGCTGGATTAACAAATTTAGTACAGGGCAATAGTAATACCTACTCTCCTAATGATACTGGCGCAATAACAACTTATTATGTGGTTGCCACCAGTAATGGCTGCGTTAGCTCAGTAGAAACTGTAACAGTTAGTAATTTTAACATAAATGCCAGTGGAATTGCAAGTGCTTATTCGGGATATACGCCAATAGGAGTTGATTTCACCAATTTAAGCACAGGAGTTGATGCTTCAGATAATTTCCTTTGGATTTTTGGTGATGAAAATACCGCCAATACCATAAATGCTTCCAACACTTTTGCTGATGGAGGTGATTATAATGTGGCTCTTATTATAACAGAAACCACCAGTGGATGTATTGATACAGCTTTCATTAATGTTTTTTATGAAAATAGTTCTGAATTAATAGTACCTAATATTTTTACGCCTAATGGTGATGGTACCAATGATTTATTTATCATGACAGCAACTGGAATTAAAACATTTAATGCAGTTATTTATAACCGCTGGGGAATAAAAATAGTTGAATGGAATTCAATTCTTAGTGGTTGGGATGGCAGATTTATTTCAGGTAATGAGGCATCTGAAGGTACTTATTTCTATATGATAAAGGCTTCGGCTTTTGATGGTAAAGAATATAATTTACGCGGGGCTTTTCATTTGGTTAAGTAAACCTATACCTCATTTAGTTAAATAAAAAAAAGCCGAAAAAAAACTCAAACATAAATCCGCTAAGATCAAAAAGTATAAAGTTTTGCTAACTCTTTATATCTTGGTAAAAGTTAAATCTGAATTTTTGTGTTTATCAATAAATCAAAGGTACTTTTTGAAAGCAAATCACAACCAGGTTGTGTTTCATAAAGTATAAGAATAAGCCTGTAATTTATTTCTACATTATTATTTTATCACTTTATAAATATATTTCATTTTTTTTTTCAATATATTTGTGATGAAAATTAATTCAAATTTAAAATTCAATTATGAAAGCTACTTCTTTAAATTTATTTTTATTGCTTCCTTTTTTTCTTTTCTTTTTTAAAAATTCTAATGGGCAAACTACCTATGGCGATTCACTTTCTATACAAGCAGAAGCCACAATAGTGGCAAGTCCGGCTTCAATTACTATCACATGGCCTGCTGATGCCGATGCTACAAATTTTATTATTTATCGCAAATTAAAAACAGCTGCATCATGGGGAAGTATTTTGGCAACATTACCAGCTAACAGCAGTCAGTATAGCGATGCCACTGTAAGTTCTGGAATCCTGTATGATTATAAAATACAAATGAATTCTCCTTCTACATTAATAAAATACGGGTATCTTTCTTCTGGTGTCGACGTTAAAGCATATAGCAACAGGGGTATAGCAATCGTAGTAATTGAAAATTCATTTAATTCAAATACTACCTACCAAGCTGCAATAGATTTATTTTTGGGAGACTTAGAAAATGATGGCTGGTTTCCAAAAACCATTTATGTAAATAAAACAGATTTAGTCCCCAGCGTGAAAAGCCAAATCGTAATGAAATATAATGAAGAAGCTACTAGAACAAAATTACTTGTTTTATTTGGAAATGTTCCTGTACCATATGCCGGTGATTTAAATCCCGATGGTCATACCGATCATCAAGGTGCTTGGCCTACCGACACATATTATGCTGATATGGATGGTGTTTGGAACGATATTGATGTTAATAATGTTACATCTGCTAACCTGTTAAATCGTAACATCCCTGGTGATGGGAAATTTGATGAGAGTAACATACCTAGTAATTTGGAATTACAAGTGGGTAGGATAGATTTGTCTGACCTACCTGCATTTTCCTCTTCCGAAGAAAATTTATTAATTAAATATTTAAATAAGTTACACCGTTTTAAAACAGCTCAACTCGTGGTGCAGCAAAAAGCTTTAATTGATGACGAATTTACCAGTTATGCAGAAGGTTTTAGTCAAAATGGCTATAAAAACTTCTCCGCTTTAGTAGGCCGTAATAATATTGTTAAGGCTGATTATTTTTCGCAATTAAGCTATAATACATCTAGCTCCGGCACTTATTTATGGTCATACGGTTGTGGGGCAGGAAATTATACTAGCGCCTCTGGTATTGGTTCCTCTTCCAATTTTGCTTCCGATAGTTTGAGTTCGGTTTTCACCATGTTATTTGGAAGTTATTTTGGAGATTGGAATTATTCAAATGCTTTTCTTAGAAGTGCTTTAGCATCGGGTAATACATTAACAAATGCATGGGCAGGCCGCCCTAATTGCTTTTACCAACACATGGCAATGGGCGAAAATATTGGGTACTCAACGCTATTAACACAAAATAATGCTGGTTTATATCTTGGGAATAGTTTATATGGTTTTGTTAATAGATTAGTAAGCGTAAATTTGATGGGGGAGCCCTCTCTTCGTAATAACTATATCTTGGCGCCATTAAATTTAACAATTTCATCAACGGGGGTGTCTAATACCCTTAATTGGAATGCTGGTGGTTCAGAAATAGGGTATAATATTTACCGCAGGTATTCTGATTCTACAAATTTCTTTAAATTAAATAGCGATATAATAACTGCCACAAATTATACCGACAATGCTTTAACAATTCCGGGTACTGTTTATTATTATGTGAAAGCTGTTGAGAAAAGAGTATCTCCTTCAGGGACTTACGATAATGAGTCGCTGGGTTTAAGAACCGCTGGTGCAGCTGTTACAGTTGGAGTAAATGAAAATGCTACCGCATTTATTTCTGAAGTTTATCCTAACCCCTTTACAAACAGCATAACAATTTCAGGAAATAACATTTTGAAATTAGAAATCCTTAGTTATAATGGTGCTATCATACAAACATCAAATTATGCTTCCATAAATACAATTGAACTTTCATTAATAGATTTATCGAAAGGGATTTATTTTATAAATATATTTTCTTCTAACGGAACCATCGAACATCAGAAAATATTGAAAGTGAAATAAATTAAAAAATTAATTTTTTCTTTTCATTCAATAATAAATTTTGCTTGCAAGTCAAGTATCATTTTCTTTAATGCCTCCTTCCTATTCAGCTTTTTGGGATGGTAAAAACCATTTGTAAATATTTATTAATCCATTTTTATTAGCCGCCCCTCTTTCTCAACACCGCTCGAAATTACTTCCCGCATAGTAATTTCGAGCGGCGTTGAGAAAGTGTGTTTGGTCTTGGGTTGGACTATTTTGAAACTATAATTGGTATAAAAAGGCTATCCGCCTGCATCCAGAAAATAGTTCTCGAAAACTCGAATATTATTGAGCTCCTATTTTGTATGCATTTGAATATTTATTTCATTAAATGAGGTGTAATGGACAAAAGTAATGGTATTTTTTAGATGTTTTGTTCAAGTGGACAAAAGTAATGGTGTTTATTTTCTGTAAAAGTTCCTTCATAAAAAACCTTTCCTCATCTTTGCATTGTCAAG
>Ga0114966_10002974_pt1 | contig 15037 bp, 14 predicted proteins | sample M_130207_XF_Meta_FD_87029 | JGI IMG/M metagenome (GOLD analysis project Ga0114966, IMG submission 87029) | Freshwater microbial communities from Lake Montjoie, Canada to study carbon cycling - M_130207_XF_MetaG | ecosystem: Environmental > Aquatic > Freshwater > Lake | place: Lake Montjoie... | reverse complement strand
GGCTCCCTCGTATGTCGGAGCTCTCGGTGGCCTCCGCACGAACAAAAACAAAGAGGTGCACGTGGCGATGGACAATGAGGGGTTGCAGCCGAGCGCTCTCGACGAGGCGATCGCTCGCGTCGTGGCCAGTGGTCGTCGGCCCAAGATGGTGTACACCATTCCTTCGTTCCACAACCCAGCCGGCGTCACCCAGGGCCCTGAGCGACGTGCCGAGGTGCTGGCCGTGGCGCAGCGGCACGGCCTCCTGGTGCTCGAGGATGACCCGTATGGCCTTCTCGGCTTCGACGGCCCGTACTCGGGGGGTGTGGCCCCGCGAGCCATACGAGCTGACGATGCCGACGGAGTCGTGTATCTCGGCTCGTTCTCCAAGACGATTGCGTCGGGGCTCCGGGTGGGCTGGGCGGTCGCTCCGCACGGAGTGCGCGAGAAGCTCGTTCTGGCTGCAGAGTCGGCGGTGCTATGCCCGTCAAACTTCTGCCAACTCACGGTGTCCGACTATCTCGCCACCCAGCCGTGGACCGACCAGATCAAGAGCTTCCGCGAGCTCTATCGCGAGCGCCGCGACGCCCTGCTCGAAAGCCTCGAGTCGATGATGCCGCCCGGCACCACCTGGACGGTGCCGCAGGGCGGCTTCTACTCGTGGGTCACGCTTCCGGCCGGACTCGACTCCCGCGCGATGCTACCGCGCGCAGTAGCCGCCCTGGTGGCCTACGTTCCCGGCACGGGCTTCTTTGCCGACGGGTCGGGCACCGAGGCGCTACGGCTGTCGTACTGCTATCCCGAGCCTGATCGAATTCGTGAGGGCGTGCGCCGCCTCGCCGGGGTCATCGAAAGTGAGCTGTCGTTCGTATCAACCTTCGGAAATCGCGCAGCACCGTCCGCAGTCGAGCGGGACGACCCCTCGACCCATACCCCCACCCCCCACCTCGCCTGAACGGACCTGTGATGACGGACCCCCCGATCGTGGTGCTGGCAGGCGGCCTATCGCCCGAGCGCGATGTCTCCCTCCGATCCGGACGTCGGGTGGCGAAGGCGTTGCGCGAGCAGGGACTCACCGTTGAAGAGCGCGATCTCGACGAGTCGCTGCTCGAGGCGCTGGCTCAGGAGCGCCCCTCCTGTGTCATTCCGATGCTGCATGGAGCCGCCGGCGAAGACGGCGCACTGCGCGATGTCCTCGACGCCCTATCGATTCGCTATCTCGGCTCCGACGGAGAGTCCTGTCGCGCCGCTTTTGACAAGCCTGTAGCCGCAGCTCGCCTGAGGCACCATGGCGTGCGTGTTCCCCGATCGGTGGCACTTCCGCACTCGGCGTTCCGACAACTCGGTGCCAGCGCCGTGCTTGACGCCTTCATGGGCTCGATCGGTTTACCGCTGGTGGTGAAACCCACCAAGGGGGGGTCGGCGCTCGGAGTGTCCATTGTTCGCCACCCCTCCGAATTGCCCGGGGCCATGGTCGACGCCTTCGCGTACGGAGACACAGTCATGCTGGAAGAGTTTGTCCATGGCGTCGAGATCGCAGTGTGCGTGATCGATGACGAGGATGGCCCTCGGGCCCTGCCTGCGGTTGAGATCGTCCCCGACCGTGACTTCTACGACTATCACGCGCGATATACGGCAGGCGCCACTGAGTTCTTCATCCCCGCCCGGCTCTCGCCTGACGTGCTCGCGGTGGCGGCTGAGGTTGCCGTCACCGCGCATCGCGAACTGTCGCTGCGTGACTGGTCAAGGGCCGACCTGATGGTGAGCCCGCAGGGTGAGGTCACACTGCTCGAAATGTGCGTTGCTCCAGGAATGACTGAGACCTCGCTGTTTCCGCAAGCGGTAGTAGCCGCAGGGCTCGAGCTCGGAGCGGTGGTCGCCGGCCTCGTGGCATCAGCCGTGGGGCGTCGCTGATCTGTCGTACGTCGTCGTCCCCTCGAGGATGTCGACGATGCGTCGAAGGTCTTCGATCGACGCGAACTCCACGATCATTCGACCGTGCGTTCGGTTGACCTCCGCAGTAATCCTCGTCTCGAGCACCTCGGCAGCCCGATCGACCAGTTCGGCAACCTCCACCGGTGTGGTGCGAGCTCCTCGGGGGCGTCGCTCCCTGCGGTTACCGCCCGCCGCCCCGATCGACACGATTTCCTCGGTCGCGCGAACGCTCAGGCCCTCGGCAACGATGCGCGTGGCCAGAGCCTCCATGGCTGCCTCGTCGTCGAGAGACAGGAGGGCCCGCGCATGCCCGGCTGATAGCACCCCCGCCGCCACACGGCGGGCTACCGGCGGAGGAAGCCTCAGCAACCGGATGGTATTGGTCACCTGGGGCCGCGAGCGGCCGATTCGGGCCGCAAGCTCGTCCTGCGTACACCCGAAGTCGTCGAGAAGTTGCTGGTAGGCAGCAGCCTCCTCCAGAGGGTTGAGAGAGGATCGGTGCAGATTCTCGATCAGTGCGTCTCGCAGCAGGTGGTCGTCCGGGGTCTCACGCACGATGGCGGGGATCGCCGTGAGCCCCGCCAATTGCGAGGCGCGCCAGCGACGCTCCCCTGCGACGAGTTCGAACCTGTCGGGGTCAGCGGTGGGTCTTACGACCACCGGCTGTAGCAGTCCGATCTCGCGGATCGAGTGCACCAGTTCGGCCATGGCCTCCTCCTCGAAGACCTGCCGCGGCTGGCGAGGGTTCGTGGAGATCGAATTCTGAGGAATTTCGCGGTAGTGCGCCGGCACGTCGACCAACGGCCCGCTGACAACGGTCGCCTCCGGCCGGTCTGTGGCCCCTGGAGCGTCGGTGTCGGCCTGTGCCTCGACGGATGAGGGTCCGGCTGGGATCAGCGCCCCCAGCCCGCGCCCCAGTGCTCGTCGCTTCGGTGCCATGACGTCCCCTCGAGAGGTGTGCTGTTCGCCCCCCTCAGGAGTAGCGAACTTACGGACATGTGGATAAGTGTCAGTTACGGGGTTTATGTCCTATTTGTCTGTGTATAACTACCGTACTCTGTCCACAGGATCATTTCCCTAGCTGCCGCGAGGTAGGCCCGCGCGCCCGCAGAACCCGGGTCATAGGTGAGCACCGTCTGCTGGTAGCTCGGAGCCTCCGACACCCTCACCGACCTCGGGATAGCCGTGGGCAGCACTCGATCACCGAAGTGCTCGCGCACCTGGGCGATGACCTCCGACGACAGTCGGGTGCGAGCATCGGCCATGGTGAGCAGGAGGTGAGACACGTGCAGATCCGGGTTGAGATGAGCGCGGATCAGTTCGAGGTTGGCCAGCAGTTGCCCCAACCCCTCGAGGGCGTAGTACTCGCACTGCACGGGAATTAACACCTCGCTGCCCGCAACAAAGGCGTTCACGGTCAACAGGCCCAGGCTGGGTGGGCAATCGATGAGTACCACGTCGAGGCGACGACCCCACGTCGACTCATGCGCCGGGAGATAGGCCTGCAGGGCCTTCGATAGCCTTGTCTCACGTGCCACCATCGGCACCAGGCTAATCTCGGCACCGGCCAATTCGATGGAGGCCGGGGCACACCAGAGTCCGTCAAGATCGGGCGCCCTCACCACCACCGACTCGAGAGGGGCACCATCGACCATCACATCGTCGACGTTCGGAACGTCTCCGTGATGGTCAACCCTCAGCGCCGTCGACGCGTTCCCCTGCGGATCGAGGTCAACCACAAGGACGTGCAAGCCTTGCAGCGCAAGGGAAGCGGCTAGATTAACCGTGGACGTGGTCTTGCCCACGCCGCCCTTTTGGTTGGCCACCACAATGATCCGGGTATCGGCGGGACGCGGAAGCGGGTCCAGCCTTCCTTGGGCGGTCTTGAGTGCTGACGCTGCCGCTGCCGCCAGTGGGGTATCCCCCCAGTCAGCCCCGAACTCGTCAATTGCTGGCATTGTCCCGCCGTGTGGCGTGAATGTTTCACGTGGAACATCGCCGTTGGACTCGGTCATCGGTCGCCCCAGCCCACGTCGCCCTCGACGCCCGGCATGGTCACCGTGGCTTCTGCCGGAGCAAGGGTCTCCCCCACGATCACGGGCCAGCCCACGCCCACCTCGTCGCCGGTGCGCTCGATACTACTCACAGGCTTCTCCTGAGGTCTGGGTCAATCACGTCTATCGCCTCGATTCGGACGCGTGCGCGGGCTACCTGAGCGCAGGGTGGTTCTCGATCCTGTCACGTCAACCACCACCACGGTGGTCAAGGGTGAAACCACCCCTTCGCCACAGTGCACGATGTACATGGCGGGAATGGGTTTCCCCGACGCTTGAATCGCCTCAACTTCCTGCGCGGCCTGACGACCCTTGATCGCCAAGAACTGGCCCCCGTCGGCTACCAGGGGGAGCGCCCACCCACACAACCTATCGAGGGGGGCCACCGCCCGGGCGGTCACATAGCGGTAGGTGACTCCTCGCAGGTCCTCAGCCCGGGCGCGTATCACCTCAACCCGATCTGTCAGCCCCAGAGTGCTGACGGCCTCGCTCAAGAACGTGGCCCGCCGAGCCAGTGGCTCGATCAGAGTCACTCTCAGATCTGGACGCACCAGCGCCACTACCAACCCTGGCAGACCGGCGCCGGACCCTATATCGGCCAGCGACCCACCACCGTGAGGGTCCGCGAGAAGCAGTTCGCTGACCACAGCGCAGTTCAGAATATGCCGGTCCCAGAGCCGTGGGACCTCGCGCGGACCGATCAGCCCCCAGGTCACGGCATCCGTTGAGAGCAGTTGGTGGAGCACGATCAGTCCGGGCACCGCTTCAGGGTAGGCACTCGACACCGCCACCGGAACCGCACCGTCGGCCCATGTTTCACGGGAAACATCCTCCACGACGGCGGAGTTAGGCCGACGTAGGTGGAATCACCACAACGTACCTGCGGGGCTCCTCGCCCTCAGACTCCGACGAGCATCCCTGAACCGCCACCGCGTCGTGAACCACCTTGCGCTCAAACGCAGACATCGGCGACAGACTCACTGACTCGCCACTCTTCATGGCGTCCTGCGCGGCTTTTGTACCAATTTCTGTTAGTTCGTTCCGGCGCTCCGCGCGATATCCACCAATATCGAGCATCAGCCGAGTGCGGTCGCCTGTCTCGCGGGTCACAGCAAGGCGCGTGAGCTCTTGCAGAGCCTCGAGCACGACCCCCTTGGCCCCCACCAACGAGTGAACGTCCTCGCCCACAATGCTCACCATGGCGCGATCGCCCTCAACGTCCATATCAATGTCGCCATCGAGGTCGGCGATGTCCAGGAGGCCCTCAAGGTAGTCGGCCGCGACGTCACCCTCGGCCTCCAACTCGGCGAGCCGTCCGGCTTTACCCTTCGGAGCTCCCTCAGACACATCGTCCGACTCGATCACCGCACCCTCAGCGTCGGTCACCTCAGGCCCGGTTGCTTCCTCAATCTCACTGTCTGGAGTGGAATTCATGATGCCTCACTTCTTCTTGCGCTGGCTGCGCGTCTGCTTCTTGGGCTGTTGGCGGAGTCGGGCTGCCTCCGCGGCCGCCGCAGCAGCTTCCTCCTCGGCGCGCAACTGCGCTGCCAGGTCAGGATCCCGCGACGCCTTGGTGGCGAGGGTGGTCGACTCTTTGTGCGCCTTACGATTCATCCATGATTCATGTGCCGGAGTTCCGGGGGTGGGGTTGTTACGGATAACCCAGAACTGCTGGCCCATCGACCACAGGTTGGTGGTGAGCCAGTAAATCAGCACACCCACAGGGAAACCGACGCCTCCGATGGCGAACATAAAGGGAAAGACGTAGAGCAAGATCTTCTGCTGCTGTGCCATCGGGTTGCCCGCCGGCATGTTCTTCACCATCAGTTGGCGCTGGGTGAGGAAGGTGGTCGCCGTCATCAACACCACGAGAGTGGCGCACAGCACCCGAGTCGACGTGGGGTTGGGGGTCTCGGTCGCATCCTTGAACGTGGCGTACAGGGGCACCAGCCCGAAAAGGAGGGCATCGTGAGCCTGCTGGGTTAGCCCTGCGTACGTCTCCCACCGGAAGACGCCCTTCGAGTCCAACTGCGCAATACCCTGCAAAACCTGGAAAAGTGCGTAGAAAATTGGTGCCTGTAGAAGCAGTGGTAGACAACTGGAGAGAGGGTTGGTCCCCGTCTCCTTATAGAGCTTCATCATCTCTTCGGACTGCTTGTTGCGGTCGCCCGCGTACTTCTGCTGGATCTCCTTCATGCGGGGCTGCAGCACCTGCATGCCACGCTGCGCCTTGATCTGCTTCACAAACACCGGAATGAGAGCAATCCGGATGACAATGACCAGACCCACGATGGAGAGCGCCCAGGTGATTCCGTTGTCAGCGCCGAGAATCGGCGACAGCAGAGTGTGGAACATGACGAGAATCCACGAGACCGCGACCTCGAGCCACTCGAGGATAAACACTCAGGCTCCCTGGATGGTCGTCGCGACGGGGCGCGCGGATGGAGTGATGTCGGAGTTGGTGGGGCGAACACGACCGTCGGTGCCACGTTCTGCTCGCCAGTGGCCCCTTGACGGTATCGGATTCACTCCGCCGCCGCTCCACGGGTTGCATCGGACGATTCGGGCGCTGCCCAGGGCGAGGCCCTTGAACGGACCGTGCCCCCAGAGCGCGTCAACCGCATACTGCGAGCAACTGGGATGATACTTGCATGAGGGAGGCAGCGCCGGGCTGATCAACCGTTGGTACACAAGGATTGGTGCCACCAACAACATCGACAGGAACCGACCTGCCCCACGCACCCATAGCGCGTCATACGCCGATGCCACCGAGACAGCCAGTTGTCGCATCAGAATCCTGCCTTCGCCAGCGCACGATCGAGGTCACGTCCGAGTTCGACGCTCGTGGCCGCCGCTGCGCTTGGCTGTGCCCGCACTACAATCTCAATCCCCGGCCCTAATAATCCGAGCCGCGGACGCAGGAGATGGCGCAGACGCCGTTGGACCCGGTGACGCACCACAGAACCCCCCACCTTGCGACTCACAACCAGGGCGGCCCGTGCCGGTTGCAGATCGGTACCCACCGACACGTGCACGACGAGTGACCCAACGGGAACACGCTTTCCGCGCCTGACCACCCTCTGAATCGACTGGCCCGACGCCAACCGACACGCACGAGGGAGCACTGGCACCCCTGACGGATCAGGCCGACAGCTTCGCGCGGCCCTTGGCGCGACGGCCGGCCAAGATGCCACGTCCCACGGGTACGCATGCGCAAACGGAAGCCGTGCTTCTTAGCGCGACGACGGTTGTTGGGCTGATAAGTGCGCTTCACGATCGTGGCTCCGCTGCTCAGGGGGGTGTGCGAACCTCCACCGTACGATTGCGGCGGGATCGCGGTCAAATGCACCCAACCTCTGCCCCTCCCCCCACTAGCGGTTGCCACGGCATCCACACGCCCAATGTGCCCTACCTCATCGGTGCCGCCACCACCACGCGACACGCCGCGGTACCCACACCGATCTGTGGATAACAGTTGATCACGACCGTCGAAGGGGCTATCGTCAGCCCTTCAGGTTCATCCTCATCTCGGGTCAGGACTCCTCGACACGAGGATGACTTCCCTCCGCAACAAGCACGTTTCTCCACAGCCTGTGGAAAACCCTGTGGAGACTGCCCACGACCGGCAATACTCATCGTCAGCACGGATCACGTTGGAACATCCGGGGGTCATTGCGCCCGCGAGGAGCGGGTCACGATGACCTGCGCTCCTCACACCGGACCAGAGGGAAGGCGCCGCATGTCCGACACCATCATTGACCTCTCTGAGTTGTGGGCCCGCGCACTGACCGAGATGGATAGCGCAGCGATGACCCCTCAGCAGCGAGCATTCGTGAACCTCACGCGCCCGCTTGGACTCGTGGGCGACACCGCTCTGCTCGCTGCCCCTAATGACTTCACCAAAGACGTGCTCGAATCTAGGTTGCGACCAGTGGTGGTGGCGGCCCTCTCCAAGACGGTCGGGCGCGAGGTGCGCATCGCAGTAACCGTTGACCCGTCGATCGCTCCCAACCTTGATGAAGATGCCACCGACGAACTAGCCGACGCAACCTATGCCGAGCCTGCCTTCGATTCCACCCAACCTGACGCGTTCCTGGGTCAGGCACTCAGCCCCGACTTCACCAGACCAGGAACAGGTTCACCCGACACGCGCTCCGACGAGGGCAGTCGCCTCAACCCCAAGTACGTCTTTGACACCTTTGTGATCGGCTCCAGCAACAGGTTTGCTCACGCCGCGGCTGTAGCAGTCGCCGAACAACCGGCCAAGGCATATAACCCACTGTTCGTCTACGGCGAGTCCGGGCTAGGAAAGACTCACCTCCTCCACGCCATCGGCCACTACACCCGCAGCCTCTACGCCGGTGCACGAGTTCGCTATGTCAGCTCCGAGGAGTTCACCAACGAATTCATCAACTCCATTCGTGACGACAAGGCGGCGGCCTTCCAACGCCGCTACCGTGACGTCGACGTGCTGCTGGTCGACGACATCCAGTTTTTGTCAGGGAAGGTGCAAACCCAGGAGGAGTTCTTCCACACCTTCAACACCCTGCACAACGCCAACAAGCAGATCGTCGTCACCAGCGATCTACCCCCCAAGCAGCTCAATGGCTTTGAAGACCGCATGCGCTCGCGCTTCGAGTGGGGCCTCATCACCGACGTCCAGCCCCCTGACCTCGAAACCCGCATCGCTATTCTTCGCAAGAAGACCCTGCAGGAGAGGCTCACCGCACCACCTGATGTCCTCGAGTTCATCGCTTCGAAGATCTCCACCAACATTCGAGAGCTCGAAGGCGCGCTCATTCGCGTGACCGCCTTCGCCAATTTGAACCGCCAACCCGTTGACCTGCCCCTGGCAGAGATCGTGCTTAAAGACCTTATTCCCGACCAATCTGGCCCAGAAATTACCGCCGCCATCATCATGGCTCAGACCGCCACCTACTTCGGGATCACCATCGACGACCTCTGCGGCTCCTCACGCTCGCGGGTTCTGGTCACCGCTCGTCAGATAGCCATGTACCTCTGCCGCGAACTGACCGACCTGTCCCTGCCCAAGATCGGTCAGCAGTTCGGCAATAGAGACCACACCACGGTCATGCACGCCGACCGCAAGATTCGCCAACTGATGGCTGAGCGCCGCAGCTTGTACAACCAGGTGGCCGACCTCACCTCTCGAATTCGCTCCCAGGCCCGACAGGGATGAACCACAGCATGGGAACAATCCTGTGGAGAAGCGACGCCCCAGTAGCCTCTACTCTCGACACACTCGCGCCACCCCTGACCTCCTCCCCACCCCTCCCCAGTTCCTCACCGACTATCCACAGGCACCGTGGACGACAACACGCTTGTCGACCTGCGGCAATAGGCTTTGTCCACAGTGTCCACACCCGCTATGACGATGACGAGATAGAGACTGAGAGATGACATCCACACGGCATCACCTGCCCCACGCTGTGCACAACCCCCACGACAGGCACACTTCATGAAGTTCCGTGCCGAGCGCGACTCCTTCTCCGAGGCCGTGGCCTGGGCTGCGCGCACACTCCCCACACGCTCCAATCAGCCGCTGCTGTCTGGACTCATGATCACAGCGGAGGCCTCCGGACTCACCCTGTCATCGTTCGATTACGAAGTCAGTGGGCGCGTGTCGGTGGAGGCTGTGGTTGATACTCCGGGGCGCGTGCTGGTGCCAGGTCGGCTCCTGTCCGACATCGCTCGATCACTGCCGGCCCAGCCGGTCACTCTGCAGCTGGAGGGGTCGCGCGTCACACTCGAGTGTGGCCGGTCCTCGTTCACCCTTCCCACCATGTCAGCCGACGATTACCCCGAACTACCCCAGATGCCCACGAGCGCAGGTGTGGTGGCCGGGGCTTCTTTTGCAGCGGCGGTTGCTCAGGTGGCGGTTGCTGCGAGCAGCGATGAAACCATTAGTTTTCTTACTGGCATCAGGCTTGAGATGTCGGGATCCATGATCACGCTCGCCGCTACAGATCGCTATCGCCTCGCTGTCCGCGAACTCACCTGGGCACCCGAGTCGCTGTCAATCGATGCCGCGGCGCTGGTGCCAGCACGAGTCCTAGCAGACACTGCCAAGACACTCGCCGGCCACGAGTCAGTGGTCATAGCACTCGCCGGAAGCGGTCAGGATGAAGGCCTGCTCGGAATTCACGGAGGAGGTCGCAGCACCACCACGCGGCTGCTAGGCGGAGAGTTTCCCAAGTACCGCACACTCCTTCCCGCTGAGGCCAACACGATTGCATCGGTCGATACTGCAGCTCTCGTCGAAGCAGTCAAGCGTGTATCGCTGGTGGCCGAGCGCAACACGCCACTTCGTATGCGCTTTAGTGGCGACGAGGTCGATCTCCAGGCGGGCAGCGGCGACGAGGCCCAGGCGGTGGAGGCACTCGACGCGACCATTACCGGCGAAGACATTGAGATCGCCTTCAATCCGCGCTTCCTCCTTGACGGACTCTCCGCGCTCGACGCACCGGTGGTGCGTTTCGCGTTCACGGTGTCAAACAAGCCCGCGGTGCTCACCGGCGCAGCCGAGAGAGGGGCAGAGCCAGCCCCGGAGTTTAGGTACCTGCTGATGCCGGTTCGCCTCACCGGCTGACGAGCGGATGCGTCACACAGAGAAGCACGCATGCTGGTAACAAAGGTTGGACTAGTCGACTTCCGGTCTTATGCAGAGGTGCTGGTGCAGTTCGACTCGGGAGTGACGACTCTCATTGGGTCGAACGGTGTGGGTAAGACCAACGTGGTAGAGGCAATTGGTTACGCCAGCACGCTCGGATCGCATCGCGTTGCCACCGACGCTCCCCTGGTTCGTAGAGGCGCTGAGCGAGCGCTGGTGCGTGTCGAGGTTCTACGCGACGGACGCGACCAGCTAGTTGAGATTGAGATCGTTCCTGGTCGGGCGAATCGTGCGCGGCTCAACAGGGGTTCCCCGGTGCGCCCGCGAGATGTCGCCGGCATCGTGCGCACGGTGATCTTCGCGCCCGAGGACCTTGCGCTGGTCAAGGGAGATCCAGCCGAGCGGCGTCGCCTACTTGATGACCTGCTGGTACTTCGACATCCGCGGTTTGCCGGTGTGCGAGCCGACTATGACCGTGTGCTCAAGCAACGCAACGCGCTGTTGAAGTCGGCATCGGCGACGCGGTCACCCGCCACCGTTGAAACCACGCTGCAGGTGTGGGACGACCAGATGGTTGCGCTCGGCGCCGAGGTGGTGGTTGCGCGGGACGACCTCGTGCGAACCCTGCTGGGGCCGGCGGCCGACGCCTACGCGAACCTGGCCCCCACCAGCGGGGCCTTCGCCCTGGAGATCACGTCGTCATTTCTCGACCGCCTCTCCCCCGATGCCGTACCGCTGTCACGGGGTGATGTGATGATGCAGTTGGGTGCTGCGCTTACCTCCCGGAGGCGGGAGGAACTCGCACGCGGCGTGACCGTGGTCGGCCCCCATCGAGATGATCTGCTGATCTCGCTGGGTGAGCACCCCGCCAAGGGGTACGCCTCGCACGGTGAGTCCTGGTCGTGCGCACTTGCTCTGCGGCTAGGCGCCTACGATGTGCTCAGGAAAGAGTCTGAGGGAGGTGATCCGGTGCTCATCCTTGACGACGTCTTTGCCGAACTCGACGTGCAGCGCCGCATGCGGCTGGCTGACCTCGTGGTGGGCGCCGAGCAGGTCATCGTCACCGCCGCGGTGGCTGCCGACGTGCCTGCTGCGATTGACGGCCGTCAACTTGTCGTCGAGCTTGGTTCCATTCGCCGCGCGGACGAGAGCTAGCGGCCGTGAGCGCCAACGACACAGGAGATGAAACCGGTGCCGAGCCCACACCACTCGCCGAGGTTGGCCCACCCCTAGTCGACCCGGCGCAGGCGGCGCTGGCGCGAGCTCGGGCGCACGCCCGACAGCAGGGCCCCGCACGCGAGGCCTCACGTTCCTCGACATACAAGCGTCGTCCCCCGCCTGCACAGCTGTCGAATGGGCGCGATCCCATGCTCCTAGGCTCCGCGGTCGATGGCATGGTGGCCGAGTTGGGCTGGGAACACCAAGCCGCCGTCGGTGCAATTACCGGCCGCTGGGTTGAGATCGTGGGGGCGGAGGTCGCGGACCACGTGACAGCCGAGCACTTCGATGCCGAGTCAGCCACCCTCCACCTTCGAGCTGACTCCACCGCCTGGGCCACGCAGGTGCGCATGCTGCTGCCCACCCTGATGTCCCGGCTCGTCGACGAGTTGGGCAGGGGGGTGGTGCGGTCGGTCACCGTGCTGGGACCCACCGCCCCGAGCTGGACCAAGGGCAGACGGACGGTCCCCGGGCGCGGTCCGCGCGATACCTACGGATAGTCCCGGCCGCCGCCTCCGAGGAGGGATTCCCAGAGGCGCTAGAAAGCCCGAGATCGACCGATAAGGCCCGACCGTGAGGGTACCCATACATGCGTGGGTCACGCTGCGCCACGATGCCTTCTGGCGTCCACAGAGGCCCACGATGTCGGCCGGAGGGGGTACACTGAGGAGTAATCGGGCGCGAGTGTTGTGGTGCCCTTGCGTGCCCATCATGGGCATGTCCACATCGAGGAGGCGCCCCACCCGTGTCGTATGACGCCAGCGCAATCACTGTTCTCGAAGGACTCGACGCAGTACGCAAGCGGCCCGGCATGTACATCGGCTCCACGGGTGAGCGAGGCCTGCACCACCTGGTGTACGAGGTGGTCGACAACAGTGTCGACGAGGCCCTTGCAGGCCACTGCAGCCGTATCTCGGTGACCATCCTCGCCGACGGCGCGGTGCGCGTGGTCGATAACGGGCGGGGCATCCCGGTCGACATGCACCCCATTGAGAAGAAGCCCGCAGTCGAGGTGGTGCTCACCGTGCTACACGCCGGAGGTAAATTCGGCGGTGGTGGCTACTCGGTCTCCGGCGGGCTTCACGGCGTAGGTGTGTCCGTTGTCAACGCGCTCTCGAGCCGACTCGACGTCGAAATCTGCCGCGACGGCTACGTGTGGCGCCAGTCATACGCCGACGGGGTCCCTCAGGCACCTCTCGAGCGAGGCGAGCCCACCGACGCCACCGGCACGATGGTCACCTTCTGGGCCAGCGCCGTCACCTTTGAGACCACCCACTACGACTTCGAGACCCTCTCCCGTCGCTTTCAGGAGATGGCCTTCCTCAACAAGGGCCTCACCATCGACCTCGCCGACGAGCGCGCACCGGCCGTCACCATCTCCGACGAGGTCGGAGCCGATCCGGTCGACGATCCAGAGGCACTTGAACCACGGTCGGTTAGCTACTGCTACGAGGGTGGCATCGCCGACTTCGTGACCCACCTCAACTCACGCAAGGGCCCGTCGCACAGCTCGGTGATCTACTTCGAGTTTGAAGATGACGAGCGAGGCATCAGCGCCGAAGTTGCCATGCAGTGGAACGAAAGCTACGCCGAATCCGTGTACACCTTCGCCAACACCATCAACACCACCGAGGGCGGCACGCACGAGGAGGGTTTCCGCTCAGCGCTCACCACGCTGGTCAATAAGTTCGCGCGCGACTGGAACATCCTCAAGGAGAAGGACCCCAACCTCTCCGGAGAAGACGTCCGCGAGGGTCTGGCCGCCATCGTCAGCGTTAAATTGCGCGAGCCACAGTTTGAGGGGCAGACCAAGAGCAAGCTCGGAAACACCGAGGCGAAAACTTTCGTGCAAAAGGTGGTCAACGACCGTCTAGGCGAGTGGTTCGAGAAGAATCCGGCCGAGGGCAAGGAGATCGCGCGCAAGTCGTCTCAGGCCGCGTTCGCGCGGATGGCGGCCCGCAAGGCGCGCGACCTCGCGCGCAACCGCAAGGGCCTGCTGGGCGGGGGCGGACTCCCGGGCAAGTTGATCGACTGTTCGTCACGCGATCCCGAAATGTGTGAACTGTTTATCGTCGAGGGCGACAGTGCCGGCGGCTCGGCGCGGCGCGCACGCAACCCCGACACCCAGGCGATCCTGCCCATCCGCGGCAAGATTCTCAACGTCGAGAAGGCCCGCATCGACAAGGTGCTGGCCAACACTGAGGTGCAGGCGCTGATCTCGGCGCTCGGAACTGGCGTGCACGAGGAGTTCGACGTCAACAAGTTGCGCTATCACAAGCTGGTGCTGATGGCCGATGCCGACGTCGACGGTCAGCACATCCGTACCCTGCTGCTCACCCTGCTCTTCCGATTCATGAGGCCACTCATCGAGAACGGCCACGTGTACCTCGGCCAGCCGCCGCTGTTCAAGATCAAGTGGATCCGTGAAGAGCCCGACTACGCCTTCACCGATCGCGAGCGAGAGATCATCACCGAGGCAGGATTCGCCGCTGGAAAGAGGCTTCCCAAGGAGGAGGCCGTCCAGCGCTACAAGGGCCTCGGGGAGATGAACTGGGAAGAGCTACGCGACACCACCGTCGACCCTCAGCGCCGGGTACTTCTGCAGGTCACCCTTGAGGATGCTGCGATGGCGGACGAACTGTTCACGACGCTGATGGGTGAGGACGTCGAGAGTCGTCGCTCGTTTATCCAGCGCAACGCCCGCGACGTCCGCTTCCTGGACATCTGAGCCGAGGGAGACGCATACCCATGAGCGACGACATCGACACCACTGACGACCTCGACGACGAGGTCGGCCCCCACGGGCGAATCGAGCCCATCGACCTGCAGGTTGAGATGCAGAGGTCGTACCTCGACTACGCCATGAGCGTCATCGTGAGCCGGGCCCTTCCCGACGTTCGCGACGGACTCAAGCCCGTGCACCGCCGCGTTATCTACGCGATGTTCGACGGTGGGTACCGACCCGACCGCAACTTCAGCAAGTCGGCTCGTGTGGTGGGCGACGTCATGGGCAACTACCACCCGCACGGCGACTCCGCGATCTACGACACCCTGGTGCGACTCACTCAGGCGTGGGTGCTGCGCTACCCACTGGTGCAGGGTCAGGGCAACTTCGGCTCCCCCGGAAACGACGGCGCCGCGGCCTCGCGGTACACCGAGTGCAGGCTCGCGCATCTGGCCATGGAGATGGTGCGCGATATCGACGAGGACACCGTCGACT
>Ga0114966_10002973_pt1 | contig 15039 bp, 14 predicted proteins | sample M_130207_XF_Meta_FD_87029 | JGI IMG/M metagenome (GOLD analysis project Ga0114966, IMG submission 87029) | Freshwater microbial communities from Lake Montjoie, Canada to study carbon cycling - M_130207_XF_MetaG | ecosystem: Environmental > Aquatic > Freshwater > Lake | place: Lake Montjoie... | reverse complement strand
TCTAATTCCCTACATTTCAGCTTTCACTTTATTTGGAATGCATTAGCCCTCAAAAAATTATCTTTACGCCCACAATATAGAATACATGACTATTTCATATAACTGGCTAAGTGAATATTTACCCGAAAAGCTGGAGCCTGCAATACTAGCTGATATTCTTACTTCTATAGGCCTAGAAGTAGAAAGTACAGAATATCAGGAAAAGAGAAAAAGTACCCTAAAGGGGCTGGTAGTGGGAGAAGTAATAAATTGCGAAAAGCACCCAGATGCCGATAAGCTTAACCTTACAAGCATATCAACCGGCACCGGCTCATTGCTGCAAATAGTATGCGGAGCCGCAAATGTGGCTGTAGGACAAAAAGTAGTGGTGGCCTTACCCGGCACCATGCTTTACCCAAATGAAGGCGAACCCTTCAAGATTCAAAAAACAAAGATTCGCGGTGTTGAAAGCGAAGGCATGTTATGTGCTGAAGATGAAATAGGAATTGGTAGTAGCCATGCAGGTATTATTGTATTGCCTTCCCACACTCAAACTGGAGCTTCTTTTGCGGATATCTATCTGCCTGGCAATGATATTATTTTTGAAATCGGCCTTACCCCTAATAGAATAGATGCCATGAGCCATCTTGGTGTGGCACGCGATATTTGCGCCTACTTATCACATCAGCAAGGAAAACAAATTACTCCAACACTACCCTATCCCAAAAACTTTGCAACTGATGGTAACAAAGCAACACCCTCGGTAGAAATTATAGATAAGGAAGGCTGTAAAAGATACAGTGGTGTGCTTATTGAAGGCATTGTAATTAAAGAGAGTCCTGACTGGCTGCAACAAAAACTGAAAAGCATTAATGTAAGGCCCATCAACAATATCGTTGACATTACTAATTTCATACTTCACGAAACTGGCCAACCATTGCATGCATTTGACTATGACCAAATTCGTGGAGGTAAAATAATTGTAAACTCACTTACAGAAGGCACTCCTTTTGTAACACTTGATAATAAAGAAAGAAAACTGCACGCTACCGACCTGATGATTTGTGATGAGCAAGGAGCAATGTGCATGGCGGGCGTTTATGGTGGTGTCAATAGTTCTGTAACAGATAAAACAAAAACTATTTTCCTAGAAAGCGCTTGGTTTAAGCCATCAAGAATCCGTAAAACTTCACTTGATCATGGGCTGCGTACCGATGCAGCAGCACGTTTTGAAAAGGGATGCGACATCAGTAACACTATAGAAGTATTAAAAAGAGCTGCACTTCTTATTAAAGAAACGGCCGGTGGGTTGATTTCAGGAAACCTTATTGATATTTATCCAGCACCAGCTGAAAGAAGTAAAATTGATCTGACGTATAATTATCTAAAAAAACTAAGCGGAAAAGAATATCAAACAAAAACAGTGAAGAGTATCCTTGAAAATCTTGGATTTAAAGTAACACATGAAGACGAAAAAGGAATATCTGTTTTTGCTCCTTTTTCAAAAATCGATATTCACCATCCTTGCGATGTAGTAGAGGAAATTATGAGGATAGATGGTCTTGACAACATTGAAATTCCCTCCCTAATTTCTTTATCACCAACAGTAAGTCGCTCAGGAAATGCCTTTGCTGCAAAAGAAAAAATTGCAGCATTACTGGTTGCAACAGGCTTCAATGAAATTCTTTCCAACAGTATTACCAATGGTGAATTCTACCCAAAAGGACAGTCTATTACCATGATCAACAGCCTCAGTGCAGGACTTAATGCAATGCGCCCTTCTATGTTGGAAAGTGGATTACAGGCTATTGCCTTCAATTTGCACAGGAAAAATACGGATCTGAAATTTTTTGAGTTTGGCAACACTTACCATATTACTCATTCAGGTGGGTTTGAAGAAAAAGCACATATAGGTATTTATGTAACAGGAAATATTGTGCAGCAATCATGGAACGAAAAAGAAATGCCCGCAGAGTTCTTCTATCTCAAAGGCGTGATAGCTAATATTTTTTTATCTCTTGGCATTACTGAACCAGAATATGAATCGGTAATTGACATCCGATTTTCGGGAGCCGCAAAACTGCTAATAGAAGGAACTGAGGTAGGCATTTTGGGAAGTCCAAAAACCGATTTACTAAGAAAAATGGATATTAAGCAGCAAACAATTTGGTATGCTGAAATAAGTTGGGATAGTTTGTTGGCTCAAATAGGTACACCTATCACAAACAAAGAGATTTCAAGGTTTCCTGCTATGGAAAGAGACCTTGCTCTTGTACTTGATAAGGCAATAAATTATTCACAAGTACGTGAAACTGTGCAAAAATTGAATATACCTCACTTAAAATCCATACATTTATTCGATCTTTTCGAAAGCGAAAAATTAGGTAGGGGCAAAAAATCATTGGCGGTGAGGTTTGTGTTTCAAAACAACAGTAAAACTCTCACAGATAAAGAGGTAGATGATATGATGCTGAAACTGATGGCAGCTTTTGAAAACACCATTCAAGCGGAAATAAGAAAATAATGGCTGAAAACATCCAACAACATCTAGAGCGACTGAAAAGCAAAATGCTTCAACTCCAAAAAACGCATTTGGCAATTCGTAAAGAAAACGAAATGCTTAAGGCTAAATTTGCTGCATCCCAAGAAGAAGGGGCGCAAATGCAGGACAGAATAAGGATTCTGCAGGAACAGCAATTCATTCTAAAGGCTTCCTCAGGCAAGATGGGCGAATTAGACAAAAAACAATTTGAACAATCTATCAATAAATACCTGCGCGAAATTGACAAGTGCATCACCTTGTTAAGCGAGTAAACCGTTTAATTAATACACATGAGCGAGTTAGTTCCTTTAAATATTATTATTGCCGACCGCACCTATCGTATCAAAACAAACTCCTCTGACGAGGAGCATGTACGCAAAACAGTAAAACTGATCAACGACAAAGTTCTTGAATTCAAAACCCAATTTGCGGGTAAGGATATGCAGGATTATGTTGCTATGGTAATGATCTGGTATGCCACCCAGTCGGCTGCTCAAGCTACTGAGATTGGCCCCGCCTCAGAGATTTCATCCGCTCTCTTCTCCCTGGAAGAGCAGATTGATAGGATGCTCTAAAATCCCTAGGCTCATCAAAAATTTGTATCTTCGCATTTCATTCGCTAAACTCCATAATTTATGGGTGTAGAAGGAATATATATTATTGATAATCAGCTTAAAAAGACAATAAAATTAAATGGAACCTACCATAATCTATATCATTATAGCCCTCGCTTCAATAACAGGCGGTGCTATTTTGGGCAAGGTAATTTTTGCCAAAAACACAAAAAAAGAGATTGAAGAATCTGAAAAAATTGCAAAAAAGATAATTTCTGACGGGCAGCTTCAAGCAGAAAATGCCAAAAAAGAAAAGCTACTAGAAGCAAAGGAAAAGTTTGTGCAGATGAAGTCGGAGCATGATAGGGATGTGATGCAACGCACTCAAAAACTAAATGATTCCGAGAACAGAGTAAAGCAAAAAGAACAAAGCGTCAATCAGAAAGAAAGTAACCTTGACAAGCAAATCAAGGAAAATGAAGCAATAAAAGATACACTCAATCGCCAGATTGAAGCAAATAATGTTAAAAAAAGTGAGCTAGAAAGGCATCAGGAAGAGCATATTCGTAAGCTTGAAAAAGTAGCAGGCCTATCGGCTGAGGAGGCTAGAACGCAGCTAATTGAAAGTCTCAAACAAGAAGCACATAGCAAGGCCCTGGTGCTTCAGCAGGAGATAATTGAAGAGGCTAAGGGTAAGGCTAATAAGGAAGCTCGTAAAATAATCATACAAACTATTCAAAGAACGGCAGCAGAACAGGCTATTGAAAATTCAATTACCGTTTTTAATTTAGAAAGTGATGAGATCAAAGGCTCTATCATAGGTCGCGAAGGACGTAACATACGTGCTATTGAAGCAGCAACAGGTGTTGATTTGATTGTTGATGATACGCCTGAAGCTATTGTGCTTTCCTCTTTCGATCCGCTGCGTCGTGAAATTGCACGCCTTTCTTTACAACGCCTAGTATCAGATGGCAGGATACATCCCGCCCGTATTGAAGAGGTGGTTGAAAAAACTAAACGCCAACTAGAAGATCAGGTAATGGATATTGGGGAAAGAACGGTTATAGAGCTCGGCGTCCATGGATTACATAAAGAACTAGTTAGGATGGTTGGCAGAATGCGTTTCCGTTCATCTTACGGACAGAATTTGCTGATGCATAGTCGTGAAACAGCCAATTTGTGCGGTATTATGGCTTCAGAACTGGGAATGAACCCAAAACTAGCCAAGCGCGCCGGCCTTCTCCACGATATAGGTAAGGTACCAGATGAAGAAACAGAATTGAGCCATGCCCTTTTAGGAGCCAAACTGGCTGAAAAATATGGTGAAAACCCTGCGGTAGTCAATGCAATAGGTGCTCACCATGATGAGATGGAAATGCAATACGTAATCTCTCCTATTATCCAGGCCTGCGATGCCATCAGCGGAGCACGTCCAGGTGCTAGAAGGGAGATCATGCAGCAATACATCCAGCGTATCAAAGACCTTGAAAATCTTGCACTTGCGTACGCAGGGGTAGAAAAAGCATATGCCATTCAGGCGGGTCGTGAGCTTAGGGTAATTGTAGAGGCAGATAAGGTAAGTGATGCCGATAGCGACAAATTAAGCTTCGAAATAGCTCAAAAAATACAGACAGAAATGACCTTTCCTGGCCAAATAAAGGTTACTGTAATCAGGGAAAAAAGGGCAGTTAACATTGCCAGATAAACCCCTTTTAAAAAAAGAACTTTAATAACTACCGCGGCTCAAAGATATTTCCTACCTTTGCCGTCCGCAAAAATCAAGCATTATGGATGCGATTAAATTTGTTCACGAACAATTATCGACACAAAAAAGTGTTCCCGCTTTCAAAGCTGGAGACAGTATCACTGTAAATTATAAGATTCTGGAGGGTTCTAAAGAACGTATTCAGAGCTTTAGAGGAGATGTTATCAAGCGCCAAGGAAATGGAGCTACCGTCTCTTTTACAGTACGTAAAATCAGCGACGGAATAGGCGTAGAGCGTCTCTTCCCTCTCTATTCTCCTAACATTGAAAGCATCGTGCTTCATAAAGTAGGTCGTGTAAGAAGGGCTAAACTCTTCTTTCAGCGCGAAAGAAGCGGTAAAAGTGCTCGTATCAAAGAAAAAAGAATGGCTGTTGCAGGATAGATTTTTCTTTTCTGTCAACTTTAATAAATATTTAATTTTGAAAAGCGGAAACCTAATAGTTTCCGCTTTTTTGTTAAATAGCCATTTGAATTAGTATTTTTTATTATATTTATAAAGGCTTAGGAACCTAAAAACCACTGAATTATGAAGAATTTTTTTGGCTTAATGGCTTTTTTGATCGTTTCCGCAATTTTTATGGAGGGATGTTCCAGAGGTATTTCTCCATTTGAGGCTGCTAATGGAAAAGCAAAATGCCGCCGCCATATTAACTAATCCAACTGCTATTTTTGGGTATCTTTGCGTTTCAATTTATAGTTATGATGTTTACTAAGTTATCTACCCCATTTTTGCTTTCTATGCCTGGTGGCAGCGAATGGATATTCATTATCCTAATTGTGCTGTTGTTATTTGGAGGAAAAAAAATTCCTCAACTCATGAGAGGTCTTGGTCAGGGTATCAGACAATTCAACGATGCAAAAAATAATGTAAAGAATGAGATCGAAGAAGGCATGAAGGAAAAAAATAACACTCCTTCAAATTAGTTTTCTTCCGAACCTAGGCTCATTCAATTATCATTTCTTTTTAAAAAGATATGAGTTCTTATATTTTTTAATATAAAAATTCCTTTATTTATAAGAAAGGGTAAATGTCTTATTTCTTTCCAGCAAGTACCTTCATTATAGACTTGGCCTTAAGAAAACATTCTTCATATTCACTCTTTGGCTCACTATAAATAGTAATTCCTCCTCCAGCCCAGAAATGAATATTGCTATGTTGGCTATCATAAAAAATACTGCGGATTACAACATTGAAATCAAAATCCCCATTTTTGTCAATATATCCAATTGAACCAGAATAAAGCCCTCGGCTATTTTTTTCATATTTATCTATTAGTTCAGCCACTTTTCTTTTTGGGGCGCCTGTCATAGATCCCATAGGAAAGCAATTTCTGATAATATCAGTCCAATGCACCCCTTCCTCTACTTCACCGCTTATATTGCTTACCATTTGATGAACTGATGGAAATGAAAGAATGTCAAATAAAGAATCAGCTTTCACCGATCCCTCCTTACAAAATTTACTTAGATCATTTCTAACAAGATCAACAATCATTACGTTTTCACTTCTATCTTTTGAGCTATTGTACAAATCTTTTTTTCTTTGCTCATCTATTACAGGATCATCGCTTCTTGCAGCTGTTCCTTTCATTGGCTGAGAAATAATATGCGCTCCTTTCTTTTTGATAAAGCGTTCAGGACTTGCAGAAATACAATAGGAATTATTCAATTTATATAAAGAAGAGAAAGGATTAGGAGATACTTCCATCAAATCACAAAAAATAGCCACAGGGTTAATAGAAGTTTGCTGTGCAATAAATTGTTGACAAAAATTAATCTCATAGCAATCTCCAATTTGAATATGTTCCTTAATTTTTTGAAGGATTTCAAAATATTCTTCTTCTGAAATCGTGTTTTCAATTTGAATTTCAGCAGTAGTTTGATTTATTAGCAAGGTTCTTTCAATAGAAGAAAAAATATCTTCAGGTTGTTCGGCATTAATTTCAACCTTGCCTTCATTGATAACAATGAGTATCTCAGGTTCAAAAAAGAATCCGGCACCAAATTGGGATTTAGATGCATGGCGTGAAGAGAGCCCTAATGTTTCTACCATAAGTTCATAGCCGAAATGACCAAACAGCCATGAAGGTTTTTGATCAAAAAAATTCTTAAGAGAAGCAAAGGCATTACCCGGAGAAAGCGCAATAGAGCGAAGGGCTCCAACAGCAAGCATAGTTGGAAAGGAATCAGATGCTCCATATCCATTACCATCAAGAAAACAAAAGATGCTGAAACGGTTTGCCCAGTTCAGCATCTTTATCTTGAATTCCTTATTATTTTCTATATCAAATGAAACCTTATGCACTTCAATTAAAAATCATCATCGTCATCACTTCCACCACCATCTAATTCATCAAATAATCCTAACTCTTTAAAATCATTATCAATTTTAAAATCATCATCATCCTTACCTTTTTTAGGAGCGGCAGGACCTTTTTTATTTTTTGACTTAGGTAAGTCGAATTCATCAAAGTCTGGATCCCAACTATCGTCCTCTTCTGGCTTTTCCCAATCATCCTCTACATCTACATCGTCATCTTCATTATCTTCATCTTTATTTTTTTTTGATGAAGCCTTTGATTTGGAGGGACTTTGTTTTTCCTCTTCCTCTTCGTCAATATCATCATCCTCTTCTTTAGGTTTAGATGCTTTAGATTTTACGGGATCCTTTTTTGATGGAGTTTCCTTTTTTACGGAATCTTTTTTAGTCTTTGTGATTTTTGCTGCCATATACGCTGGTAATAATAATGTAAATTTTATAAGGGTTTTTTAAATCTCCAAATTTTTTTATACTTTTTATATAGCCACTATTTGTTCCCTTCCAGGGCCATTGCTTATATATTTAACTGATGACCCCAAATATTGATCCATAAAGCTAATATATGTTTTCATTTCCTGAGGCATCATTGAAAAATCTTTTATGCTTGAGGTAGGCATTTGCCATCCTTTGAAGTGCTGATATTGAGGGTCAATTAGGGAATGGCTCATTTGAAAAGGAATCTTTTTACTTTCTAGCCCATCTATCATATAAGAGGTACATACCTTCAGTTGCTCTAAATCATCAAGAATATCAGCCTTTGTCATAACCAAGGAAGTAACTCCATTGATCATACAGGCGTATTTTAAAGCTACGAGGTCAATCCATCCGCAGCGACGAGGCCTGCCAGTTGTACTGCCATACTCATTACCTTTCTTTCTTAAATATTCCCCATCATCGTTATTTAGCTCGGTAGGAAAGGGACCACTACCTACTCGTGTACAATATGCCTTTGTAATGCCAATCACCTCACGAATTTTCTGGGGAGAAATGCCAAGGCCAGTGCATACCCCGGCTGAAATAGTATTACTGCTAGTTACAAAAGGAAAAGTGCCAAAATCAACATCAAGCATGCTTCCCTGTGCACCCTCAGCTAATACCCTGCTGCCTGAAGAAATTTTTTCGTTGATGAAATATTCTCCATTTACAATTTTTATGCTTTTTAAAAACTCGATACCTTCAAGAAAGTCTTTCTCCCAAGCTGAAATATCTTCCTGAAAATTAAAACTGTCAAGCAAACGTTGGTGCTTAGCCTTCAAATTAAGATAATTTGATTTAAAATCCTTATCCAACAAGTCTCCAACTCTTAACCCATTACGGCCAGTTTTATCCATATAAGCAGGAGAAATACCTTTAAGTGTAGATCCTATCTTATCATTCCCTTTAGAAATTTCACTGGCTTTATCCAAAGCACGATGAGTGGGAAGAATCAAATGTGTTCGCTCGCTAATGCAAAGATTTTTTCTTACATCAACCCCAAGCTGACTCACAGATTCACATTCTTTTACAAATGTAACTGGATCAAGAACCACACCACCTCCAATAATATTGGTGATTCTTTCATGAAAAATACCGCTGGGAATCTGGTGTAATACTATTTTTTTGTCGCCCAAATACAAGGTATGACCAGCATTGGGGCCTCCCTGAAAACGAGCCACCACGTCATAATCCTTTGCAAAAAAGTCAACAATCTTGCCTTTGCCTTCATCGCCCCACTGTAAGCCCAAAATAACATCAACCATGAATTATTAATTTATCTATAAGATTGTATAGAACGAAAATAATGGTAAATCCTTCATTGGTCAAATTGAAAAAAAGAAATTAATAAATAAATATGGGTGATTATGGAAAAAGATCAGGCAACCTTAAGTAAGCTCAGCTTAGAGATGCTGAATTTTCGGGTAGCGTATTCTAGATTAACATCAAAAGATTTTTCGTTCTTTGAAGGAAGTTCATACATGGCATCAGTAAGAATACTTTCACAAATACTGCGTAAACCTCGAGCCCCTAATTTATATTCTAAGGCTTTTTCTACCATAAAATCAAAAACTTCAGGCTGAAAGGTAAGGGCGATTCCTTCAAGCTCAAAAAGTCGGGTAAACTGTTTGATCAAAGAATTTTTTGGTTCAGTTAGAATACTACGCAAGGTTACCGCATCTAAAGGATTGAGATAGGTAACCACAGGAAGTCGACCGAGTAGCTCTGGTATGAGTCCAAATTGCTTTAAATCAACTGAATTCACAAACTGAAGCAGATTATTTTGCTGAAATTCCTGCATTTCCTTATTTACATTAAAGCCAATAGCATTGGTATTTACTCTGCGGGCAATCAACTTGTCGATACCATTGAAGGCGCCACCACATATAAATAGGATATTCTGAGTATTTACTTTGATAAGTTTTTGTTCGGGATGCTTCCGGCCTCCCTGAGGTGGAACCATCACCTCGCTGCCTTCTAGTAACTTCAACAAGCCTTGCTGTACACCCTCGCCACTCACATCTCTTGTAATAGAAGGATTGTCACTTTTACGAGCAATTTTATCAATCTCATCTATATACACAATTCCATTTTCGGCTGCCGCAACATCATAGTTACAGGACTGAAGTAATCTGGTAAGCATGCTTTCAACGTCCTCACCAACATAACCCGCTTCAGTAAAAACAGTAGCATCAACTATAGCAAAGGGAACATTAAGGAGTCTGGCTATTGATTTTGCCAAAAGGGTTTTTCCTGTACCCGTTTCTCCTACCATTATCATGTTGCTCTTTTCAATCTCAACATCATTTTCAATCTTTTGATTGAGGCGCTTATAATGATTATAAACTGCCACTGCCAATATTTTCTTAGCATCATCTTGACCTATAACATACTCATCAAGAAAACGCTTGATTTCTATGGGTTTTTTTATTGTCAGGCGAAAATTACCTGGCGCTTCTTCAAGAGGCGTATTGCCTGAAACTAGTTCCTGAGAAATAATCTCCTGCGCATGTTCCACACAATTTTCACATATATGGCCATCCTGACCGGCAATAAGAATTTTTACTTCTTCGCGATTGCGGCCGCAGAAAGAACAATGCAATATTGTGGATTTAGACATAATGATAAATGACGGGGCGAAGGATAAAATTAGTCATTCCCTGTTCAAGAGACAAGAAAGTAATAAATAAAGATGCCTGAAAAGAATAAATATTAGAGAATGAGTGGTACTCAGAGTTTTTTAAGTTCTTGATCTACAATGCCATAGGCAATAGACTCCTTAGCATCCATCCAATAATCCCTTTCAAAATCTTTCATCACCTTTTCGAAAGTCTGATTACAATTTTTTGACAGGATTTTTGCACCCAACTCCTTGGTTTTCATTATTTGAATAGCCATGATTTCAAGATCGGCACTGGTACCTCTCCCTCCACCACTAGGTTGATGGATCATTACTTCTCCATGAGGGAAAATAAATCTTCGGCCTTTTTTACCTCCACTAAGTAATATACTACCCATACTGGCTGCCATTCCCATGCATACTGTACTTACAGGAGATGAAATCATTTGCATGGTATCATATATAACCATGCCGCTGGTTACAACGCCGCCAGGGCTATTAATATAAAAAGTAATTTCTTTTCCTGGATCTAACGCTTCAAGATAAAGCAGACGATCAGTAATATCTTTTGATGACTTGTCGTCAACAACACCCCACAAGAAAACCTTTCTTTGTTCAATGAATTTTTTATCGAACATCCACCCACTCATCATTTTTTCCATTGAAATCTCCGGCATATTTACTTCCGGCGCTTCTTCGTCCTGTCTGATATTTTGAAAGTTCATATTCATAATAAATAGGTAATTTTTTCTAAAAATAATTTCTTGTTATTAATCTTTTTTTGCCTTTTTAGGATTTATCAACAATACTTCATCAACTAGTCCATACTCTTTAGCCTCACTTGAAGTCATCCAATAATCGCGATCACAATCTTTTTCTACTTTTTCTACTTGCTGACCTGTATGTTGTGCAATGATATTATAAAGTTCTTTTTTTACCTTCCTAATTTCATTAACGGTAATTTCGATATCAGTTGCCTGGCCACCAGCTCCAGAGCTTGGTTGGTGCATCATAATACGGCTATGCTTTAAAGCAGTTCTCTTTCCTTTGGCACCTGCGCACATTAATACTGCTGCCATACTAGCTGCCATACCTGTGCATATAGTAGCAATGTCAGGAGTAATAAATTGCATCGTATCATACATTCCCAAGCCAGCATATACGCTACCACCCGGACTGTTGATATACATTTGAATATCTCTAGTGCGATCGGTACTTTCCAAAAATAGAAGCTGGGCTGTTACAATATTTGCTACCTCATCTGAAATAGGATAACCAAGGAAAATGATTCTATCCATCATCAGTCTGCTGTATACATCCATAACAGCTACATTCATTGGTCGTTCTTCAATAATGTTAGGTGTTAGGTTTGTAATATTATGGCGCATATACCCGTCGAGAGTATTGCTACTGATACCGCGATGATGAACGGCATATTTTTCGAATTCTTTTTTCAAATTCATTTTAATAAATTAAGGTGAGCAAATGTAGGTAGAGTTAATTAAAAAATTCATGACAATGCAAAAATGAAATCGTTATTCATTAACGCCTGTCACGATAAATCAAAATATATTGAACAAGCATGGCAATAGAAGCAAGTGCAGCAACTACGTAAGTAAGTGCTGCCCATTTCAAAGCATCCTGAGCCTGCTCTTGTTCCTTATTGTTAGTAATATTGGCAGTTTGGAGCCACCTTAACGCTCTGTTAGATGCGTCAAATTCAACAGGGAGTGTAACCAAGGTGAATACGGTTGTAACTGCAAAAAGAACGATTCCAATCAGGAGAACAGAAGGATTGCCTCCACCAAAACCCAAAAAACCAAGGCCAGCAATAATGATCCATTGAGAAAGCTGGCTGCTTATCTGCACAACAGGTACCATTCGGCTTCTAAGCATCAACATGGAGTAAGCGGTAACATGCTGTAAAGCATGACCACATTCATGAGCAGCTACAGCGGCGGCGGCCACATTGCGCCCCTCAAATACATCCTGACTCAGATTAACTGTTTTATTTAATGGATTATAGTGATCGGTAAGGGCTCCTGGCACAGAAGTAACCTTAACATCATAGATGCCATTATCTTTCAGCATTTTTTGGGCAACCTCACATCCACTTAAGCCACTACCAGTAGGCACTTTGCTATATTCAGCAAACTTGCTCTTTAACCTGAACTGCACAGCCATTCCTAAAAGCATAAAAATGACCGATAAGGCTAATATTCCAAATGTCATGTTTATTAATTTTAATAATAGTAATCAAAAAGTATTCCTAAGCTAAAGACTGCCAAAATAACAAACTTAGTAGTAGTTAAAAGAAAAAGAGGCCGCCATTTTAGGGCAGCCTCTCTTATTATTAGTTTGAAATGACTATTTGGTATACTGAGGGATAATGCTGTTGGCAAGCTCCACCATTTTTTTCAAGCCATCTTCTGGTAGATTACCCGATTTAAAATCTGCCAATAACTGAGGCATTTTGTTACGCATTTCCATAAGGAAGTGATCTTCAAAAGCCTTTACATGTTTTATCGCAACATTTTTTAGTAACCCCTGAGTTCCAAGATAAATAATTGCTACCTGGTTTTCTACAGAGAAAGGAGTGTACTGAGGCTGTTTAAGAATTTCCACATTACGTGCGCCCTTATCAATTACATTTTTTGTAGCTGCATCAAGATCACCACCAAATTTAGAAAAAGCCTCCAACTCACGGTAGAGTGCTTGGTCTAACTTTAGTGTACCTGCTACTTTCTTCATTGATTTGATCTGAGCATTTCCACCCACACGACTAACTGAAATACCTACGTTGATAGCAGGGCGAATTCCTGAGTTAAATAGATTGTTTTCAAGAAATATCTGTCCGTCGGTGATAGAGATTACGTTGGTTGGAATATAAGCTGATACGTCACCAGCCTGTGTTTCAATAATAGGAAGTGCTGTTAATGAACCGCCACCTTTTACTAAATGCTTAATGCTTTCAGGAAGGTCATTCATCTGTTGCGCAATCTCATCTTTTGAAACCACTTTTGCAGCCCTTTCGAGCAAACGACTATGCAAATAGAATACGTCTCCAGGATAAGCCTCGCGGCCTGGTGGTCTGCGTAATAAAAGAGAAACTTCTCTATAGGCTACGGCTTGTTTAGAAAGATCATCATAAATAATAAGAGCAGGACGACCAGTATCACGGAAAAATTCTCCGATGGCAGCTCCAGCAAATGGTGCATAGAACTGTAAAGGAGCAGGATCAGCAGCAGAAGCAGCAACAATGGTGGTATATTCCATAGCCCCATGTTCCTCTAATGTTTTCATGATACCTGCAATGGTTGAAGCTTTCTGTCCGATAGCTACATATATGCAATACACAGGCTTACCCGCTGCAAAAAATTCTTTTTGATTAATGATAGTATCAATTGCAATGGCAGTTTTACCAGTTTGACGATCACCAATAATAAGCTCACGTTGTCCGCGGCCAATAGGTATCATTGCATCAATAGCTTTTATCCCTGTTTGGAGTGGTTCTTTTACTGGTTCACGAAAGATTACCCCAGGAGCCTTACGCTCTAGCGGCATTTCATATAGTTCACCTTTAATAGGACCCTTACCATCAATAGGTTCTCCGAGTGTATTGATAACACGACCCGACATTCCTTCACCCACTTTGATAGAAGCAATTTTTCCGGTACGCTTTACTTTATGTCCTTCTTTGATTTCATTACTTTCTCCCATCAATACAACACCCACGTTATCTTCTTCAAGGTTAAGTGCAATAGCTCTTACACCATTGTCAAATTCCACCAACTCTCCCGAACGAACATTGTTGAGTCCATATACACGGGCAATACCATCACCAACTTGCAAAACAGTACCAACCTCTTCTAAGTTTGCACCTGCATTAAAGTTGCTTAACTGTTGGCGAAGAATCGCCGAAATTTCATCTGGTTTTATCTCTACCATTTTCCTAATTTTTAACTGAATTTGCCGGAGAAAAATACCTTTTTGGTACACCCGGTTTTGCGGTGGCAAAGGTAAGGCCATAAGGGCTAATGACAAAAGAAATTAGTAGCATTTATAAGATATTAATCAAATATGAAAAAATATGGAAACAAGTAATTTGCCTGCTTCATTTTCATAGATTTTGTATAAAAATGATACCTTTTAGCCCTAAATAATTTTCAACACCTGCAAATAAAGTAGTTTTTCCATTTTTTATACAAAAGATTGATTTTCAATGTTTTAATATTAAAATAGTGCTAATTTGCTATTTTAACCATGTTTTATTGATAATTATGAGGGTTCTTGGCTGCATTTTAAAGACTTAGGGCTTCCTAAATAAAGGAGTAATTAGTGTAATTTTATAGCCGAATTTTATGCTTACCCCTTTATCGAAGTGTATTGATAAATGTAAATATTCAGTTCTAATAGATTAATTAAATAATTTCCAACAAAAGAAAGTTACCATTTCATGAGAAAAATTTTTCTGTTCATTTGCATCGTTGCAATCACATGCAAGGCCTCCGCTCAAAAAAATGACAATGCTATAGCACTTGAACTTATTACCAATAACCATGCATTAATTGGATTATCTGAAGAAGACCTGAATGATGTAATCATAAAAAATTCTTACTTCGACAGATTCATGGGTGTTCAGCTCGTATATCTTCAACAAAGCTATATAGGGCTTCCTGTGTATAACGAGATTCAGGTATTAGCATTTAAAAATGGAAAATTAGTTTCTGCTACTGGAGACAGAATCCGCAAAATAGAAAAACTAGCAGGAAATGATGTAGCCCC